>PVBE010908313.1_pt1 | contig 74114 bp, 47 predicted proteins | sample 1631181 | NCBI WGS metagenome assembly PVBE01 (sample SAMN08397723, study PRJNA350692) | Marine metagenome, whole genome shotgun sequencing project. | isolation source: water | place: Pacific Ocean | collected 2012-04
CAGGCTCAACGGCTCCTGTTGGCTTTCACCCATGCGGTGCCTCCGGCGATCATTGCTGCGATGCCCGCTGCGATGCTCTGAGGCCAGTTTCTTGGCACCTCTACCGAAAACCTCCCTGCTCATATGGGCAATGCGGGGTTGGAGAGCCTCAGCTTGTGGATGACTTCCTCCACTCCGAGGAGACGCCGCAGGCCCTCGCGCGGCGCTACCGCACGACCGCCGAAGTGATTCAGCGCGTCATGGACGCAGTCAACTTCGTCCTGACGGCCGACATCGTCTCCGGGCAGACGGGCGTGGCCGCATCGCGCTCAAAGGCGACGGGGAAACGAGCGTCAGTCCCGATCGTGGCGCGCGTCTACCTCCACGATGGCGAGCCTTTCCTGCATTTTGGGGAGGACACCGGCTATGGTCTGAGGTGCGTCATCGCGCCGGAGCCCCTAGGTGAGATAGACAAAGGCGAGTCTCGGGAGCGCGCTGAGGAGTTGATCACAGTCCTGCGGCACGTGAACCAGCGTCGCAGCGTGCAGTGTCGCGTGGTGGCTGCTCTGTTTGAGAAGCAGAAGGAGTACTTTCGAACGGGCGATGAGCTCAAGCTGAGGCCGGTTAGCCAGGCGGATCTCTCGCGTGACCTCGATGAGCACCAGTCAACCGTCAGCCGGGCGGTTCGAGGGCGTTATGTCGAATGCCCCTACGGAACGCATGAATTGCAGTTCTATTGCCAGCGTAAGAAGGACGTCGTGTTGCGCCTGAGCGCGTCCAATATGAACATGAGCGACCGCGAGCTTCAGGAAGTCCTACAGGAGAGGTATGATTGCGATATCGCTCGCCGGACGGTTGCCTACCACCGCCGAGCCCACCGGAAGTAACGGCGCCTCAGTTCGACCTCGGCCTCGGCCGTCGGTCGGGTATTGGAATGGACGTTCCAGCCTCTCGCGCGACCTTCCCAAAACGCTCAAGTGGCAGGATGCGGTAGAAGATCCGCCCGAGCACTTTGTCCTCGTAGATCGCCCCGAAGTCCCGGCTGTCCTCACTGCCGTTGCGGTTATCGCCCATCACGAATAGCTCATCATCGCCCAGCTTGGCGTCCATTCGTGGCTCGAATAGCATGGCCCGGCGAATGTACGGTTCGTCCAGCAGCTCGCCGTTCAGGAATACCATCCCCCAGCCCACGACAATCTCGTCGCCCTCGGTGGCGATGACGCGCTTGACCTCGTAATCGTTATGGTCGTCATCCCAGAACGCTATCACGTCGCCATGGCGCGGTCGCTCGTTCTTGTAGGCTCCCAGGTGGATCAACATTCGGTCGCCGGGGTTCACGGTCGCCATCATCGAACCGGTTGTCACGAGGGCGACGCGAACGACGCGCGTGTGAAGGTACGCCAATGCCGCCAGCAGGGCGCCGACGGCGATGATGTCGATCGCCGGGTGCCGACGCTTGCGGGTCGCCTTCGGTGGCGCGGGGGCGTCGCCCACGTCCGTGTCGGGCGCGGCCGTGTCTTCGCGCGGGGTGCGGGGATCGCCTGGCTGTGTCACCAATAGGTCGCCCTCCACGGAGAAACAACAACGAAGCCCTCGCGATGTGCGCCCGCGACATGTTGAACTGTGTGAATCACATCACATTCGGTTACACCACGCCCCTGCCGATGAGGTGCCCGATTCCCGCGACCGCGGCGAGGCAGCCTAGCTCGCCAATCTCGGCCACGGCATCCAGCGTGTTCGCGTTCACGCCGTCAAGCAGCGCCGAGACGCGCATGGCTACCAGGTGGGGAAGCGCCCACGCGCCGACCACGGCGCAGACGGCAATAATGGGATTCAGAGTGCCGAAACCCATCGCGATGATCGGGAGCGCCAGGGCCAGATCGCGCGCGCCCGCGAGCGTCACCAGGTAGCTTCCGATGCCGGTGTCGATCGGCGCGTACGGGAACCTCCAGCACGTCCAGACGATCGATGATCGTGAGAGTCCACCGGCAAGCACCAATGCCCAGATGCGCGATTCCGGCTGAATCGCCAGCAATAACGTGTATTTCAGCATCAGCCCCACCATCCCGGCGAGGACGCCGAAACCGGTCGGCCAACGCCGAGCCGCCAGCTCCTTGAGTTGCTCGCCGTCTCGCGCCGAGAACGCCGCGCCGGCCATAACCATCATGCCACGCACGTGCGCGCCTCTGGTCAACAGCAGGCCGAGGGCGATGGCGACTCCGCAGGCCACGGCGCTGTTGGGGAGGAGGTGACGGATACCGACCTCGTGTATCCCGACGATCGCGCCGAGGCCTGCGCCGACTACGGGGAACCACACGAGGCTCGCGACCAATAGCGAGGACTCCTCGCCCTCGACTTTCGGCGTGGGGAAGTAGGTCAACAGGCGGATCGCCGTCCAGAAGCCATTCATGGGGCGCCTCGCCTAAGCAGGACCGGCTGCGGCGAAGGACGAAGGCGTCCTCGGACGTCTTGCACCACCCCGACGGCGCGCCAGGCGCGCCGGCACAGGAGGCAATGTGCCCGACTGACCTCGGTAGTGGTCACGAGGCGATTTTAGGCGACGGCCCGGCAGGTGTCAACAGCGCGGAGGATCCGTGTTCGATGGCTCGGACATAGGCTAAGGAGGCCCAGGCACCATGTACGTACCGTGCTGGAATTGTGGTCAGGACATTTGGATCGAGAATCAGACCGCGTGCCGACATTGTGGCATGCCCGCCAAGCGGTGTATCGACTGCACGAACTTCCTGGTACCGGCCCACAAGTGCAACGTGTTAGGTGTCGAGGTCAACGAGGTCGAGGCGAAGGACCCGACAACGCTATCCCAGTCGTTTCGCTGTCCCCAGTATCAGCAATCCCCCGAGGCGAATAGCGAAGCGCTACGCCGGCGCGAGGCGGGCGCGGCCCAACCCCGGAAACGCGAAGCGCCAGCCAAGACTCAGCCGAAGTCCCCACCGAAGGAGAAGCGACCTCATGTCATCGCCCACCGCGCGTGTTGTGGTGGTGCGCCCGAGAACACGCTCGCCGCGGTGAAGGCCGCCGTCGAACTCGGGATCGACGCGTTTGAGGTAGACGTACACGTGACGAAGGATGGCGTCCCGGTCGTTATCCACGATGCCACCCTCGACCGTACGACGAGCGGCGCGGGCGCCGTGCATGAGCTGGGGTTTGATCAGATTCGCGGCTTCGACGCCGGATCGTGGGTGGACCCGAAGTTCCACAACGAACGCATCCCCACGCTGCGCGAGGTCCTGCAGCACTCCGGGAAGCCGCTGGTCAACATCCACGTCAAGTGCCACGAAAACGAGTCCGACCGCGCCGAGAAAGCGATCGTCGCGGCGATCAAGGACTCGGCGAAACTCGACCGGTGCTGGATCACGCACCACACCAGGCACGGTCTGTACCGTTTCCGCGAACTCGAGAAGAAGCTCCGGCTCTGCTTCTTGCCGCGCGACGGCGGCGACGACATCGAGTACATCGACGATGCGTTCTATATGGGTTATCGCATCATCCAACCGTCGTTTCGAGCCGTCACCGAGGAGTTCGTGGAGTACGCCCGGCGCAGGAAGATGTGGATCAACGTCTTCTGGGCCGACGACGAGGACCTGATGCGCGAATTGACGGCCCTCGGGGTGAATGGTATTCTGACCAACGATCCCGCCTTACTACAGAATGTGGTTGGTGCAAAATCGCGGGCAACTTCCTCGGCAGATTCCTGATTCTGAAGAGGGTATTGCCCGCGAACGACGAATGGTCGGTTTCGGCTCCGCGAATCTAACATCAACATCGCGGGGTGCCTTGTTGTGTGCGAGCGCCCCGAGAAGCGACTGCATCGATGGTCAAGGACGATCTCCGCACCGAGATTTCAGGCGATATCGAACGTCAGATCCAGCTCCCTCTGAAGCAGGCATTCGCGATCAGCATGCGCAACGTGACCTTGCGCCTCGGCCGTGCGGCCGTGACAGGCGCGGGCGTCGTGCTGGGCATCGCATTCCTGATCTCAGTAGGGACGCAGCGCGTGATCGATCATGGCATCCAGGAGTATGACCGCCAACACGCTGGCTTTGTCGGCGGCGAAAACGCGCTTGGCGCGCAGGCTGCCGCGGAAGCAGCCCAGAGCGATGACATGAAAGCCAACTGGCTGATTGTGATGTCGCTGCTTGTCTGCGGCGTTGGGATCACCAACTCGCTTCTAATGTCCGTCACGGAGCGTTTCCGCGAGATCGGGACGATGAAGTGCTTGGGCGCGCTCGACAAGTTCATCGTGCAGCTCTTCCTCATGGAGGCCGCCGTGTTGGGTGCGCTGGGCTCTATTGTCGGCGCGTTGTTGGGATTCGTCTCCATGCTGCTGCTTGGGTGCTTCAGACACGGGTTCGACCTCCCCGCGAAGATGGACTGGGGAAACATGCTCGCATGGGTCGGCTCCGCCATCGTCCTGGGCATCGTGATCTCTCTGCTTGCGGCATTCTGGCCCGCATGGCGCGCGGCCAAGCTCCCGCCGGCCGCTGCTCTCGCGACCGAAGTGTAGGGGTCGCCCGATCGACGCTCGGTCGGATCACTACGCATTCGCCGGTCTGTGAATAACTTGGAGGATCCTGCAGATGTCGGAACAGAACGTCGACACGATCAAATGCCCGAACTGCGACTTCATGGTGGATACCACCGGCCTGGTGACCCAGTGCCCGGAGTGCAAGCACGACCTGGTGCAGGTGCTTCAGGATCTCGGGCAGATCAAGCGCAAGTCTCGCGCCGGTTTGGCCCGCGATGACTCGGCGACGACGCACGAGTTCATTGTGCGGACCAAGGGTCTGGTCAAAGAGTACGTGATGGGTGACATCTCGGTCCGCGCTCTGGACGGCGTTGACCTCGACATCCGCCGCGGCGAGTACCTCTCCATCATGGGCCCGTCGGGATCGGGCAAGTCGACCCTGTTCAACATGGTCGGCGGGCTTGACAAACCGAGCGAGGGAACGTGCTTCATCGACGAAGTCGATATGGCGCAGCTCGATGCCTTCGAGTTGGCGTGGCTCCGCTGCCGGAAGATCGGTTACATCTTCCAGTCCTTCAACCTCATTCCCGTCATGACCGCGCTTGAGAACGTGACCCTGCCAATGATCTTCGCCGGCATGGGCTCAGACGAGATGCTCGACCGCGGCCGCGAACTGCTCGAGCGGGTTGGTCTCGGCGAGCGCTACAACCATAAGCCATTCGAGTTGTCCGGTGGTCAGCAGCAGCGCGTTGCTTGCGCCCGATCGCTTGCCAACGCGCCGGCCATTCTCCTCGCTGACGAGCCGACAGGTAACCTCGACTTGCGGACCGGTCGCGAGATCATTGAGTTGCTGAAGGAACTGAACGACCTCGATCAGGTGACCATCATCTCGGCGACTCATGACCTCAAGATGATTGAGGCCTCCGATCGCGTCGTGCACATCCGAGACGGTAGCGTCGAACGCATCGACAAGCGCGAAGACATCGACATCGAAGTCGGCACGATCGACGGCGAAACGGAAGCGTAAGATAGCCTCAGCCGGCGGACGAGTTGGTCCGGGCGTCGGGCCGAAAATGGCCCGTCGCGTCGGTTCTGGTGATGCTGCATTATTGGCGCAGAAGACTACTTCGGCGGCGTGTTTACGCTGCTTACCCAGATAGCTGGAGTGAATGTCGCGGCTCACGTACCGCGAGCAGGGCGACGTGCTCAGCGAGGGCTGGTGCAATGATAGTCATTCATTCGTGTCGGGTTAGAAGCCTTGCGGCGCTGGTCGCGCCGTGGATCCTGGGGATCGTGTTTCTGGCGGCGTTCGCGCCCCAGGGGCTCGCAGCAAGGCAAACCGAGGAGGAGCACGTTCTCGCCTCGGATACCGACTACCAGACGGTTGCCGGGACCATCGACCTTGATGAGATCCAGGCGACGATCGACCGTCTCTCCGCCATCCCGAGCCGCATCACCGGGTACCCGGGGTGCGAGGATGCCGCCGAGTACGTCGAGGGCAAGTTCAACGACCTCGGCCTCGATGACGTTGGGATTGAGACATTCCCCCTCGTCGTCCCGACGGTTGTTCGTGATGAGGCGGGGAACGCCGCGACCGTCACCGTCAATGGCGAAACCACTGCCCTGCCCATCGAGCCGATGTGGCCGAATCTCGTTCGCCTGCCCAAGACCCCCCGCAATGGACTCTCTGGTCGCCTGATCTACGCGCACAAGGGTAGTCTGCGCGAGTTCAACGGACTTGACGTTACCGGCTCAATCGTTCTGCTTGATCACAACTGCGCGTCGGAGTGGTACAACGGCCCCCTCCTGGGCGCCACGGCAGTCCTGTTCATCGAGCCAGAAGAGACGATCCGTGGCGAGGCCGAGCAGAAGTTCATGAGCATGCCGGTCGACCTGCCGCGCTTCTGGGTCCCGAAAGAAGTCGCCGACCATCTGCTGGGCGTCCTGCAGTCAGAGGACCGCGTTGACGTGCGGCTCGACTGCGACATGCTGTGGAAGAAGGTCACCGCCAAGAACATCGTCGGTAAGATCACCGGCTCCGACCCCTCGCTCGCCAAAGAGACCGTCGTTCTCCAGGCCTACTACGACTCGATTTCCGTCGTCCCGACGAAGGCGCCCGGTGCCGAGAACGCCTGCAGCATTGCGTCGCTGTTCCAGATCATCAAGGCCCTGAAGGCCCACCCACCCAAGCGAACTGTCATGTTCTTGGCGACGTCCGGGCACTTCCAAGGACTCTCCGGCAGCAAGTGGTTCATCCGCAACCGCATCCGCGGCGCGCGCCAGGACAAGCGCGTTAAGCGCATGTTTGAACTGGTTGAGAACAGCCGCCGAGACCTGCAGGAGGCCGCCGAGCGCGTCTGGGAAGAAGAGCCCGAGCCGACTTACGAAGAAGAAGACGAGGGCGAAGAGGAGCGCAAGACTCCCGATCAGATCGCGACCGAGCGCCTCAAGGCCCTCAGCCGACTGCTGAAGTCGTTGCGGACGGTCGAGAAGAACAACAAGAAGCTCCGCAGCACGATCAAGAAGGCGCGCAAGGACGATGACCCCAACGAGGGCATCCAGGCCGAGCGCCAGCTCGATAAGGACGAGATCGAAGACCGACTGGAACACATCGACCGGTTCGACACGAAGCATGGCGTCATCGAGACCGCCTTCACCGATGCCGAAGCCGCGATCAAGGGCTCTCGGGACACCTCCAAAGAAGCCTCGCTGACCACCAAAGAGGTTGCTCTCGACGCCGCCAAGGACGCTGTCGACGAGGTCATGAACGCTCTCGACCTCTCTGACCAGAACATCCAGCTCTGGATCAGCGTCGACCTCTCGAGTCACAACGAGACGTTTGGCGTCTTCTACAAGGGCTACTTCTACAACTACTCCGAAGCCATCCAGTGGAAATTCAGCGACATCGGCAAGAAGTCTCGCGAGTATGGCGAGCTGATCGGTGACGCTCTCGGCGTTGACTCCGGGACGCGCCTCGTTGACGGCATCAACGCCATCCAGGGCAAGACCTGGTCTGTCTACATGGCCGGCAAGCTCGCCCTCTCGAACGAGGTTGCGACTCTCGCCGGGATCCCGGGCATCGGTTTCGCTACGGTCAACGATTCGCGGCCCCAGGTCGACACGCCGCTCGATACGCCTGAGTACGTCAACTCTGAAGCCATTTTCCGCCAGACGCAGTTCCTGGCGTGCTTGCTGTGCGACCTGATCTCGATCTCCGAACCCACGGACCTGTACGACCTTCGACTGGACGACAACTTCGTCGAGGTGAAGGGGCGTATCGTCCGCTTCAAGCCCGAGGTCTCCACGTTCCCCGATGACCCGATCGAGGGCGCCATCTCGGTGGCTCGCACGGCCTACAACTCTAAGTCGTGCATGGGCGTCCGCGCCGAGATGTTCGACATCTCAACCAATGTCGAGATGTCGGCGGAAGAGCTCCTGAAGAAGCAGTCCGGCGACCGCACGGTCGAGCGTGACATCTTCACAGAGGGCGGCCGGATCCACATCCTAGGCATGCCCAACGTCCGAGCGCGCGGCGGAGAGATCAACATCGACTCCTACGCGCTTGACCCCGACGACGGTCGCGTCGTCATGGCCCCCGACATGGGTGTCAATGGCGGTGAGAAGTACCCAACCGCGGTCGCGATGGATCAGGACATCAAGCCTGTAGCCGCCGTCCTATTCCGTTGCGAGCCGATGGCGATCTACGACATGGTCGACCAGCGCTTCTTCGAGTTGCTGCGCGAGATCTACGTCTTCGACTCCGCCACGGATGCCGCGCCGCACGAGTACGGCTACGTTCTGCCGATGAAGCCTCAGGAATTTACCTCCGCGTACGAGCCAGTCGCGGTCGTCTACGGGAGTCCCGGCACGTACGTCAAGATCGCGATGGGCGCGAGCGTCCTTGGCTTGCGCTTTATCCTCGTCAACCCGACGGATGAGAATCCCGATGGTGAGGGTTACCTCATCGAACGCCACCCATCGATGTACGCAACGCCTTACCGCGTCGCGCTCGACATGTGGCGGCTCGACGATGATCGAATAAACACTCTCGTCAAGCACGGCATCGAGAACTCCCGAATCCAATCGGCGCACGAGGAGGCCTTCGCTCACCTTAAGCAAGCGTCTCAGCACCTGCGCGCGAAGCAGTATGACCGATTCATGGTCTCCGCGCGCCAGGCCTGGAGCTTCGAATCCCGCGCCTACCCGGATACGCGCAAGACGTTTGATGACGTCATCAAGGGCGTCATCTTCTATCTGTTCTTGTTGCTTCCATTCGCATTCTTCGCCGAACGTCTGTTCCTGGCATCGCCCGAAGTCAAGTGGCAGATTGTCGGATGCTTCGGGATCTTCATGGCGGTCTTCCTGCTCCTGGCGCTCGTCCATCCGGCCTTCTCGATCAGCTTCACAGCGCCGGTTATCTTGCTCGCCTTCATCATCCTCTCGCTGAGCATCATTGTAATCAGCATCATCGTGCGCAAGTTTGAGGACCAGATGAAGGAGGTCAAGTACGAGCAGACGGGCATCCACACTGCCGACGTCGGACGCCTCAGCGCGTCCGCCGCGGCCTTTAGCCTTGGCATCAGTAACCTGCGTCGGCGCAAGACGCGGACGCTGCTGACGTGTATTACGCTCATCCTACTGACGTTCACGGTCCTGTCGTGCACGTCGGTCGTCCAGGCCATGCGCTCGAACCGGATAAAACTGCCCAAGGAAGCTCCATACGACGGGATCTTGATCCGAGACAAGACCTGGAGTCCAATCGGCGAACCGACCACCGCGATCATGCGGAACGAGTATGGCGGCGAGGTCCTGAACGCCGAAGCCGTGGCCGCGGGGACCGAGCAGCCGCGCGAGATCCCGGTCGCTCCGCGATCGTGGTACTTCGGCGCGCGAATCGGCCAGCAGTCGTTCGTGAGCGTCCACCGCGGCGACCAGGAGTACCAGGCGACCGCGATGGTCGGGCTCTCGCCCGAAGAGCGCGACGTCTGGGGCGTCGACGAGGACGGCGGGGATCGGCTCACCAAGTTCGTGAAGAGCGGACGGTGGTTTGAGCCGGACGACGAGTACGCGTGTATCGTGCCCGAGGGCATGGCCGATAAGCTGAAGCTCGACGACAGCGATGTCGGCAATGCGTTCGTCTCCGTGTTTGGCAAGGACCTGCGCGTCATTGGCATCGTGCAGTCGAGCAAGCTCAAGCGCCACAATGACCTCGACGGCGAGCCGATCACACCGGTTGACTACCTTCTGATGCAAGAGCAGCAGGCGCAACAGCAGGCCTCCGGCGGCGAGCGCTCCGAGGACGAGTTGCGGGAGTACATTCACCTTGCGCCCGACGCAGTGCTGCTCGTTCCGTACCGATTCGCCATTAACGTCGGTGGCTCGCTCCGTTCGGTAACGATCGGCTTTGAGGGGCTTGAGCACGAAGAGATCATCAACCGCGTCGATAACCTGATGGAGCGCATTGAACTCAACATCTATGCTGGCGTCGGCGGCGAGACATACCTCTGCAGCTCGGTCCAGTCGACCAGCTTCAGCGGTGCCGGCGACCTGATTATTCCGATCCTGATTGCCGCCTGCATCGTTCTCAACACGATGCTCGGCAGCGTGTACGAGCGGACGAAGGAAATCGGCATCTACAGTGCGCTTGGGCTCGCGCCGATACACATTGCCTCGCTGTTCGTCGCCGAGGCCTGCGTGTACGCCATCCTTGGCGCGATCGCGGGCTATCTGTTCGGACAGTCTTTGTCGAAGATCCTGTATGACTTCGGCTTGCTGCAGGGGCTCAACCTCAACTACTCATCGCTCTCCGCTGTGATGAGCACTCTCATCATCATGGTGACCGTGTTGCTGTCGGTCATCTACCCGGCGAAGAAGGCGTCTGAGATTGCGGTCCCGGGCATCGAGCGTCGCTGGCGGCTGCCGGATCCAGTCGATGACAAACTCGACATGATCCTGCCCTTCACCGTTACCGGCGACCAGGCGATGGGGGTCAACATGTTCCTCAAGGAGTTCCTCGAGGCGCATGCCGACTACTCGCTTGGACATTTCTCAACCGGTGACATAAAGCTCGAGTCGGTGACGTCTGAAGGCGGCGAGGGCTTCGACCTCAATCTCATGGTCTGGCTCGCGCCATACGACCTGGGCGTGTCCGAGCGCCTGTCGCTCCTGACGGTGCCGGATCCTGAAGAGGACGAGGTCTTCCAGATCCGCGCAGTTATCGCCCGTGAAAGCGGAGACGAGTCATCTTGGATCCGCGTCACGCGCAACTTCGTTAACATGCTGCGCAAACAGTACCTGCTGTGGCGTACGTTCCCGGCCGGCTTGAAGGGACAGTACGGGCAGCGTGGCCGTGACTTCGTTGACGGGAAAGTTACCGAGGATGCCGCGGGCGGCGAGTAGTATCGACACCGGGCGTCCGTTGACTGACGACACCAGGCAGGGGTCAACTAATGGCAGACAAGAAGCACGTCGACGACGAGCTTGAGCTTTACCGAGGGCTGATGGATGAGCCCACCGAATTCGAAGAAGGATTCGGGGGGATCACCATCATCGGCGCGCTGTTCATCGGGTTCGTGATGCTCCCGGGCGCGATCTACCTTGGTTTGGTCGCGGGAGCATCAATGGGCCCCGCGGCGGAGTGGACGACGATCATCCTTTTCACGGAGATCGCTCGTCGCTCGTTCATGACGCTAAGCCGGCAGCAGGTCTACATACTTTTCTATGTGGCGGCGGCGCTCGCGAGCGCATCAGGAGGCTTGCACCTCGCTGGTGGCGTCTTTGCCGGCAAGATCTGGGACGCTTACTTCATCGGCTCTCCCGCCGCTCGCGGCCTGGGCATCGCCGACCAGATCCCGAACTGGGTCTGTCCTGCGGCGGACTCGCCTGCCCTGCTCAAGCGCACGTTCTTCCACCAAGACTGGCTCCTGCCGGTCAGTATCCTGCTCCTGGGACAGATCCTGGGCCGCATGAACTGGTTCGGCCTGGGCTACGTGCTCTTCCGCGTCACATCTGACATCGAACGCCTCCCCTTCCCGTTCGCCGCCATCCAGGCCCAAGGCGCGACGGCGCTCGCTGAAAGCACGACCAAGAGCGAGACCTGGCGCTGGCGGATGTTCTCCATCGGGTCGATGATGGGATTGGTCTTCGGCGTGTTCTACCTTGGCATACCGACGCTAACTGGCGCCGTGCTCAACAAGCCGCTCCAGCTCATCCCAATCCCGTTCGTCGATCTCACCCGCAACACGCAGCGCTTCCTGCCCGCCACGCCGACCGGATTTGTGTGTGACCTTGGGCCGGTGCTGGCTGGTTTCGTCGTCCCCTTCTGGGCTGTTGTCGGCGCGTTCCTGCAGGCGTGCGTGACTCTTGTGCTCTGCCCCACGCTGTTCAAGATGAACATCCTCCAGCACTGGCGTCCGGGCATGGATACCATCGAGACCTCGTTCGCCAACTCGATCGACTTCTTCTTCAGCATCGGCATCGGCGTGTCGTTTGCCGTCGCGGTCGTCGGCATGTTCACGGTCACGCAGGCACTCATTGCGAAGAAACGCGATCAGCACGCGGCCACCGAGGCTTCTGAACCGAGGTGGACGCCGCCTCCGGGCCGTGGAGACGTGCCCATATCGGTGTGCCTAGGCATGTGGATCGTCTCAACCATCGGCTACGTCGCGCTGTGCGCCGTTATGATCCCGAAGTTCCCCATCATCTTCGTCGTCTTCTTCGGGTTCATCTTCACGCCTCTGAACTCGTACATCGACGCTCGCATGCTCGGGCTGACGGGGCAGTGGGCCGGCCTCCCGATGGTGAAGGAGGGGACGATCATCCTCTCCGGCTACAAGGGTGTCGACATCTGGTTCGCGCCTATCCCGAACTTCGACCACGGCGGACAGGCCATGAAGTTCCGCGTCGTTGAACTCACCGGGACCAGAATCACCGGCCTGATAAAGGCCGAGTTGTTGATCCTGCCGATCTCAGTCTTCTGCAGCTTGCTGTTCTGGCAGTTCATCTGGCGGCTCGCGCCGATCCCATCTGTCAATTACCCGTACGCCCAGAAGATGTGGCATCTGTCGGCGCTGCAGCGTGGTCTTTGGATGACGGCCACGTTCTCGGAGAACAATCTCTTCTCGCGCGCCTTCTACTGGCCCTACGTCTTCGGAGGGTTCGGGTTTGGGATCGTCACATACACGGCCCTGTCGGCTCTCAGATTGCCCACTCTCCTCGTCTACGGAATCATGCGAGGGCTAGGCCAATTGCCACACGGTCTCTTCCCGGAGATGGTCGGAGCGCTACTCAGTCGCTTCTACTTCGAGAAGAAATACGGGCGCAAGCGCTGGAAGCAGCAGGCCGCCGTGCTCAATGCCGGCTACGCGTGTGGCATGGGTCTCATTGGCATGGGAACTGTCGCCATCGCGCTGATCGCAAAGTCCGTGTCGCAGTTGCCATACTGATTGCGGATGGGCTTGCATAGTAGACCATCGTGTCCCGCCCTTTCTGGGCTCAAACTGGGCGGGACACGTGCGTGTCTGTTGCCTGTTGCGAGGTGCATTTCGCAGCGGCTGCAGGAAGAAAACTGGCCATCGGAACCCTGGCCCCGATTCGACGTTTAACTAGAAGACGTGAGGGATATCATAGCACCGCAGGGCTCGCGAGCGGACATCTGTCTCAGCCCCTATTACGTCTTTGAATTCCCGCGCAATACTCAGTCTTAAGCCACGGAGGGAAACAGTCAGATGACCGCCAAGAGCATCACGCACAAATCCACGAGGGGCTTCACCCTCATTGAATTGCTTGTTGTAATCGCCATCATCGCCATCCTCGCCTCGATCCTATTCCCCGTCTTCTCACGTGCCCGCGCCAAGGCGCGCGCTGCGAAGTGTCTGTCGAACATGAAGCAGCTTTCGCTTGCCATGATAATGTATGCCGACGACTACGACGAGTTGCTACCTCAGGCAACGCCGAACTGGACGCCCGCGCCGACTGACTATAACTTGCCGACGTGGGATCAGGCGATTATGCCTTACACGCGCAACGAGGAGATGCTCATCTGCCCGGACAACAAGGGCGGTTGCGCCGCGGATAGCGGCAGTGGCTGTGGGCAGCAGAAGCGAGGCTACGCTCAGACGAAGTACACCACGCTCGATATCGGGAACAACATCTGGTGCAACTTCATGGGCTACTACCCGGACTCTTCCAGGACCGTCCTCCTCGTCGAGAAGGGCGAATATGGCCCGAGCCACGCGGCTGATGCTTCCTGCGAGAAGTTCACTCAGGCCGGCGCCAGCAGCGACTACGAGCCGGATGGCACCGTGAGGCTGCGGCACAACGACGGGAATAACTTCGCCTACGCGGACGGCCATGCCAAGTTCAACAGCAAAGGCAGCGGCCCGTTCGCGGAGAGCGACACGGCTACCGGGCGCACGGGTTACTGCGAGGACGGCGGCGACTGGCCGGGCAGCTAGAGCCTCGCGCCTGACCAACATCTGAATGTCGAAACTGGGGGACGGCCCAACGCGGGTCGTCCCCCTTGTATTTCTGGTTGGACCAAGAGAATGGAGGAGGCCCATGTCCCATTGGGAGAGGCAGAAAAGGGGTTTCACCTTGCTGGAGCTGCTCATCGTCATCGCCATCATTGCCGTCCTCGCCGCGATCATGTACCCCGTGTTCGCGGCCGCGCGAGCCAAGGCGCGGCAGGTACAGTGCGTGAGCAACGTGACCCAGATTGGCATCGCGCTCAAGCTCTACGCAGACGATCACAGCGGGTACCTTCCGTCGTTTAGTCAGAGCCACCCGTCCTTCGTAAACGGTCTCACTGATGCTGAGAAGCAAACCGCGCTCCCGGGCGTCGTAACGTGGGACGTGAGCATCCAAGATTACCTCAAGTCCACCGACGTGCTCCGGTGTCCCGACAGCCCCTTCAGCCGCAGTAGCCGGTCCGTGGCTATTGCCGCATACGTCCAGCGCCATGAGATCATCGGCGGGACGCTCTACTTCCTGGGCGAGCGGCTTGGGGCGATCCCGTACCACAGCCACGTTGTGCTGCTCTTTGAGAAGGGCGCCAACCCTCCCGGCGCTTGGGGCGACGCGATGGGCGAGAACGTCTGGCAGTCCCACGGCTCTTCAGCCGATGTGGGCTATAAGACGGACGACTTTCATAGCGGGGGCAAGAACATCTGCTTCCTCGACGGCCACGCGAAGCGCTTCAAACTCGGCACCGGGCCGTTCGCCAACCAGCCGGGCGGGCCTGCGCCTCCTGGGAGTGTCAGCGCGGAGCCAGGGCAGTGTTACTGGCCGGCGAAGAAGAGCCGCGGCGGCGACTGGCCCGACCCCTCGTAGCCGCGCACGCGTCTCGTGCATCCACGCGAAGCCCCTCCACCAAGCCACGCCCGGCGAAGGGACTTCGCCGTGTTTCCCCGAAACGCACGAGACGCACGCGATTCGATGCGCTCTGGTAGCCAATGACTCCTGTCGCCCTCTGGGTACTGATCGGCCTAGTTGCCATCACGTCCACGCTCGCTCTGCTTGTTGTCTGGCGGAGGACCTCAGCCCTGTCAGTCGGCCGGCGCTCGGGGCTTGTGGCGCTCAGGGCGGCGGCGCTGGTCGCGCTCGTCCTGATGCTCGTGGATCCCTTTGCCACGCGTGAGTCAATGCGCGTGCGTGCGCCACGGGCTGTGCTACTGGCCGATCGGTCCGGGTCGATGAGCGTGAAGGATGCCCCGAATGCTTCCTCCCGAGCCGCGTGGAGCGCGCAGCTAGTGGGGCCCGCCGGCGCGCTGACGCAGGCCCTCGGCGAGGCAGATGTCTCGTGCTTTGTCTTCGCCGACGGCGTGCAGCCCCATGCCCTCCCACTGCCGGAGGCGGCTGATGGCCTCGCCACCGACATCGGCGGAGCCCTGCAGGCCGCTCTGAAGTCGAGCGCCGCCGGCCCTCCCGACGCGATCGTACTCCTCTCAGATGGCCGCGCCAACCGTGGCCTCGAGCGCGAGGCCATGCTTCGGCAGGTTGCGTCCGGACGAAGCCCGGTCTTCTGCATCGGTGTGGGCGATGAGGCCCGCCCTCCGGATGCGTGGATTGCCGGCGTGTCGGTGCCGAGATCCGTCCGGGCCGGGACGGCAGTCGATGTTGAGGTCTCGATTGGGGTTAGGGGCATCCAAGGACAAACGATTGCAGCCACGCTATCAGGCGCCGGCGAGCCGCTGACGAAGTCGGTGACCGCGAGCGGCACCGGTCGCGAGAGCGTTCGGTTCCGGCTCACGCCGCGCGAGCCGGGGCTTCAGCGCCTCATGGTCCGCATCTCCGAGACCCCTGGCGAGTGGACCGGCGCCAACAACTCCCGCACTGTCTATCTGCATGTCACCCCCGGTGAATCACGGTTGCTCGTGGTCGCGGGCCAGCCGAGCTTGGAGCTGAAGTTCGCGCGCCGCGTGCTAGACCGCATGTCGGATCTGGACGCCACCTATCTGGTCCGCGTCGCGTCCGGCGTCTTCCGCACGCCGTCGGGCAAGCCGCAAGGACTCCCACTCGGCGACGCCCTCCGCCGATACGACGCCGTGCTTCTCCTCAACGTTCCCTCCCGCGCGCTGACGTCCGCTCAGATGCAAGCGCTGGCGAGCTTTGCCGAGGAGCGCGGAGGAGGCCTGGGGGCTTGTGGCGGCGCCCAGGCGTTCGCGTCGGGCGGGTACGGCGGGTCCCTTCTCGAAGCCGCCTTGGCGGTCACCTCCGGCGGGGCGACCGCCTACGCGGAGTTACCGGTTAAGGCTACCCCCAAGGCCGGCGTCACGCTGGTGCCGCCTGCATCCGACATCGAACGCAACGGCGACTTTCCAGGTTGGGCGCGTCTGCCTTTGCTTGACGGGCTGAATGAAGTTGCTTCGATCAGGGCCGGCGCCGCCGCGCCGCTCGTGACGGGCTCGGGCGCTCCGCTGATGGTCGTGCAGCGCTACGGGATGGGGAGATCGCTCTGTTTGCTGACTGACGCCACGCACCGGTGGGTCCTGGGACGCGAGGCTACTGACGAGTCCACCGCCGGTCACGCAGCATTCTGGAGTGGCGTGGTGGCCTGGTTGACCACGCCCCCGAACCGCGCTCCGGTCGCGCTCGAGACTGACCGCGACGTCTACGAAGCGGGCGATGTAGCCCGCGTTGTGGTGTACGTCAGCGACGACGGATTCCGCCCGGTCTCGGGCGCTACCGTCACGGTCGCGGATGGGGGCGTCGCTCTGTCTCTGGCCGAGAGCGCCGGCGCGCCAGGGCGCTATGAGGGCGGGGTTGCGATGGACGAAGCCGGAACGAGGTCCCTCGTCGCGCGGGCAGCTGTGCGGGGGGCTGACGTGGGGTCTGACAGTCGCGAGGTGGCAGTGACGCCCCCTCGGCGCGAGCTGGCGGACCCGGCGCAGGACGTTCTCTTCCTGAGAGCGCTTGCTGAGGCATCGGGCGGGGCGTACATCCCCGCTGACCAAGTGGACCGTCTTCCGGAGGTCATTCATCTCACGCCGTCAGAGCGCACGTCCGTCCAGCGCATCGCTTGGGGGCGAAGCGTTCCGTTGCTGATCGCGCTGCTCGCCATCGCGTGCGTCGATTGGTTCCTGAGACGTTGGTGGGGGATTGGCTGAGCGCGCGTGGCGCGACGGGGAGATGGCAAACGAGGCGCCCCTTCTCAGGAGCGCCTCGTTAACCGTTTCGCAGGTTGCTTGTCTCGATGGTGGATTATCGCCCCGGAGGGGGCGTTCCGTCATTGACGCGGCCGCCGCCGGGAGCGCCGGGCGCCCCGCCACCGCCACCGCGGTTCATCATCTGCTGCATCATCTGCTGCATGCCCTCCACCTCTAGCTTGGCCTGGCCCTCTTCCTCAAGCGTGTCGGCGTTGAACTTGAAGAGGGTGCCCATGTAGACGACATAGACGCTCTCCCCGCTTACAGCGATGGCCGCCGATCCGCCGCGCATCATGCCCATCATGCGTCCCATCATGCCGCTTCCGCCGCCTCCGCCAGGGCCGCCGCCGCCGCGCCCGCCTCCGCCGCCCTGGAAACCGCCCGGCTGGGCCTGGGCGTAGACAGCCACCGTCGTAATTATAAGACCGAGCACGACAACGATTCCTACCACGGCAAACATTGTCTTCTTGCGCATCCCGAGTCTCCTCTCTGTACCTAAGCGATCCTCTCTTAGACGACCATCCGACGCGATCTCCTCAGTTCATCTTGTCGCCGTCTGACGAGGCGTCACGGGATCTTCGCGTCGTCGATGTCCGTGAGCGCGTCGTACTCCACAATCGTCTCCATCGCTTGGCTCTCAGTGATGATGCGGGCCTCTTCCACCGCGGCCAGCGCGTTGAGTCCAGCCGCGACGACCATTCCGCAGCGGCCGAGTCCAACGGGGGCCTCGGTCAGCGGCTGGGACGGTCCGCCGATGGCGAGAACGCCGTGGACGCCCCATCGGGCCGCGCGGTCGATGAGTTCCGTCACATGCTCTCGCGCGACCGCCGGGAACTCGCGGAAGCCCGCGCCGATGATCCCGGCGCCTCGCGCAACCGCGGGCCCAACGGATGTGCGCCGGCTCCTGATGAAGATCTCAAGCGGATCGAGGGACGTGGCGCCGTAGTTGACGAGGTCAACGAACCGCGTCGGCTCGTAGCTCTCGACGGCCAGCAGGCCACCGAATGTCGAGCGGACGGGAATGCCCTGGCTGTAGAGGATACCGTTGATCGTGACGCTGCAGACCGTCCCGAAGCCCACCATACCCTCGGGTATTGCGTGGTTGCCCGTGCGCTCGCCGGGCGCGAGCACCAACAGGCGCCTCGACGTGCAGAAGCGTGAGGCAATGGCCGAGCGCATGACGCTGAGCGCTCGTTGTGCGTCCTTGGCCGGGACGTGCGAGATGTTGATCACGAGCGAGCCGTGCCCCGTCGCCACGTCGAAGTCCATCATGTACGCCAAGGCCTCAAGTCGCGCGAAGACGAGGCCTACCTTGTCGCTGACATGGGCTTGGGCGACCTCCCGCGATCCGGCATCGGTGATGCGCCGGCCGGATCGGCCCAGGCTCTCCGTGTAGCCGGTCTGGTCGAGTTGCTCGAGGTGATAGCGTACGGCGCGTTCGGTAAGCTCGACGCCGTAGGCCTCAAGGGCCTCCGCGATCGCGCCAGCCCCCATTGTTCCGTCCGCGCTGTCGAGTACTCTCAGAATGGCGAGTGATTTCCGGCCGATTTCCGGCAGATGACCCACCTCCAAGCGGGGTTAGCACCGCATGAATTGCCGACGCACTGCATTATACCCCCCTATATGGCGGATATCAACCCTATGTGGGATACACGATCCGCAGTCTTTTGCCGGTGAATGTGAGTTGAAACCGGAAGCGAACGGCGCTAACATGAGCCCGTCGATCGTCATGCCGTACCGAAATACCGAAATCTACCAAAGGGAGTTGGCCGCGATGCTACGACAAGCGTGCTCCTCAACCACGGTTAGGACGTGTGTAGTCGTTTCTCTGCTGTTTGTTGTCTTCGCCGGGCAAGTCCACGCCCAGGACGATGCCGTCGGACCGAGCGCTATTGACACGCTATGGGTGCTCCTGGCAGCGTTCTTGGTCTTCTTCATGCAGGCGGGCTTCGCATTCGTCGAGGCCGGCTTCACTCAGGCCAAGAACGCCGCCAACATCATCATGAAGAACCTCTTCGATTTCTCGGCCGGTTCGATCATGTTTGGGATCGTCGGCTTCGCCCTGATGTTCGGCGCTGGAAATGCATTCTTCGGGACGACTGGTTTCTTCCTCAACGACGGCGGCGATCCCAACGCAACATTCGCCGGCCTTGAGTGGGCGAATGTCCCGCTGATGGCCAAGTTTCTGTTCCAGCTCGTCTTCGCTGCGACAGCGGCGACCATCGTGTCCGGCGCGATGGCAGAACGGACGAAGTTCAAGTCCTACATCGTCTACAGCATCTTCATCACGGCCCTCATCTACCCGATCGCGGGTCACTGGATCTGGGGCGGCGGATGGTTGGCCGAATTAGGTATGTGGGACTTCGCGGGCTCGACGGTTGTCCACTCGTGCGGCGGCTGGCTCGCGCTAGTCGGCGCGTGGGTGCTTGGCCCTCGTCTCGGGAAGTACGGCAAGGACGGTCGGACCACGGCTATCCCTGGGCACAACCTGACGATGGCGGCTCTGGGCACGTTCATCCTCTGGCTTGGCTGGTTCGGGTTTAACCCCGGCAGCACGATGGCGGCCGACCCCGGCGCCATCTCGCACATCGCCGTGACCACCAACACCGCCGCCGCGGCAGGCCTCATCTGCGCGATGGTCCTGAGCTGGATCAGTTACGGCAAGCCCGACCCAGGCCTCAGCATGAACGGCGCGCTGGCCGGGCTCGTGGGCATCACCGCCGGATGCGCCTTCGTATCTCCAATGTCCGCCGCGATTATCGGCGCTGTGAGCGGCCTCGTGATGGTGGGTTCGGTTCGTTTCTTCGATAAGATCCGCATCGACGACCCCGTCGGCGCCATTTCTGTCCACGGCGTGTGCGGCGCCCTTGGCACGATTGCCGTTGGCTTCTTCGCTCAGGAGGCGATCGCGCCCGGGACCACCGGCAACGGCCTGCTCTTTGGCGGAGGATTTGGTCTGCTCGTCGCCCAGGTGATCGGCGTGGTCGCCGTGATGGCCTGGTGCGGCATTACGGGCCTTGTCCTATTCGGCGGCATCAAGCTCATCATGGGCCTGCGCGTCACCGCAGAGGAGGAGATTGAGGGTTTGGACGTCACCGAGCACGGTTCCCCGGCATACGCCGACGCCTTCCTGCCGGCGCCGAGCAACGGCGCTCCGGCCGCCGCGATGATGGAAGTCGCGACACCCGCTCCCGCCGAAGAAGCCGCTCCGGCGACCGAAGTAAAGTACGCCGTCGGCGAGAGCACTGGGTTGAGCCAGATTACGGCCGTCATCCGACCGAGCGAGCTTGACCGCGTGAAGCTGGCCCTGGAGAAGGCCGGCATCATCGGAATGACCGTGACCGACGTCCGAGGCCGCGGGAAGCAAGGCGGCGTCCGCGAGCAGTTCCGCGGCACCGAGTACGTCGTCTCGCTACTGCCGAAGGTGCGGCTCGACGTGATGGTCGGCGACGACCAGGTGGACGACGCGGTCAAGGCGATCGTGGAGGGCTCTCGGACCGGTGAGGTTGGCGATGGCAAGGTCTTCGTCTTGCCGCTCCGAGATGTCGTCAGGGTTCGCACGGGAGACCATGGCGTGACCGCGCTCTAGATTGGGACGCTCGACGAAGAGAGACCAAACCGCTGCACAACATAGGGAGAGGGAACTCAGATGAGAATCGCATCCTGCTTCGTACTGTCGCTAGCCGGTCTGCTGCTCGTGGGTTCGATTGCCGGGGCCACGCCGTCCAGCATCATCCTCATTCCGTCAACCGACGTCGTCGACGAGGGCGTCGTCCACATGGACCTCGACACGCTGTTCACCGTGAGCCAGGGCGGCGGCAACGCCTCCGCACTGTCGATCGGCGCGACGTACGGTGTCTTCGAAGACGTAGAGGTCGGGTTCGACTGGTTGAGCGACACGACCAACCCGCTCGTCGGCAACATCAAGTGGCAGCCCTACAGCAACGACGAGATCGCCATCGCCATCGGGGCGTGGCTCTGCGGGGACAATACGTCTAGCGGGGCCAACCAGTTCTACGGTCTCGTGAGCTACGATAGCGACATCGGGCGCTTCGCTGCTGGCGGCGCGTTCGGTAGCAAGACCAACCTTGGCATGGATGAGAACCAGCTCTGGCTGAGTTACGACAAGGCGCTGGACGATGAGTGGTGGGTCGGCGCGGACTACGTCAGCGGCGACAGTTGGCTGGGGAGCCTCAACGTCGGCGTCGGCTATGCGGTGGCCGACAACGCCGGACTGATCCTTGGCTACAACAGCTACAATGCCGGCGGCCCAGGCACTCTGACGATGCAGGTTGACGTCAACTTCAACTGAGAAGGTGTGGTACAGCGCAAACAGACGCGGCCGGGAGCATCCAGCTCCCGGCCGCGTGGTGTTCTGTGTTCGGCGCGTTACGCGAGCTGTCGCTTGAGCACCTTGCCCGACGGGTTCCGCGGCAACTCCGATCGGAACTCCACTATCTGCGGCACCTTGTAGCTGGCGAGGTGCTGCGAGCAGTGGCGCTTCACATCGGCCTCGGTCAGCTCCTCGCCCTCCTCGGGGACGATGACAGCCTTCACCAGCTCCCCGAGATAGGCGCGCACGCCCGTAGCCTCGACGCCGACCACCGCGACCTCCATCACCTTGCCGTGGCCCATGACGATCGCCTCCACCTCATTGGCGTAGACATTCTCGCCGCCGACGATGATCATGTCCTTGGAGCGCCCGCGCAGGTGCAGGTACCCGTCGCCGTCGACCATGGCGAGGTCGCCGGTGTGGAACCACCCATCCTTGATCGATTCATCCAATAGCCCCGGGCGGTTCCAGTAGCCATTCACCACGTTCTCGCGGCGGAAGCATAGCTCGCCGATCTCCCCCGGCCCGAGCGCGTTGCCTTGGTCGTCGGCGATCATCACGCCGATGTCGGGCAGGGCCTTGCCAACGGAATCGGGCCGGTTCAGCGCATCCGGCGAGGGCAGCACGTGCGTCACGGACGTTGTCTCTGTCAGGCCGAAGAAATTGCGCGTCTCCACCCAGGGCAGCCGCTCGCGGAGCCGCCCGATTGTCTGCGACGGCATGGTTGCACCGGCATAGGCCACAACCTTCAGGCTCGAGAAATCGTAGCTCTCGAAGCCCTTCATAGTCACGAGGAAGTGGAACAGCGTCGGCACGCCGATGAAGTTCGTCACCTTGTGCTCTTGGATGAGCTGGGCGACCTCGGCGATTTGCGGCCGGGGCGCGATGCAGAGGGTCGACCCGAGGTACGCTGACGACGGCATGAGGCTGTACAGCGGCGTGCAATGGAACATCGGCACCACGAGCATGTGGACGTCTTCGTGCCGGAAGCTGTGGGCTACCAGGCAGTTCTTGACGTTGAACATGATGTTTCCGTGGTCCATCAGCGCGCCCTTGGGCTGACCGGTCGTGCCCGACGTATAGGCGATCACCGCGAGATCGTCGGTCGTGGTTGTCTCGGGCTCTGGCGCTGATTCGTCGCCCTCGACAAGCGTCTCCCACGTCATCTGTCCGTCGAGTTCGAAGTCGCACGTGACGAGGGGCTGGTCGCGCCCCTCGAGGGCCGGCTCGATGGCCGCCCACACGCTCTTATGCACGAGCAGTGCTTTCGCGTCCGCGTTCTCAACGACGAACTGCATCTCCTCGGCGCGGAGTCGCGTGTTCAGCGGGACGATGACGCCGCCGGACAGGATCGCGGCCCAGTACGTGATGAAGAACTCGATGCAGTTTGGCAGCGCCACTGCGACGCGGTCGCCTTTGGCCAGTCCGAACTTCGACCGAAGCACCTGCGCGGCCTTGATGATGGTCTCATTCAGGTCGCCGTAGGAGTACTCTTGCCCCTCGTAGATGACGGCGACCTTGCGTGGAAACTTGTCGACGACGTTCGCCCAGACTTCCGGCAGCGTGTCCAGCGGGATGCCGTTCATGCTCGTACCCTCTCAGCCTCGATTTGCATGGTGGACGCTTCGCTTCTGACAGGCGGGGGGCCTTCATCCAGGCAGGGCGACGTCGCAGCAGTAGCGCTGCTCGCCATCAATCGGCGCCTGGCAGATCCACTCGCCGCTGGGGGCGAGAACCCCGGACGGGCAGTTCACGCCTGAATCTCGCGCGAGGTTGGCAGTGGCGACAACGACGCCCGCGTGCTTGGCGCGCAATATCAGGTTGCCGATATGGAATTGGGAGTGTCGGAGATCCGGTCCGGATGCGATGGCGTGGAAGATGACCTGAGCGCCCAACTCCCCGAGCCGCGCCGGGAGCTTCCCGTCTGGGATCTCCGTGCAGGTGGGATTGCACCAGTAGTCGTTGCAGATGAGGCAGCCGAACGTCAGCCCGCCGACGGTCCAGGTCCGCAGCTCTTCGCCCGGCGCAAACTGCTCCTCGTCGCCGGTGGTCAGGATCGTCTTGGCATGTGCCCCGAGGCATTCGCCATCCGGCGAGTAGACGCGTGCCTGGTTGTAGCACTTGCCATCGATCCACTCGCCCGAGCCGATCAGCCCGCATACGCCGACCTCCCGACACGCCTCGGCGATGCGCTCGTGCGCGGCATCGGCCTCGTCCCGCGACCAGCGGTTGTGGTAGCCCGTCACGACCATCTCGGGCGTGATGAGGAACTGCGCGCCCTCACTGCCCGCCCACTGGATCGATTCGACGACCTTCGAGGCGTTGTCGGCGATACTCTCCGTGCATGGGATCTGCACGCCGGCGATTCGGACCGTGTCTCTGCTCATCAGGATCACCTGGTGACACGTTTCGCCGTCAGCCCTACCGCGCTCCTTCGCGCGGAGGAGGTAGGTTGCGCGCACGGGCGAAGTATCTCGGGTCGCGGTCATTGGCCGCCGACGCAATCAGTTTGGAGGCAACACCGAATGGCTCAAGAGCCTATTGTTGAGGAAGTTGTAGACCAGAAAGGTCCGGGGGGCACGGGTCTCTACATGCGCCTGTCGGGGATGATGTACCTGCAGTTTGCCGTGTGGGGCGCGTGGGCGGTCATGATCGCAATCCATATGACCAACCTCAAGTTCACCGGCTTCCAGATCGGCCTCGTGTTCGGCACCACGGCGTTTGGCGCGCTGATCTCGCCGATTGTCGGAGGCTGGCTCGCGGACCGTCTCATGCCGAGCCAGTATTTCGCCGCGATTTGCCACTTCCTCGGCGCTGTCCCGCTCGTGATCGCGTGGAACCAGACCGAGTTCTGGCCGCTGTGGGGATGCATCCTCGCGCACGCGGTGCTCTACATGCCGACCATCGCTCTCACGAACACAATCGCCTTCCACCACATGGGTGACTCCGAGAAGTTCGGCAACATCCGTGTCTGGGGCACGATCGGCTGGATCTGCGTTCAGGTCTTCCTCGGGATCTATGTCGAGGCATGGCACAAGACCAACCCCGAGATTTCCCACGCCGGCGATTGCTTGCTGATCGCCGCGGTGATGGGCGTCATGATGGGGGCCTACTGCCTGACGCTTCCGAATACGCCGCCAGCCAAGGAGGCCAAGAACCCCTACGCCTTCCTTGAGGCGCTCAAGCTGATGTCTGACCGGAACTTCGCGGTCATTCTCGTCATCTCTTTCATCGTCGGCATCGAGCTGCCGTTCTACTACAATCTGACCCCAGTGTTCTTCAGCGACGGCGTGACTGGTGTGGGCCTATCGGAGGGGCAGGCGCAGTTGGCGCAGGTCCTCGGTCAGGTCGGCGAGGTCGGGCTCATGGTCCTCTTGTGGCCATGCATCAAGAAGTTCGGGATGCGGACCACGATCTTCCTCGGCATCCTCGGCTGGCCCGTCCGCTACGCCATCTTCGCGATTGGTCAGCCCACATCGCTCGTCATCGCCGCGCAGACGCTCCACGGCATCTGCTACTCGTTCTTCTTTGTCGGTGGGATGATCGCCATCGAGCGGCTCGCGCACAAGGACATCCGAGCCAGCGCCCAGGGCCTGCTTGTCTTCGCAACCAACGGGCTTGGGATGCTCATCGGCCACTTCGCCTCCGGATCGATCCACGACTTCTTCAAGGTCACGGTGGATGGCCAGGAGGGTTGGGATTGGCCGAAGATCTTCATGGTGCCGATCGCCATCACTATACTGGCTGGCATCGCCTTCGTGATCATGTTCAAGGAGAAGGCCTTCAGAGACCGCGCGAAACAGGTCGAGATCGAAGATGGCGAGGTCCAGGTGGAAGAACTCGCCACCGGCTTCCCGGAATAGCCGACATACCCGCACTGACAGCGACTGTATTGCCCGGCGCGAGTATCGGCCGGGCGATGTGCGTTCTGAGCGCGAAATGAGCTGCAACAGAGGCGCTCCGGTAATCGTCACCGTATATAGGGGCAGGAGATAACCGCCGGGGTGTCCGGCGCACTGGGAGGTCACGTGATGACAAGAGTTATGGCGATCGTCTGCATTTTGGCGTTCGTGGTGGTGGGGACCCCGGCGATGTCGCAGCCCGCAGCCCCGGCGGCGCCAGCGGCGCCAGCGGCGCCGGCAGAAGCGGGGGGCGCCGCACCGGTAGCGGCGGAGGAGGGAGCAGCGGCCTTAGAGCCAGCTCCGCCGATGGATCCGATTGAGTTGGCGCGTCAGATGGGAGCCGATGAAGAGGACATCATGATGCTGCAGCTCATGGGCCAGGCCATGGGCGATGATATGGGCCCAATCATGATGCTGATGATGATGGGCGGCGGCAACATCGACGACGACATGCTGCTCCTCATGTTGCTGGGGAGAGCTGTGAACAACAAGGCCTCGGCGACCGAGATCCACGACAACGTGCTGCTCATCGTTGAGGAGGGCAAGGTCTATCGGGTGGACCTCGCGACGGGCGAGACGCTGGCGCCCATACCGTACCGGCCCAAGGCTCAGATGGGCATCCCTCCTGAGATGGCGGGGATGATCGACCAGGCGCGCGAGAAGGCGATGGCTCAGGCCGCTATGAGCAACATGAAACAGCTCTGCCTCGGCGCGATGATGTACGTTCAGGACTGGGATGGGGTCTTGCCCGCCGAGGACTGGACGAACGAGTTGGATCCGTACATCAAGAACCGCGCCATCTACGCGTGCCCGGGCGCGCCGGAGCTTGAGATTGGGGTCGCGCTCAACGAGGCGTTGGCGGGCGCGAGGCTGGGTGATCTGCCGAAGCCGGCCGAGACGGTGCTCTTCTTCTCGTCCGACAATGGAATCGATATACCCTTCGGCGGCCCCGACTCGGTCGCGCCGGGCCGGTTCGCAGGTAGGGTCACGGTTGGCTTTGCGGATGGACACACCCAGATGATGAGGCCTGATGAGGTGAAGAGGCAGCTCGAGAAGAATCCGTTTGAGTGATCGCGCAGCGGATCTGATCGCCACCACAGCCTCGCCGCCACGACCTGTGACGCGAGGCTGTTTGCTTTCCCGGGCGCTCGTCGCTGAATCGTCTGATTACTCAGGCAGCTTCAGATCTGCTTCGCAGGTGGTGAGGATCTCCCAGGTGCCATTGTCTCGTCGCGTCGCGGAAACGTGGTTGGGGATCCTGAACGTCGCGCCGACCTCGAAGTTGTAGGTGTAGCCGGAATCGTAGTCCTTGCCATCGATGAAGCCCCGGACCAGCGTGACGTCTCCCACTGAGACAGCCGTTCGTCCATCGACCACCTTGACTGCCTCGATGCGATAGACCGCGTTGCGCGCGCGGTCATTGTCGATGATTATCTCCTGCCCAATCAAGCCTTCGACCGGCAGCTCCGCATCGACGTAGATGAGGTTCTTGTCGCTCATCTCGTGGTCGAAGTCGATGACCGTGCCTGCATGCGCATCCGCCTCGCAGGTGAGTTCAAAGTCGCCGAGTACGAGGCGAGTGCCCGCGATGAGAGTGGCTTCCTCCACCACTCCGTCGCGCGTCCGGATCAGACCAAGCGCCCCGGCGCAGGCGGGGCCGTCCGTAACAGCGACCTCAACGGCCGGATCGGCGCTCGTCAGCAGGTAGTCCACCGTGCCGTCGGCCAGCACCACGCGGAGGGCCGCGGATTGGTCATCATCAGCCGGCATCCGCTCGACGCTCTCAATGAGAGGCGCGCCCGCGTATGGCTCCAATACCGAGACGAAGTTGCTCGCGAGATTCTCACCGACGCGATGGGCCAAGGCATACGTCAGATGCCTCGGGTTCGTGCCCTTGTTCTGCGGGGGATCGCCGTGGGCCAGGGCGATGTCATCGAGCTGGCTGAGGAACCAACAGCGGAGCCGAACATCCGCGGGCTCTTGTCCGGGAACGCGACCGGGATTGATGCTCCAGTCCAGCGTCCAGCTCGCCGGAGGGCTGTCGTCGCGGCGCACATCATACAGCCACGCGAACGCATCACCAGGGCCGTCAATCTCGGTGCCGAACTCGACCTCTGGCCCGGCGTAGGTGCCGCCGTCCTGAGCGACGAGTGAGAGCCCGTCGGATGAGACCTCGCCCTCATGCCCGTGGAAGCTCAACAGGTGATCGTCGCCGCCCACGCACCGGAACACGTCGAGCACGTATCCGCCATCTCCGACGGGGATGAGAGCCAGCATCCGACGGTATTCGTCCACACCGTAGACGCCGCCGCCGTCGATCTCGAAGGCCTTGAGCCCGGGCAGGTCCTTGAAGAAATGAGGGTGGCCGACCCAGTTCGTCGTCTGTCGCGCGCCATTGACGATCACAGTATTGTGGCTGAGCGTGTTGTTGGTCCAGTGGGCGCGCTTGGGCCAGCGCGTGGCGAACTCGGGGTAGCCAAGGTCGGGCATGAGGTCCACGCCGAACGCGTACAGCCCCATATTCAGTCGGTCCGCGTGGCCGTGGCCCCTGTTGCGCCCGTAGTAGACGTAAGCCGCCGTGCCCGTCTTGCCCTCGCCGATCTCAATCGACGCCAGCCCGTATCCGGCCATGTGGTCGCTGCCGGTGGATGGATCGCCCGCCGCCGCCACGATGGCATCAATCTCCTTGGGCAGCTCCTCGGGCTCGGGGTCGTAGATCGACCCGAGCAGACCCTCGCTCGAGTTCCCGTTGGCCTGCCACGCCGCGATGGCGAACTCAGGACGCTTCGTGTATCGGAATCCACGCAGAATGAACGACGGCGTCACCTGTACCTTGCCGATGCTGCCCGTGCGGCCCGAGTCGCCCGTGTTGGGGGTGGTGTAGTTCAGCACCAACATGCGCTGGGCGGCGGTGAAGGTCTTGCGGAACTGCGGGAAGTCGCGATAGACGTCGTGACGGTCGTAGCCGTCGTAGTCGGCGACCAGATCCGCCACTTTGCCGATGTTGCTGCCCCAACTGAGCGCGTAACCTGGTCCCGCCTCCGCGCCCACGCCGTCGCGGTCGATGCCGCCTACGACAACCGACGGCACGTGCCCGCCGGCGGGCGTGAAGATCCAGTCCAGCCACTCGCTCGTCTCGGGTTCCTGATCCAGCGCGATGGCGCAACGAGCCATGGCGCTCTGGTGCATGCCCTCGTTGCCCCACGCCTGCTTGTTGAGAACAGCATTTGCCCCCTCGCGCAGGATGTGGTCGTCGAGGTGATTGCAGAACGACTCGTGGTCGGTGACTGGCGTCGGGAGCTTGCAGGTGGTCGATTTCTCGGCCAAGAAGGCGAACAACTCGTCGTCATCCGCCACGCCCAGCTTGATCCGGTCATACGCTTCCGCAAGCGTCGAGACCGTGCCCGTCTCCCAAATGCGCCCCTGGATCTTGCCCATGTTGCTGCCGCCGTCGGAGTGGAACCAGCCCCGTTCTGCGTAAGGCGCCCAGTCCATATCGGGATACACGTCCGCGACGCGGTTCAGCAATATGGCGCACTTGTGCGCGTAGATCTGCTCGCCCGTCAGGATGTACGCCCCGCTGAGGTCGCGGGCGGCCGACAGCAGCTTCACCCAGAGCCCGGAGTGACCGTAGTAGCCGATGTAACGGTGCTCGAATCCCTCATCGTCATGGTAGCCGAAGCCGTCATCGACGCCGAACTCGTGCAGCGGATCGTTCGGGTCGGGGTGCTCGGCGTTGAAGAGCAGCGATCGATCTCCGAGGTCGACGTCAAACAGCCCTTGCTCGTCGAGCGCGCTCTCGTAGAACGCCGCGAAGTCGTTCTTGGGGTAGATCTCATCGCAGCTCGGGCACTTGATCTTCCATGCCATCGTCAGGCAGTCGGGCTTGTAGGGGTAGTTGCCGAAGTTGAAGACATCGTCCCCGCAGTTGATGCACCCCATCCGTTTGCCGCGCGTCATGGTAACGTCGATGCACCGAGGCGTGTCCTGCCCGACGACGAGTCTCCACAGCGCCTCGTCCTCCAGCGCGACCCAACGCTTCGCGCGGTTGATGGCCCGGTCGCGCTGGCCTTGCGCCCACGGGTAGCGTTCGATGTTCCTACGCGCGTTGGCGATCATGTCGGGCGTGTAGAGCGAGGCGCTCGCCTCATCGGGGGGGATCAGCGTGAGGCAGATGACGGTGGCAATTCCAACAGCGATCGCGCAAGCGTTCATGGCTATGGTGGCCTCCGGAAGCGGGGTGCGGGGCGGTTCGCCGGAGGGGGACAGGGGGCCTCTCGGCTAGTCAGTCTTCATTCACCGTCCACAGCCGTTCTTCGGCCTCGTTCAGCCATTTGACGTGGCCATCGACGAACAGCGCGTCGAAGCCCTTGTTGTGGCGCTTGGCGGGCTCCTCAATTCCATAGTCCAGTCCGCAGCCCCAGTATTCATCGAAGTCGACAACCCAGATCGTCTCGGCCGGCTGCACGATATTGGACTCGTGAACGGGATAGTAATCCTGAATCCCGTGCATTCCATCCAGCCAGTCACCGTGACCCCAGTAGGCGATGTTGTAGCCATAGCCGTGTGGGTCTCTTCCTTGGGACGGGCACTGCAGCACGTCGGTGTTACGCAGGTAGGGCTGAGTGGCGTCCGTCCACAACTTCGTCCCGTCGAACGGCCAGAACTGCCCACGCGGGTAGACGCCGTCGTGATCGTCCGTGTACATGATCAGCGCCGCGCCGATCTGCTTCAGGTTCGACAGGCACTTGGCCTGGCGCGCCTTAGCGCGAGCCCGCGAGAAGACGGGGAAGATGATCGCCGCCAGGATCGCAATGATCGCGATCACCACTAGCAGCTCAATGAGCGTGAAGCCGGTTGTGTCGCGCCTATTATTCCTCATCATCCTCGGTCTCCGTCTGAACCGGCAGCACTCGCTCTCCAATCACCTCAACGTCCAGCAGCGACACGTCGTCGATCTCGATCTGGACTCGCTGCCCGAATTCCTTGGGCCCGGACACCCACAGCGTGTCGATAGAGTCGGTGTCGAGCGTCTCGTTCTCGTCCTCGCTGCCCTCCGACAGCCCCATCCACGCGAAGTCCGCGCGGGCCCGCACCCAGTGGGCTTCGTTGATGCCACCTTCGCTGTCGTCCACATCGATCGCCTCGGATATCGAGGGGATCGCCAACTCCCACTCATACCGCGAGCCATCGGCTTCCGTAACGCCGACCCGCATATCCTGCATCGCCATCGACGTGCGGATGTTGAACGCGACGCCACCGGCGCCGGAGGGGGTGAGGGCGCGCGCGATCTCCGATGCCTTTTCGCCCGTGGGGACGCGCCACGCGAGACGGCCACGGTGATCGACCCTCAGCGAGGCCGTGGCGTCGCCGACAGTCGCCCAATGCAGCCCCTCCGCCGGCGCGAACGTGTCGATCAGCAAGCGCTCGCTGAAAGCCCGCTCCCTGCGGATGCCGATATCGAAGCGTCCGAGTTTCATCTTCTCATCCACGTATGGCAGCTTCTGCGTGGGGCCGAGAATGCTGCCGGCGTCGGTCTCCGGGCGAATGCAGACGAACACCGATCGCCGCCCGCTATCGCGATAGGCCCGGTTCTGTATCTTCCCAATCTCTCGGCTGCACTCCCACCAGCAACCGAAGTCCGATGCCCGGTCGGTGAGCATCGGGATCATATCTGCAATCCACTCCTTGTTGGTGTGGATTACCTGGTCGGGCGTCGTGTGCTCAATTAGCCACTCCGCGACCTCATGGCAGTCGTCGAGCAACCTCTCGCTCCTCTCACCGTCTCCGGCGAGGGCGGGTTTGCCGGTGACCGCCATGAGCGCGACCATCTGTGCCGTCGTGATGGGAGGCAATCCGGGTGATGGCAAGAGCGTCGCCGCCGTCAATGCCGCCGCGCGCTTCCACGTTGCGCCACTAGGCAAGAGCTTGACGAGGATGTAGCCGGCGCTCATGGCCCAGAAGGGCACGCTGTGCATCATGTACCGCCCGCCGTACGAGAACAGCAGCGGCAGCATGCCCAGCAGCATCCACGGAATGATGGCTTCCTGGACCCGCGATTTGTGCAGCGCAAACAGGCCCCATATCCCGCAACCGACCAGCACCATGTTGAACATCTGCAGCGCGCCCATGCCGACGCCTGCGCTCAGCCACTCGCGATGGCTGAGGACGTGGATGAGCCAGGGGGACACGAAGACGCCTGATATGAGGAGCACGATGAACGTCTCGCCGCGGTACTTGGGGTACTTCCATGCGAAAAGCACCAGGCCGAAGGCGGCGAGGTAGCCGATACCCAGATGCGCGTAGCCCATGAGCGTTACGAGGATGATTGTGGCTAGCGTTCGCCGGGTGAGCAGCGTGACGATAGCCAGCGGGGCGAGGATGTTGATGATGCAGCTTGGGATGTAAATGAGCTGGACAAGCGAATGCCCGAACCCCAGGCTGAGCGCCAGCACTGCCAAGAGTGCCGTTCGCGAGTTGAAGATCCAGCGAGCGGCATACCAGCAGGTTAGGAATGACGCGGGCAAGAAGAGCACGGCCAGGATCTGCCCGGCGATGAGAATGTTGCCCGTCAGCTTGTAGAGGGCCGCGAGCATCAGGTGGATGAGGGGCGGGTATAGATGCGGTCGACCCACCGGCGCGTAGTCCCAGTCGACCCACAGCGGGATCTCGCCCCGGTCGGCGATGACCTTCCCGATCGCGAGGTGGTAGTACGTGTCCGATACGAATGGCTGCAACCCATCCACGCGCACCAGCAGCACAATGACGATCGCGGCGATGAAACCCAGCGCGAAGCCGTCGTAGAGGTCGAAGGGCCCGCGCCAGAGGCGCCGGTCTCCGCCGGAGTTCTCGAGGTCCGCATGTCGGTAGAAGGAGAACATCCCCACCAGGCGTCTCCGCCACCGTGTCTTGATCCTGGGTCGCATGGTTTGCGTGAGCCTGTCAAGCGCGCGTTACTGTCTTCCCGTCAGAATACCTGGCCCGAATAGTCGTCATCCGCGGGCGGCGGCTCATGTTGCGTGGTCTGCTGGGGCTGCGAGGGCGCGGGTGGCTCAAGCGTGGGCGGAGCAACCGGCGTTGGCTCGGGAGTAGCGGCGGGCCGTCGTCGGACCTCGTCGAGGTGCTTGCCGCGGATGACGGCCATGATGAAAGCGCCGAACGACGCGAAGATCACGTATAGCCATAGCATCTGCCCCACGCAGGGGATCAGGATCGTTCCCCAGCAAATCGCCGTGCTGCCGAAGACGACCTCGACGGCCGGGTGCGCTTCGGTCACGGAGCCGATGCGGTCCATGGCCCACCGGCCGGCAAGCCGCGATACGCCGGCGGCCCCGATCATCACGAGAATCCACGTGATGACAAGCGGCACAGCCGCCGCCGTTCCACCGACCTGGCCGACCAACGCGCCGATGATGAACACGGCCAGCAATCCGAAGAAACCAACGATGGGCGTCAGGCACCAGTGGCGATCCGCGGCGTTGGCGCAGCGCCGGCTGAAGCGAGGACATGCCCCAACCGCGAGCAGTTGCAGCAATTGGCCGGCCGGCCACACGAGTGCCAGCACGAAGACGGCCCAAGCGCCGCCGTCGTCCTTCTTCTTGCCCTCGCCCTGCACCCGAGCGCCGGCGACCTTTCCTTTGCCGTTGCCCTCGTCGTCTCCCTGAGCCCACAGGCCGGCACAAACGGCCGTCGCGAACACTACCACGATGAGGACTAGCACGGTTTGTCGCAGGCGGCAGCGTCTCTGCACCACGGGTTGGCGCCTCCTGGCTGGGGTGGTCAGGTGTCTCGTTAGTATTCTACATCCCGTGCCGGGCACATGTTTCAGGTCGTCGAGAGGCGGCCCGAATTGCTGGGGGGCGTGTACCAACAGTTTTCTGTTCAGACTGAGGAGGTCAGTAGCATAGTGGTGGAGAAATGAGCAAGTTCCAATCAACGAAACCGTTGCGTCGCGGCACCACACTGAGGCCCGATGGTGGGCAAGCCACCCAAAGGGCGAAGCTCGCCGCCGACGACTACACCGCAACCGACCAACAGCAATGTTCAGTAGGTTCTGGGAACAAACAGGAGACACTCCATGGATAGGCCCACCAACCACGCCCGACTCCTTGCCTGGGTCGACGAAGTCGCCAAGATGGTACGGCCAGACGAAGTCGTGGGGTGTGATGGCTCACAGGACGAGTACGACCGCATGCTGCAAGTGATGATTGACTCCGGCCTAGCTGTTCGGCTGAACCACGGCCGCCGGCCGGACTCCGTCCTGTTCCGCTCGGACCCCAGCGATGTGGCCCGGGTCGAGAACCGCACGTATATCGCCTCCCGCACCCGGGAGGCCGCAGGGCCGACCAACAACTGGATCGATCCGGATGACCTCAAGGCAACGATGAGGGGACTGTACGACGGCTGCATGTCGGGGCGCACGATGTACGTCATCCCCTTCAGCATGGGGCCGATCGGCTCGAGCATTTCCAAGATCGGGGTCGAGATCACCGACAGCCCCTACGTGGTCGCCAACATGCACATCATGACACGTGTCGGCGGCACAGTCCTTGACGTTCTCGGCGAGGACGGTGAGTTCATTCCGTGCCTGCACTCCGTAGGCAAGCCGTTGGCCGAGGGCGAGCGTGACGAGGGGTGGCCGTCTGCGCCGCTCGACCAGAAGTACATTGCGCACTTCCCCGAGGAGCGGCTGATCTGGAGCTACGGCTCCGGCTATGGCGGCAATGCGCTTCTCGGGAAGAAGTGCCTAGCGTTGCGCATCGCCTCGGCAACCGCCCGAGCTGAGGGATGGCTGGCCGAGCACATGCTGATCTTGAAGCTCACCAATCCAGAGGGACGAAGCAAGTACATTGCCGGCGCGTTCCCCAGCGCCTGCGGCAAGACCAATCTGGCAATGCTGGTGCCGACCCTTCCCGGCTGGAAGGTCGAGACGGTCGGGGACGACATCGCCTGGATGAGGTTTGATGTGGACGGCCAACTCCGCGCCATCAGCCCGGAGGCCGGCTTCTTTGGGGTCGCCCCTGGGACCTCGGTGGAATCAAACCCGAATGCGATGGCGGCCCTAGCCAGCAACACCATCTTCACCAACGTCGCCCTGACCTAGGATGGAGACGTGTGGTGGGAGGACATCGGGCACGACCCGCCGGGAACACTGGTCGACTGGCGAGGAAACCAGTGGGAACCAGGCTCCAAGGATCCCGCGGCACATCCGAACGCTCGATTCACCGTCCCAGCCGCGCAGTGCCCCGTCATCGCGCCGGAATGGGAAGACCCTCAGGGCGTGCCCATCAGCGCCATCCTCTTCGGTGGCCGCCGGGCGGGCGTTGTCCCGCTGGCCATCGAGGCATTCGACTGGAACCACGGCGTGTTCCTCGGATCCATCGCTGGGTCGGAAATCACCGCCGCCGCGCTCGACCTCGAAGCGGGAACGGTTCGCCGCGACCCCATGGCCATGCTGCCGTTCTGCGGCTACCACATGGCCGACTACCTCGCGCATTGGGTCTCGCTGGGGGCAGCGCACGATCCCAACAAGCTCCCGAGCATCTTCTCCGTCAACTGGTTCCGCAAGGACGAGGACGGCGACTGGCTGTGGCCCGGCTACGGCGACAACAGCCGGGTTCTGGCCTGGATCTTCGACCGCTGCGACGGTCACGGCGAGGCCCGCGAGACGGCTATAGGCAGGATGCCGACGGTGGACGCCCTCGCGTGGCCAACGGGCGTCGCCGAAGCCGCCAAGCGTGAACTGCTGGCGGTCGACAGCGAGGGCTGGCTCGGCGAGATCGAGTCCATCCGCGAGCATTACGCCCGGCTCGGCGACAGGCTTCCCGTGGCGCTGCACGAGCAACTGGAGCAGATGGAGCAACAACTGCGCGTCAGTTCACCCTCCTGAGGCATGCCAACTCAGGCGACGCTTGGCGCTCCTGGTCGTAGGCTCGGACGCACGGAGGGACGCCGGCTGGACCTGGATGGCGCCGCGCAACCAGACACTTCACGACCACCGCCATCGGGCGGTGGTCGTTGTCGTTTTCGGGGCCTCAGGCCGCGTCATTCGGCCTTGCTCTACCGCCTTGGAATGAGTATCATTCGTATGTAGGAGTCAATTCAGGCGCCGTGCTAGGAGATGGTTGAGATGCCAAATGTTGCGACGATTGTCATGCCCGGAGATGCCCGAGCGACCGCCAACAAAGGCGTGTTGCCCAAGGCCACTGAAGGACTCAAGGAAGTCGTTGCGTGCCTTAAGGAACTTGGGTGGAAGGCCGATATCCCCTACAAGGGGCTCATCGACTCGCAGAAGCTCAGTTCCGAGGTCTTTCAGAAGGCCAAGGGCGACGTCATCATCGCCTTCTATACCGGCTGGGCGTTCACGGGCCATCTGACTCAGGGGTTGCTGTCCTCAGACCATGCCGACAAGCCCGTGCTGATGTTGTCGAACTTCCGCGGGGAGTTCCCGGGTCTTGTTGCGCTGCTCAACACGTCCGGCGGGATGACCATGTTCGGGCGCAAGCATAGCAAGCTCTGGACGAACGAATTTGGGGCTGACGAGAGCTTCATGCAGAGGCTCGGAGAGTTCCTGGACACGGGCGAGGTCAAGTGGGACATCGACTCGTATGTGTCCGACGGCGAGAGCAAAGACTACTCGAAGAAGGCCGTTGGCGTCGGCAGCAAGGTCGCCGAGAGAATCCTCAAGGAGCGGCGCTTGATGCTCATGCTCGGCGCCTGCTCGATGCAGATGTTCAACGCGATGGTTCCGCTGGAGATGCTCAACCGCGTCGGGTTTGGCGTCGAGATGATCGACCAGGCCGAACTATTGCTTCGCGCGCAAGGGGTGGCGGAGAAGAAGGGCGAAGACGCGCTGAAGTTCTGTCAGAAGAAGGGCGCCGAGTTCCACTTCGGGACCATCTCCAGTCGTGACCTCACGCCGAACCAGGTCGTGAAGCAGTTCCGCATGATGCGCGCCGCGCTCGACATGTTCGACGAGTATGGCGCCGATTGCGGCGGCACCCAGTACCAGCTCGGGCTGATCGACAGTTGGCCCGCGACCGACCTGTGGGACGGGTTGATGAACAACCGCTGCCGACCGTGGGGCAATGGCGACAGCATCGCCTGGGCGACCGAGGCCGACCTGGGCAACCTCCTGCCCATGCAACTCCTCAAGGAAATCCAGGTCGCCAAGAGACAGGATCCCGAGGTCTACTTCCACGACGTCCGCTGGGGCATGGAGATCGACGGGGAGTTCGTCTGGGTGCTGCTCAACTCTGGTTGCGTCGCGCCCTATTTCTTCAACAAGAGCGCCGACTCGCTTGAGGGCATGCACTCGTATCGCCAGCCGTCGATGTACTTCAAGCACGGAGGCGGCACGTGCGCCGGAGTGACGATCCCCGGCGAGATGACATACGCTCGCGCCTATGTCGAGGATGGGCAGCTCAAGATGATCGTTGGCCTGCAAGAGGTCAAGCAGTACAGCGACGAGCTGGTCGACACGATGCTTGACGCGACGAACCCCGAATGGCCGCTGGCTGCCGCGGTGAAGGACGTCCCGATGCACGTGATGATGGGCGATTTCCCGAGCAACCACGAGGCCGGTTGCTACGGCAACCACGTCGGCGAGATGGTCGCGTGCTGCGAGACGCTCGGCATTCCCGTCCGCGTCTATCACTCGTAAGTCTGCCTGACTCACATGAGAACGACGGGGCGCGGCCAATCGGCCGCGCCCCGCTTACTTTAGTGCCAGGTTGGCCCGCGCTACCCCACCATCAGCCAGATCGGGCTCGACCACGCCATGCGCCCGTCGATCTCGGTTACGCGCGGGTAGTACCAGACTGCGTCCACTGACGGGTCGATCTCCGGCAGCGCCTGAGTGTCATCAAACTCGCCGGTTAGCAGTCCGAGCGTCGGCGCGGCCGATGGCGTGACGTCGAACGTCTGGCCGTCGCACCGAACGACCTCCACGCGCATGATCGCGCGGTGCCCAATCGCCGAGTAAGAGAGACTGCGCGTCTCGCCGAGTTGCATCGCGGCGTCGCGCGGCACGACCGAGCCCATGCCCCATCCACCGAGGGCGAACTGCAGCAGCGTCCTCTGCCCTTGAGTCGCGTAGCACCGCCGCGCGTGTAGGGCCGAGTAGACCGCCTCGCGCGTCAGCTCCGGCGCGTAGACGGCCGTCATGCCGCCGACGGTCACCTCATCCGGGTCCAACCCCCCAAGTGGCGAGCGAGGTTCTGACGGCTGGGCTCGGTGATTGTCGGTCCCGCCAACGAACCCGACCTTCATCCCGCACGCGAGCGCTGCCTGCACCGAACTCCCCAGTCCGCCGATGTACACGTTCTCGCCGACCTCGTCCTTCTCCATCGACCCGCGGTCCTGGGTGATCTCGATGAGTCGCTCGAACGCCGGGTTATGGGTTGAGAAATCGTGCTGGGTCCAGAATCGCTCGTAGCTGCTCTCTGAGTGAACGTTGGTATGGTGAGGGATCACGAGCGCGTCCTGACCGGCCAGACTCTCAAACAGCGCCTCGGGCGACGATCCCTCGGGCCTCGCCGCGTCCGTCGATGGGAATTACACGTTCTTGTGGCCGATCTTGAAGCCGACCTCGTAGGCCGGAATCGTGACGAACTCCCCCGGCGAGTTATACAGGTCGTCCAGCGGCATGTCCCGGTCCCAGCAGCTCAGGTTATTCGTGGCAACGCAGAAGTCCAACCCCGCGATGTCGCGGCCCCAGCGATAGGCGTATTCCGTGCCTTCCAGCGCGCCGGCGATGATGCCTTCGCCTGTCATGACGTGCAGATCGCCGAAGTAGACGGCATGGCCCGCGATATCCCCGAAGCCTGGCGCGACGGCGTTGCTCGTGCCGATGATCTCGCTGGCTGCGTCAAAGGCCGTATACCGCGTCACGCGGTCTTGTGCGAGTGGAGCGGCGAGTTCGGCCTTGCCTCCTCGCACGGTCTCAGAGAGGTCTTCTTCGGCCCCGATCACGCTGATCTGGCCATCATACGCCTCCGAGTGGTTGCCAAATCGGTCGCGCGCGGCCACGACTACGCGCGTCCTGTCCGCGACCGGCAGGACTTGCCTGGCCGCCACGCTCAGCCGCGCGGCCGGGCCGCCTATGATGTCCGTGTACGCCGCCTCAAGCTGCACCCACGGGTCGTTCACCGCGGATTCCGGCGGGGCGGACTTGTTGCCCTCAACATCAGCCCAGATGTCCCAGATCGCGCCACGGTGGGCGTGCTCTGGGGCTTGGGCGCGGATGTAGTACCCGCGCGAGTAGCCACCGCGCTCGCCCAGCGTGACCGAGACGGTGTCGCCCGGCTCAAGCCGCTCGCCGAGCACGTCCACCTGCACGATCGGGGCCTGTCGCCAGTGGGTCGAGATCGGGTGGCAGTTCGTCAGTTCCACCCGACACGTCGTACCCGGGCGCGAGGCTTCCGCAGTCACGAGCCCCACTTGCCAGCGCACCATGCCTCGCTGCGGCGGACGGATGCGGATGGCCCCCCCAGGCGCCATTCCTCGCTCGCCAACAGTGTAGACAACGCGCCACGTGCCGCGATCTCCGGCAACTACGGGGCCGCCGGGATCGATCTTCGCACTGCCGAATGCTCCGCCGTCTTCCATCGCGTGTTGCTCCTGTTCCCGTGACGAATGGCCCTCCGACGCAACTGCCCGCATCTCTTCCCGCTGCCCGCGCCCAAAACCTGCGGGTGGAGAGAGGGTGCGTGCCGTTGTCGCGTGTAGGAGGGGTTTCAACCCCGACATGTCGTTGCGTGGCGCAGGCATTCTTGCCTGCGGCCGTCTCCACGGCGTCGGGGTTGAAACCCCTCCCACACGCGACACGGACCTCATCACTCCAGCAACCTCTAGACTTCGACACAGCCGCGAATAGTAGTCCTCGCAAGGCGTTTGAGCTGCCAGCGGCGAAAACACTCTCGACAGTTGACTCCTGGAAGTGGTTTCAAGACCCCGTAGGTCGGATCTCCAGATCCGACAGGCCCGGTCGTTGGGGTTTTGCAGCCAGTTCCAGTCATCGGGCAGGTACGCATGGCACTCGCCATCGATTCAGCACGCGCGCAGACAGACCACGCTCACGAGCGCATCGAACGCCTCAAGGCGCGCATGCTTGAGGGTCCGCGCACTCCCACTGGGTGGCGCGCGTTGGCGTTCTGTCAGGCCGCGCTGGAGCATGCCGGCGACTCGCTGATGATGCGCCGGGCCGCCGGTCTCGCGCGGACGGTGGAGCTATGCCCGGCCGCGATCCGCGACGACGAACTCATCGTCGGCGACCACCATTTCGGGGAAGAACCGGGCATCGATGGCAACATCGATTTTCCGGACATGCAGCCGCACCTGTTCGCCGACGCCTCGGAGAGGTTGGAAGCCGAGCTGGCGAAGACGGGCCTGTCTGATGCGGATCGCGACATCGTCCTCAGCCTGGTCGGGAGAGCGGATCTGTTTCAGCCGCCGGGCAACGCGCCGCCCGCGCCCAAGGAAGTTGCGCTCGTGCAGGAAGCCGGGGGCACCTTCGGCTGGGGCACGTCGCTGAATCACAGCGTCCGCGACTTCACCAAAGTCATGCGGGTCGGGTTTGAGGGCATTGAGCGCGAGATCGACGAGCGGATCGCCCGCCTGAGGATGGAGGATCCCGACGATCTGAAACGGATGCCCTTCCTCCGCGCCGCGAAAGCGTCCGCTCGCGGCTGCGCCCGGATCGGGCGGAAGTATGCGTCCGAGGCCCGGCGGCTCGCCGCCGAGGCCGAGTCCGATGAGCGCCGGCAGGAGTTGCTTGAGGTCGCCGATGGCTGCGAGCAAGTGCCCGCCAGGCCGGCCCGCACGCTCCGCGAAGCCGCTCAGGCCCTCTGGTTCGCGCACATCCTCACCTGCGCCGAAGACCAGATCAACGCGAACTCCATTGGCCGGATCGATCAGATGCTCCAGCCCTACTACGCGGCCGACATCGCCGCCGGTCGTCTCGACGAAGCGGGAGCGCTGGAGCTGGTGAAGCACCTGTGGCTGAAGCTCTGGCGCGGCTACGACGTCCAGCAGATGCAGATCGGCGGGCAACTGGCCGATGGCTCCGACGCGACGAACGACATCTCATACCTAGCGCTTCGGGCGACCGAGGACCTCGGCCTCGTGCGCTGTCTCTCCGTGCGTGTCCACCAGAACACGCCGCGGCGCCTGCTCGACCGGGCCGTCGACCTCGTCAGCCAAGGTGGGGGAGTCCCGTTCTTCTTCAACGACGACGCGATCATTCCCGCCCTGCTCGACAAGGGAATCACGCTCGAACACGCTCGCGACTATGCCATCATCGGCTGCGTCGAGGTCACCATCCCTGGCAAGGCCTGCCCCCACGCCGTCAGCCACAACACCAACCTCGCCAAGTGCCTCGAACTCGCGCTGAACGACGGGTTCGACCCGAGGATAGGCAAACAGGTCGGGCCGAAGACCGGCGACCCTCGACAGTTCACGAGCGCCGAACACGTCTGGGAAGCCTACCGGCTTCAGGCTGAGCAGGTCTGCCGCGTGGGGGCGTATATCTCGAACTCCGGCCAGCTCAGTCAGATGACGGCCTGGCCGCAAGTCTACCGATCGATCCTCACCGACGACTGCATCGAGCGCGGGCTGGAGATGAACTCAGGTGGGTCGATCTACAATTACCATTCCGTCTCCGCCATAGGCATTCCTAACGTCGCCGATTCGCTCTACGCCGTGCAGAAGCTCGTGTTCGAGGACGAGCAGCTATCCATGGACGAGTTGCTTGACGCGCTCGCATGCGACTTCGAGGGCGACGAGCCGTTGCGGCAGATGCTGCTCAACCGGGCGGAGAAATACGGGAACGACTGCGCCGAGGTCGATGCTTGGGCCGCGCGCGTGGCGGAGCACTTCTGCGACTACCTGGGATCGCTGAAGACCTGGTTCGGCGGCACGTTTTTCGCCCACCTGTTCAGCTTCCTGTGGAATGTCGAGCCGTGTGGCGCGCAGACCGGGGCCTTGCCCGACGGTCGCCGCGCCCACGAGCCACTTGCGTATAGCCTCTCCGCCACCGCGGGGCGCGACCGCGAAGGCGTGACGGCCTTTCTCAACTCGCTCGCCAGGATTCCGCACCAGAAAGCGGCCGGCTCGAGTTCGGCGATCATCGAACTCTCGCCCGGCTTCTTCAAAGGGGATGATCGCGAGAAGCTGACTGAACTCATCCACTCCGGGATCCAGGCTGGCGTGGGGCAGATGCAGTTCAACGTCGTCAGCGCCGAGCGCTTGCAGCAGGCTCAGGACGATCCCGAGCGCTTCGGCAACATCATCGTGAGGGTCTCCGGCTTCAGCCAGGAGTTCCGCCTCGTCGCCAAGCCTCTCCAGGACCACATCATCGAGCGGACGAAGCACGTGGGCTAAGGCGTCGCCGGCACGCGCCCCGCTTCCTCGCCGGCCCGTATCACCGTCACGTCCGTCGTGCCCGATCCCGTTAGGGCGCCGTCGTCTCCGACGGAAACGCGCGCCATCGTCGGAATGCGGAAGCGGTCGCCGATCTGCACGTCGCAGATGATGAACTCATCCCCCGCGCCCATGCCCTCGGTCGATTCCACGTGGCACCTCATGAGCTGGCCGAACTCCGTCTGCGTGAGCGTCGTCTCGAAGCCCTCACCCTTGATGCGTTTGCCGCTGAAGAACTGAGTGCCCGGCACGCTGTCGCTCCGGGCGTACTCGTGGGCGAGCAGGCTGACGAATTCCGTCTCGGTCTGCGGATCATCTTCGAGAATACCCGTACCGAGGATGAGCGACGGGCTTTCAAGCACGATGCGCGAGCCACCGTCAATGGCCTCCACGCGCGCGATGCGGTGGGGCGTGTTGCGGCTATACGAGTCGCTCTCGAATAGGATGAGCTGCCCGTTGAGTCGCCCATCGGTCGGCAGCGCTGCTTCGGTCTCGATGGTCGCCTGAGCTTCATCGACCTTGGCGGCGATCCCGGCGAATTCGGCCTCGCCGCACGTCACTCGCAGGTCGCCCAGTGCCATCTCCTTCGCGCCGATCATGTGGATCTCGCGCGGCTCGTTGCCGACCAACCGCACGTGCGCGAACGCGCCCTGCAGCGAGGCTGTGATGCCCTCGCCCGTGAATGATCCGGTCGCCGATAGGATCACATCCTGCCGGTCGCCGTCGAGCGTCACAACGAGTCCCGCCGGCTGAGTCTCGGCGTCACCGTCACCGGTGAGCCGCTCCGTCCCGACCACGAACGGCTTCGATTCAGCCGGGTCCGCCTCCTCGGGCTTCGTGAGCCACAGGCCCCGCACGCCGAACCAGTGGTTCTCCCCGTCGCCCGCGCCCACCGCGCGGACCGCGGCCGCGTGCGTGCCGGCCGCCAGTTCGCGAACGCCAAGCTCCGTCAGCGTCCCGCGGGTCTCGGGATCCGTGCCGATCGCCTCGGCGCCGAACGGCTCGCCGTCGATCAGCACCTGCACGCTGCCGTAAGATGGGGAGGTGTAATGCTCGAGCCCAACCACGTATTCGCCCGTCTCCGCCACCTCGAATTCCCACTGCATCTCGTCGCCGACAGCCCCCGCCTTGTGCAGCAGCACGCCGATGCTCGAGATCAGTTTGACCTCGCCGCCGGTGGCCGTCGCCGACGTCGCGATCGTCCCCGAGCCGTAGCGCGTGCCGGCTTGGGCCTGACCGTAGGGCTCCATCACGCCGATGAACGTGCTGGCGAGTGGCTCTTCGCCGGCGGCCTCACGGCGCGCGACGGCGACGCTCGTCTTCGGCAAGTGCGGGTAGATCCCAGGCGCCCACGCGCTAATGACCTCTGTGCCCGGTTGCCCGAGCACGGTGAGGCGGAAGCTGGACTCGCCATCCGGCAGCTCCCACGAGGCCGACCACGCATCGTCGCTCGACGCGCGTCTAGGCTCCATGATGAACCCGAGCCCGTTGCCCGGCGGCGGATTCCAGTACGGTCTGTTCGGGTACCCGTCCATGTCGCCGTCGTTCAGTTGCAGCGCGCCCCAGTTCACGTCTGTCCCGGCCAGCGAGCCCTCCGCGGCCTCGCCCAACTCGACGCCTGCAAACTCGGCGCTGTCGGCCAGCGAGTGCAGTAGGTAATCGTGCTGCTTTCCGCCCACCACGCGGAAGATGTCGACGAGGTACGCGTTCTCGCCCTCGCCGATCATCGCTACGAGTCGTCGGTATGTCGTCACGCCTTGCGCGACGTAACTCGCGTCGGACGAGACATCCATGAGCTGCAGGCCCGCCAAGTCGGCGAACTGGTGCAGGCTGCCCCCCGTGCCGCTGCCATCTCGCATTTGCGGCGTCTCGTCGACGACCACCAAGTTGTGGCTCGCCGTTTCCTTCGACCAGCCGACCTGCGTGTGGGTTGATCCCAAGCCATAGCCCAGGTCGTACGTCAGCTCGTACCCGAGCGCGTAGTAGTTCAGGTTCAGGTCGTCCAGGTGCCCGTGGTTCAGCGTCGGCCCGAAGCGGATCAGGGCGGACTGAGCTTGCGGCCCCGTGCCCGCTCTCAGAATGCCGATTCCCTTCTGCCCGAAGAACTCCGATTCGTGAATCCTCCGCCGGATCAATGGGTGGAGTTCGCCCGCCGATGCCGGCACGTCGCCGGCATGGAATAGCATCCACGGCATCTCAGCTCGGCCGTTGCGCGCGCCGGCGATGTCGCCGCCCGTCAGCGCGCCCAGCAGAGACGCGAACTTCGCCTTCTCGGCGTCACCCGAGACGCGAGCATAGAGACGCTCGGCGAGTCGGTAGTCGAAGTTCGATGTCAGCTCATCGGGCAGGTACTCCTTGGCGGTGTCTGGGCCTGAGTCTCCGAACCTCGGTCGCTTCCCCGCGCAGTTGAAGCTGAGTTGCGGCAGCACGTAGAAGCTCTGAAACTGCGCGTCATCGTACAGGTTCACGCCATTAGGGTACTTCTCGCTCCGGTAGTTGATGAGGGGCTCCGCGAAAGTGAGATAGAGACTCCGGGTGTGGTCCGCGTAGCCCGTCGATGTCTCGAAGTATCGCCCGTCGCGGTCGACGTTGTTGCGCACTTGGCTGAGAATCCCATACGGACCGTCGTATGCCCAGTCAATGTACCACGGGATGCCGAGGCAGGCCCCCACCGCGAGCGCGCCGCGGATGTAGTCGGCCTCGCCGTTGTGGAGGCGCCCCTTCAGCGACTGTTTGTAGCAGTAAGTCGCCCCGTTTTGCAGCAGGTTGACCTCGATGTTCTCGCGCCGCGTCAGGCCCTCCGTCACCGACGGCTCATCCAGCGACGCGCTGGTATAGATCTGGTCATACCAGTCGGTGAAGTGGATCAGCACGCGCGCGACTTGGTACCACGGCCGCGCAAAACGCCCGCTCGGCGGCGTGCTCGGGTAGTCCCACGATCCTGCGTCACACTCCGGGTAGATGTCCGCCAGCAAGTCGAGTATGAAGGCTACTCGCTCTGCGTAGCGCTCGTCGCCCGTCAGCGTGTAGGTGAACGCCAGCGGCTGCAGCACCTTGAACTGCAGCGTCTCGGTGACCCACGCGTTGTAGGAGCCGACGAAGTAGTGGATCCGTCCGTCCGGGCCAGTGTAGCCCTCGCCTTCGTCGGGGTGGTCATCATCGGGCAGCACGTGCCCGTTCATGCACGTGACGTACCCCGGATTCTCGAAGCTACACCGCGCTCCACCCCACGTGCCCCATCGCGCCCGGCAGATCGGACAGCCCGTGAATCCATACGCAAACGCCGAGCCGGGCTTGGGGATCACCGACCGGAACCACGCCTCGTCCTTCGCCATCCACGTGTCCGCCGTCGCCCTCGTCGATTCAGACCACTTTTTCGCCCACTCATCCGTCTGGATACGTGTTCGAGCCCGCGCCACGTCATCCGGCGTCATGTACACGCACGGATGCGTGTCCCGGCCTTGGGGTGTCACGTCCGCGTCCTTCCATCCAACAGTTGGGGGCATCTTCACTCGCACCTTCTGCTCGGGGTCGGCGAAGACCATCAGTTGCTGTAGCGTCACGTAGTGTTTCTCCCGCTCGTGCGGCTCGAGGATCTCGAGCCTCAGCCACGCCACCTCTCGCGGCTCGAACCTGATGACAACCGGCGCCGCCTGGTCCTCGAGTTGTGTCTCGAGATTGCTGCCATCCGAGAAGGAAACTCGCAGGCTCTTCCAGTTCGAGTAGATGTGGGCGTTGGTCCCGGTCTGGACGAAGGCGATCGTGTCGATCTCGGCCGGTGCGGCGAGCGTCAGCGTGACCCAGACGGGGAAGGTGGAACGAGACTGCGAGCACCACCACGTCCGCCGGTCGCCATCGATGGCGGAATCGATGCCATACTTCGCGCCGACCAGCCCGGCCGAACTCGATGCCTCGATTTGGGCGCCTACGGCCAGGTTGGGCACGCCGCCCGTTCGAATCTCGCCGTCCGCGAATGCGCCCGTCACGAGCACCATCGCACGCAATGCCTGCAGCATGTGGATCTCCTAAAGGTGTCTTGCGTGGACCAGTTCATCCCCGTAGCGACGTGGAAACTCCGCGAGTTTCCCTTCCTGCCCCGTCGAATGCCGTCTGTCGTCACGTGACGACAAGGCTCCCGCCCTGTCGAGTGCCGTCTGTCGTCACGTGACGACAAAGCTCCCGCCCCGTCGAATGCCGTCTGTCGTCACGTGACGACAAGGCTCCCGCCCCGTCTAATGCCGTCTGTCGTCGTAGGACAGGCGTAGGGAAACTCGGTGTCTGAGTTCCCGCGCCTGTCACTCCAGCGAATGGGTCCCGCCTGACAGCCATTCCAGGCCGAACCGTGCGAAAGTGATCGTCTCGTACGCGTGCCTGTCGCCGCGTTCGTACAGACACCCGATCGACATGTCCGGCAGCACCGTCAGGCACGAATACGCTGCCGGGCCAAAGTGCAGCACCTGCCCGAGCGGCCACGTGCGGCCCTCGTCCGTGCTCAGCCGGACGGTCATCTTCTCGCGTTTCGTGCTCGCCGGATTGCTGAAGAGCAGGCGGTTCTTGCCGTGGTCATTGGCGAGCGTGTAGCGCTGGAAACTGGCCTGGCAGATCGGCTCAACCAACGCCGCGTCGTACCAGCGCTCCGACCATGTCGCGCCCTCATCCGTGCTGCTGGCGATCGCGCGCTGGTTGTTCTCCTGCCGGTGGTAGTTCCGCATGTTGAGCATCAGCGATCCATCCGCCAGTTCCACCACCTGACACTCGTTCACGCCGTCACCTGTCGCCCCGCCCAGTTGCCACGTCGCGCCGTGGTCGTCGCTCGTGATGACATGCGAGCAGTACTCCTTCGTCACCGCAACCATGTGATCGCACGGGATCACCATCCGCCCGCTCGCGAGCTGAATCCCGACGCCTGGGCCCGTCGCGTACCACGTCCAATCGGGCTTCTTGGTGGTCTCCGTGATCTCAGTGATCGGGGCCCATGTCTCGCCATCATCATCGCTCTTCGTCAGCCAGACGGTGCGGGTGCCTTCGCTCGTCCGCTCGATGATCTTGCCCTCATGGTCGTGGCCGAGGTTGTGCGTTAGCGGCATCCATATCGTGCCCGTGGTCTGGTCGAGTACCGGACATGGGTTGCCGATCGTGTTGACGCCCTCATCGGCGACGAGTTGCAGCGGCCCCCACGTCTTCCCGCCGTCGAAGCTCCGCTTCAGCACGATGTCGATGTCGCCCGTATCGCTGCCGCTGCCTCTTCGACCCTCGCAGAACGCCAGCACGGTGCCCTTCTTCGATACGATCAGCGCGGGGATTCGGAACGTATTGTAGCCCTCCTTGCCGGAGATGAAGATCGCCTGTTGCTCGGGCTGGATCGCGGCCTTCATATCGAGTTCCTCAATACTGAATCGGACGCTCACCACCGAGTGTTTCTCGCCAGGCTTCAGCACGGCGTAGGTGGTGATCACGAGCGTCCCATCCGGCAGGACCTCAAAGCCTGGATAGCCCAGATCGACCTTCACCGGGCTGTCGAGAAGCCGGACGCGGTACTGCCCCTCACGCCCGCTGACCGCATCCTCGTACGTGCCGACCCACGCGGCGAAATCCCCGTAGGTTGGGCTGCCCTTCGCCATGTCGCGGAATGGGATGACCAACCGCCCGTCGGGAGCATACCGTGGCAAGTGTCGGTCACCCGTGAGGCTGGCCGGCAGCTCGATTGGCTCCGACCACGTCTCGCCGTCATCATCTGAGGTGATGAGGAACGAGTTGTACCGGCGGAGATTCTCCCGCATGAACGCGGCGATCTGTTTGCCGTCGGGCGAGCGCACCATCGCCGGTTCGCACAAATGCGCCCAAGGGTGTTCGGCGATCATCCGCTCCGGGCCCCACGTCAGCCCGCCGTCCTTCGAGATGCTCTGCCAGACCTTCAGCCGACCCTCGCCGTGGCCCTGATACATCGCCAGGTGTCGGCCGCCCTCGATGGGGAGTATCGTGATCGGCGCGACGACGCCGTGCATTCCGTTCGGCTCGAACGGCGTCCACGTCTCGCCATTGTCGAGCGACACGGCTTGGCGGATCGCGCCGTTGCCCTCGATGTTGAACAGTCGCTCCACGCCATCCGGCCCCGTCAGCCGATGCAGGCACGGGCAGTTGGTGGCGGTCGCCCAGTTCTCGGGCACGGGCAGGCGTTCACTCCATGTGAGGCCACCGTCTTCGCTGCGCTTCAGCACGGCCGCCGGTCCGCCATGGCCCAAGGGGTACGTGCACAGCATCGTCTTGTCGTCCGCCAGGAGTACCGTCGTGGGATGCCCGAGATACTGACCGGGCAGCGTCTCGACGATGACCTGTCGCTCCAGCTCAAGCGCGAGGTCGAGGGTGGGAATCGTGTAGTTCGTCGGCTGCGAGCGCGGAGGCGGGAGATTCATCAACTCGCCTCCCGCTCGGAACTCTCTGATCCGCATCGTGCTCCGCCACGGGCGGAACGCGATCGTCCCGAGCCTGCCGCGAGAGCCCTCGATGGTATGGGCCACCTTGCCGTCGATGATGAACTCCAGCTTCGTGCCCGCGCGCGCGACCTCGAACCGGAACGGCTCGCCCTCGCGGACGAACTCATTCGGCTCACCGAGGAACTTGGTCGCCCCGCCGAAGACGGGTCCCTGCACGAAGAGCTGGCCGTTGGAGCCCTCGAAGCCGAAGTGGCTGTCGCCATCGATCACGAACGATGCGGCGCTCCTCCCGAGCTTATGGATTTCAAGCTCCGCCTCTATCCGGAAATCGCCCTCGCCAATCGCCTTGCCGGCCCAAAGGAAGTTGCCCACGCCCGAGCACTCGGTGTAGCCATCGCCCCGAGTCCAAATCTCGCCCTCCTCACGCACCAATTTGGGGATGCCCCCTTCGATGAACATCAGTCAACCTCCGTCCTCTCGCTGCGCAATTGGTTTGGCCCGCAGGATAGCCGGCGAGCGGTGTCCTGGTCGATCTTCGCCGCCGGGAATGATGAAACCATACGGCATCGGTATCGTCGGCGTCGTGACGAGGCTTTTCGGCAGCTCGCCCATCGTCAGCCACGCATCCGCGACCGTGTCATACGCCAGGATGTCGCGCGGGAAGCCGGGGTGCTTGTCCTTCAGCTCCCACGTGCGTCCCGCGTTCGCGCCGTCATCGCCGCCAAGCAGCAGGATGTAGCGCCCATCGATCACCGGCGCAGGCGTCGGCGCGGCAACCGCGGGGCGCGGCATGTCGGCCAGCTTCTCCCAGCCCTCGCCCGGCGTGTAGCGGTAGGCATCGCTGAGGTATCGTCGAGCCGCCTTGCCCTCGTCGTCCGGATACAACTCGCACCCGCTGAACAGGTAGAACGAGCCTCCGCACGAAGCCGCGACGGGGAGGATGCGGGCCGGGCCGGGCCAGGGGTCGAGAATCTGCCATTCCCTGTTGGCGGTCAGGACGTTCACGGACCAGAAGTTCGCCATGGCCTCGGTCGACGTCGGGGTTTCTTGCCCACCGGCCACATAGACGGTTCTGTCGATCAGTGCCGCGCTGGTAAAGGCACACGTGGTCGGTAGTGGCGGCTGAAGATCCGGCCAAACGGCGAATCGAGGCTCCGCCATCAGCACCATAATGAGTTCCCCGGGGCGTCGACCGGGCCGACTCTCGCATTGGTCTAGCCACCCGACCGTGACCACGTCGGCGTAATGTCGCTCAGCATCTCCTCCGCCCACGCAATACACCCAGTCGCCCCTCTGCACGGTCGCGCCATACGCCGTTGGTCGCGGCAGCGTCCCTTCCGCCGTCCACTCCGCATCGCCCGGCTTCAGCGTGTAGATCGTGTCGACCCATTCCTTCGTTCCACCATCGAAGAGAGGAGTGGGGAAGTGAGCGCCCCCGGCGACGATGAGCTGGCCTCCACTGATCCCCGCGAACGCGCCGCTCACCGGCACGGGTAGGTCCGGCAGCGCACCCCATTTCAGGTCTGGCACTGTCGTCTCAAGTTCGTCCGCCGTGCAGGCGCCCGCGCACAGGGCCATCAGGCCGACCGCCAGTAACCGTCGCATGGTGTCTCCCTCACTCGACCGGAATCGTCAGCCGCTGCTCGTCGGTGCCGACGCCGTCGATCTCCACCCGCAGCATTGCCGTGAACGTGCCCGCCTCGGTTGGCGTGCCCGACACCACGCCCGTTTCGGGATCGACGGACAGCCATCCCGGGGCATCGACCAGCGACCACGCAGGCTTCTCGATGTTCCAGAAATGCGCGTTGTAACTGCCCTTGCCCTCGATCGACTTGCTCCGCAGATCGCCCAGGCTTCGGATCGCGTGCGGCTGGTACTCGTACGCGGCACCAACCTCGACTGCCTCGTGCGCGACCGTGGTGATGAGCGGCCTTGGCGCCTCCGCGTAATCGCTCGGTCCGCTTCGATTCCCATTCTCATCGACCGCTACGACGCGGTAGAACGCCCGGTCCGCGTTGGGCAGGTCCGCGCCCGGCTTGATCACCACCAGCTCCGTTTCGCCTACCTCGGCCACGAAGTTCGCCGGGAATGTTGGCTCGAGCTTCTCCGCCTGGTTGCCCGTGTTGACGGTATAGTCCGTGTCGCTGATGCTGAAGCCCTGCTCGTCGCTGCCGTAGACGCGGAACTCCGCGGGAGTTCGGCCCCGCGGGTTCGCGCGCCAGGTGAGCGTGCCGTCGCTCAGCGCGACGTCCAGCGGCACGCCCACGGATCGTGGCGTGAAGCTCCAAATCTCAGACCATTCCCCCCACACGCCTTGCCCGTCGCGCGCCCGCACTCGCCAGTAGTACATCTGGTCCGGGTTCAGCAGCCCGTCGTACGGCAGCGCGTGCCGCGCCTGGCCCTTGTCAGCGGTCTTCGCGATCAGTTTGTCGAAGTTTGGTGAGAGCACCCAGCGCATGTCGGCGCGGCTAGCGAGCTGGAAGTGGTAATCCGCGATCTCGTCACCGTCGGGGTCCTCGGCGGGCTCCCACTCGAAGATGATCCTCGTCCCCTCCGCGTCTCCCGCATCCGTGGGGAAGATGGGCTCGTTCGGCGCCGATGGCGCGCGCGATGTCGACCGCTCGACCCACGAGTGCGTCAGCTTCACGTTCCTCGGGCCTTCCGACTCGTCCGCGTAGGCGATTCGATTGTCGCCCAGCGTCAGCCCTGGCAGCGATAGCTGCGCCATCTGAAGGTCGTTCTCGATGAGCAAGCCATCGAGACCCACCTCACGCCCGCCTTCCATGTCGATTCGCAGCAGATAGGAGTACCGAGCCGGTCCGCCCTGCGCGAAGTGCGGGTCCAGGTCGGCCTGGACCGTCCCCATATCCACCGGCTCCCACTTCTCCCCGTCGAAGGACAGCGCCATCGAGATGCGCCCGCCCTCGGCCTGGGCCCCGGTCAGCGTCACGCGTCCGCCGACGATCACGTATGGCATCGCCATCGGGATCACCAGCGAGGCCGTGCCGGCCAGTTTGGGGTGGAGTTTCGGGCTGCGGGTCACGTTGGTTGCGATGCTGGTCTGGCTCTCGAGCCCATCCAGAAACGACCGGCGATTCACCTTGGGCTCATACCGCCAATACCCGTTGCCGTGCCGCGCCCAGGCCGTCTCGCCCCAGCCTGTTAGCAGATTCTTGCTCTCCCAGATCCCGTGCGCCTTCTCGCGGTGATCCCACCGCCACTCGATGCTCTCACCGGGCCGCAGCACGAAATCCATCGCATGCCCGATGTGCGAATTCCACTCGCCGCCGCGGTCGTCGCCATCGTAGACCGTCAGCGAGGCCGAGAACTCGTCGGTGTTGCGGCTATCGCCCGAGAGTATCCCATAGGTGTGCGTGCGCTTCATGAGGTCATGGTCACGCACGATGTCGGCCTCCTCGGCGATCGTCTCGTTGTCGCGTAGAAGGCAAATGATGTTCTCATCGCCATCCAGCAGGTGCCAGTCGCCGCTATAGTAGGCCTCGCTGGTGCAGTGGCCCTGCGGCCGGCCGGACCGAGTCTGGAACCCAGCCGCCCGCCAGATGTCGGCCAGCACGTGCGCGTCGTCGCCACACAGCGTGTAGCCATAGACGTTGAGCATCTTCACCGGGTCCTTGACCTCGGCGTCGCCGGTCGTGGCGTGGAAGCGGTGATGCCGCTGGAACTCCCAGATAGCTCGCACCCGCTCCTCCTCCGACGCATCCGGCGGGAGGTCGCTCACGGCATCATCGACGATGTCCTCCATGGTCCGCCATCGATGCCTGCCGTTGACGAGAACCCACGGGTTGACGACCGGGCGCTCGCCGACGTTCTCAAGCCTCACGAACTGGTTCGGCTCGTACACCTGCCCAAACGCGCCGTAGCCGACCGGATCGCGCGTGTTGACCCCATCCATCGTGCCGCCCATCCGGATCGTGTATTCGTGGGAGGCGCCGGTGATGGTCTCTGTGTGGCTGCGGGGCATATCATCCGCCGCCAGGCCGACAGCGGGCAAGCAAGAGAGCGCGAGAAGCGATAGGACCATGGTGCTTCACCCCCGTGGAAGTTCACGAGGGTTCGTCTCGCGCATGGGCAAGGCCTTTGCTGGGGGGGGGCTGGCTCTGGCGGAGAACGCGGCGCCGAACGCGTGTTGAATAGCATGTCCGTCAAGACCCGTACAGATTGTCGCGGACGGAGGAGGCGCTGAACATGCGCGTATCAACACTGCTTGGCTGGCTCACGTGGCTGCTTCTTGGCCTGTTGGCGTTGCAGGGATGTGGCGGAGCGGGGGTACACAGGCTCGCGGAGTAGCACTTCGATGCCGGCGGCCGCGGCATCGGTGAACTCCAGCCACGGGCGAGCGTTGATTCTACGGTAAGCTCGTAGTCAGACACCGCCCGGAGGACGCCACATGTCGATGGATCGTCGTCGCTTCCTGAACGCAGCGTTGGTCGGGGCCGGCGGAGTGTTGCTCGACGGCACTGCCTCCCTCGCCCAGGCGCCGAGCCCATTCGCCCTGCGCCCGCTGGGGCAGACGGGGCTGAATGTCTCGTTGATCGGCGCCGGAACCGGCATGCGCGGGTGGATGCGCAACTCCAACCAAACCCGCGCGGGCAAGGAGAGCTTCAGCACTCTCATCCGCCACGCCTACGAGCGCGGCGTGCGGGTCTTCGACTGCGCCGACCTCTACGGAACCCACCCATACCTTGCTGAAGCCCTAACCGGAGTGCCTCGCGAGGACTACGTCATCATCACCAAGATCTGGTGGCAGCAGCGAGGCCTCCCCGAGCAAGATCGGCCGGGCCCCAAGGCATCCGTCGAGCGCTTCCGGCAGGAACTCAGGACGGACTACGTCGACCTTGTCCTCCTCCACTGCGTGACCGACCCCAATTGGCAGCAGACCGAGGAATGGCAGATGGACGAGTTGTCCGAGCTGAAGTCCGACGGCGTCATCCGCGCCCACGGCGTGTCGGTCCACTCGATCGGCGCGCTTGAGAGTTGCATCAGTAGCCCCTGGGTCGATTCGGTCAACGCCCGGATCAACGCCTACGGAGACAAGATGGACGACCGCGACCCCGCCGTCGTTGCGGAGGTGCTCAAACGTCTCCACGATGCGGGCAAGGGCGTCGTCGGGATGAAACTCATTGGCGAGGGCCAATACCGCGACGATCCCCTCAAACGCGACGAGTCGATCAAGTACGTCCTCGGTCTGGGGTCTGTGGACACGATGGTGGTGGGCTTTGAGAAGCCCGAGGAGATCGACGATTTCGCCGACCGCGTCGCCAACGCTCTCGCCGCTCAGTAGTCTGCCCCCGCAAAGGCCCCCGCAACTCCCCCGGCGAATTCGCCAGGACCTGACCATAGACCCCTGACCAACCCGCATCCGGAGGGATTGCTGTGAGCAAGATCGGCATTGGCGTATTGAGCTACGCGCATGGGCACGTGACATCGTACTCGCATGAGATCGCTAACCTTGATGACGCCGAGATTCTACGCATCTGGGATGATGACATCGCGCGTGGCGAGGGCGCGGCTAGCGGCTTCGGCGCGACCTTCACTCCGCACATCGAGGACGTCCTCAACGATCCCGCGATCGACATTGTCTTCATCGCGTCTGAGACCAACAAGCACGCCGACCTCGCTGTGGCCGCCTGCGCCGCGGGCAAGAACGTGGCGCTGCAGAAGCCGATGGCGCTCAGCATGGCCGACTGCGACCGCATCATCGACGCGGTCGACCGCAACGGCGTCTTCTTCTCGCTAGCCTTCCAGATGCGCTACGACCCGGCCAACATCCGGATGAAGGAACTCATCGACGGCGGCGATCTCGGCAAGGTCGGCATGCTGCGCCGGCGCCACTGCATCCCCGTTCTCTTCAACGATGGCTTCGTCAACGGGCCCAGCAGCTGGCACGTCGATCCCGTCGCGAACATGGGCATGTGGATGGACGATGCCTCCCACGCCACTGACTTCTTCCTCTGGATGCTCGGCGAGCCCGTCAGCGTCACCGCCGAGATCGACAACGTGCTGACCAACGTCGCGCCCGACGACACCGGCATGGCCATCTACCGGTTCGCCAATGGCGAGATGGGGATGCTCTTCAACAGCTCCGTCGTCCACGTGGGTGAGAACACGACCGAGATCTACGGTGACCGAGGTGTCGCGATTCAGAACTACGGCGACGGTCCCGCGCTGACGATTCCGCCGCCCGAGGGCGCTGTCGCGCTCCGGTACTACGACAGCCAGGCGCCTGAGAAAGGATGGCAGGATCAGGGCATCGAGATCCCGGCCGGTCACGGCGTGCGAATCCAGTCCGTCGCCCGCAACATCCTCGACGCCTACAAGGCCGGCGAGCCGACCGTCACGGCTCGTGACGGCAAGCTCTCAACGGGAATGATCCTGGCCGCATACCGCTCCGCCCGCGAGGGGCGGCGCGTGGACCTGCCATTGGAGTAGATACGAAATGAAGCACGTGCTGCTTTGCCTGCTGCTGCCCGCGGCGGCGTCCGCGCAGCGGCTCGATGCCGACGGAGACGCCTTCGTCTGGCGCAATGGCGATGAGACCATTCGCGTCAATGGCGCGTCCGTCAGCGCGGGCCTCGCGGGAGGGCCGTCGCTCTCGTGGCAGATGGTCCTGTGGCACGATGACTGGGTCTACGAGTCGCAGACGGGCGGCCTGGTCGAGAGCGGTCCCACGCTGGTAGCCGACGGTTCGATGGCGATCTCCGGCGCGTTCTCCACCACCGATGACGCGCCGGCCGTACTGTATTCGCAGACCGTGACGCCGTCTGAGACGGGAATCAACGTGCGGTGCGAGTTGCGGAAGTCGGGCGAGCTGCGGCTGCCCAGGGGCGTGCTGTTGCACGTCAACCCAGATGATCGGTTCACGGGCAGCGAGATGGTCTGGGGCGATCCGTCATGGCACACGACGCAGGGCAAGGTCGCGAGCGGCCCCGTCAAGCGCCTGCTGTTTGAACTCCGGGAAGGCCGCAGCCTGGCGCTGATACCCTCCGCCTTCCGCGCGGCAGAGAAAGACACCTATGGGAACTCGAAGGCGTATCGACTGGGCATGGTAGCCCGCGATTTCGAGGTCGGCGAGACGGTGGTCGCCGAGTACGCTATCTCCTTCGACGACATGCCCAGCACGTTTCCGGGCGACGTGGAGCCCATGGTCGCGAACCTGGCGATCAACTCCGTGGGGCAATCCGCAACGAAGGTCGGGCTGTATGAGAAGCTCGAACTCACCGTTGACCTGACCGGTACCTACGACAACCCTTACGACCCCGACGAGATTGCCCTCGATGCGATCGTCACCGCCCCTTCGGGCAAGACCCAAGCCGTGCCCGGCTTCTTCATGGTCGAGCAGGACCGTGCAGTTGAGGACAGCCACGAATTGGTTGTGCCTCGGGGGAATGGCGTCTGGAAGGTCCGCTACGCGCCGACTGAGATCGGCAGGCATCGGTACGTGCTACGCCTGCGCGATTCGTCGGGCGTGCTCGAGGCGCCCGCCGGCAGCTTCCGCGCAACTCGGGGCAGCTCGAAGGGCTTCGTCCGCCCGAGCGAGGTCGACCCTCACTACATGGCGTTCGATAACGGTGAGGGCTACATGGCGATCGGGCACAACCTGCCGATCTATCACACCAGCGGCCAGCTCACCGATGAGGCCTTGCGCCGGTATGCGGAAGCCGGCGAGAACCACAACCGCTGGTGGATGAGTTCCAGCGGCCTCGGCATCGAGTGGATGGAAGACCTCGGCTGGTACCGGCAGGACAACGCCTACCGCATGGACTACGCGCTCGACCTCGCCGAGGAACTCGACCTTTACTACATGCTGTGCATGGACACGCACCAGGACTTCCGCGAGGGCGGCTGGCTCAAGAACCCGTTCAACGCCATCAATGGTGGCCCGTGCGAGACTGCCGGCGACTGGTTCACCAACGAGGAAGCCCGCGAGTTCTATCGCAAGCGGTTGCGCTACACGGTCGCGCGGTGGGGCTACAGCCCGCGCGTGCTCTGCTGGGAGTTCGGCAACGAGTTCCAGGGGTGGGCCGATTCGCCCAACGAGATCAAGCTGCCGTGGCATGAGGAGATGAGCGATTACCTCGCCAAGATCGACCCCTGGCGGCACATGATCACCACGAGTTGGTGGGGCGGGACGGGGCCCAGGGAATTCTGGGCGCTCCCGAACATCGACATCGTGCAGACTCACTGTTACACGAATGACGATTCCAACGTTGCCATCCGCATGCGCCAGTACGGGATGCACCAGTGGGAGACATTCGACAAGCCCCACATCTTCGGCGAATTCGGCATCCGCAGCCACTCGACGACCGCCGACAAAGACCCGGAGGGCTGGGCCGTGCACAATGCCCTGTGGTCGGGTCTTCTGGCCTTCAATGCCGGCCCGCCCATGCCGTGGTGGCACGAGAACTACATCGACAAGCTCGATCTCTACTTCCACTTCGGGTCGCTCGCGAACTTCGTCGATGACCTCCCCTTCGGCACGGCCGAGTGGAGCCTGCTCGACGTGTCCGGCGTCGAGTTTGCCGACCCCAACCACGTGCCCGATGCGCGCGACGCGGAGATCATCCCCATGCAGCGCTGGGGGAAGCCCGAATACGCCGAGTTCGTTCTGGGATCGAACGGGTTGCTTGTCGGAGACCTAGCGCCGCAGGAACTGCTCCAGGGCACCGGCCATGAGGACATCAAGAACCCGCCGACATTCATCGCCAACTACCCCACCGGCGGCGAGTTCATCGTGAAGGTTGGCGTGGTATCCAATTCGGGTCTGCTGCGCGTGTGGATAGACGATGAGCAAGTCTTGGAGCGCGAGTTTCCTTGCGGCGAGGGTCTCGGCCTGGGCAGCACTTTCCGCGAGACTTGGGACCTGTGGGAGACCACCTATAACGAGGACATCTCGATCCCCGTACCTGCCGGCGAGCACCGAATTCGCGTCGAGAACTTCGGCGATGATTGGATCAAGGTCAGGGGCTACGCCTTCACCGACTGCACGCTGCTCGATAGCCCGGATGTGATCGCCGTCGGCATGAGGGCCGAGGACGCCGCCATCGTCTGGCTACAGAACCGCACCAGTTCCTGGTACAACCACGCCGGCAACGGCGAGGTGAGCCCGGTCGACGCGTTCACTGTGGATCTCGAGCTGGCGAACGGCAAGTATGACATCGAGTGGTGGGAGACGTGGCGTGGCTCGATCGACCGCACCGAGACAGCGACGGTGAAGGACGGGCAACTGACCCTCAACCTCCCTGGTCTCGAATCGGACGTGGCCCTCAAGCTCCGCCGCCGGTGACGCGCCGTCCATCCGCCAACCGCCGACACAGAGGCATTCCTCATGCGATTCGCAGTCCCACTCACGCTCTCGCTCCTCGCCGTCGCCGCCCACGCCGCGCCGCTCCAAATCAAGGCCAACGGCTACTCGGCTGAAGTCACCCGCGGCGCGGTCACATCGCTCGTGGACGCGGCGGGTAACGTGTTCGTCGACGGCCCCATACCCGACCAGACGTGCGCCATCCGCACGATCGGTGGCGACCACTGGTCACGGGATGACGAAGCGCCCGCCACCGTCGAAGTCGGACAGGTCCGCAACCAGACCTACGACACCCTCACCGACACGCTTGCGGGACTCATCCAGACTCGCTACCAGGTCGAGGAAGACACCGACGACCTGATCATCACCCAGTCCTGCCGCACCACGGAATCGGGCGTCTGGGGCGTCGAGTGGAACATCGCCTACATCCCGCTGGAGATGGATATCATCATTCCCGGACGTTCGGGAATCAAGCTCTCCGCTGACTCTCCATTCGGCACTCAGACCTTCGACTACCCCCTCGCGTGGGAAGCCCAGTTGGTCATTGTTGAGGGTGAGGGCCGAGGGTTCTACGTGTGGGCCGGTGACCCTGATGGCATGTTCAAGCGGCTGACCGTCGACCGCACGGACGAGGGCTGGCGGCTGGGATTCGCCTCGATCAACAACGCGCCGTTCGATGACCGCAAAGACGCCGTCAGCCCCATCTGGCACGTGAACGTCTACGAGGGCGACTGGCGCGTTCCGGCGCGCACGTATCGGGATTGGATGGTCGAGAACCTCCGCCCGACGCTCGTTCAGGATCAAGGCCCCGAGTGGGTCAAGGACATCCGTTGCGTCGTCATCATGGGGATGGATATCCCGACGATTGAGGACCTGACGGAGCGCCTCGATCCCGAGCAGACGTTGCTCTACATCCCCGGCTGGCGCAAGGCCGGTTACGATCGCGACTATCCCGTTTATGACGATCCCTTCCCCCAGTTCGAGCCCTTCGTCAAACGCGCTCACGAACTGGGCTACCGGGTGATGCCTCACGTCAACTACTTCGGCGTCGACCCGCTCAACGAACTCTACGAACAGTTCGAGCCGTACCAGGTCCGCGACCCGTGGGGCAACCACGACAAGCTATGGTGGCTCTGGACGCGCGCCGAGCCGGAGATCAAGTTCGCCTACATCAACCCCGCCCACAAACCGTGGCGCGATCTCTTCGTTGCCCGCATGAAGGAGTTCTGCGAGCGCTACGAGATTGACGCGATCCACCTCGACCAGACGCTCTGCATCTTCAACGACAACAATGGGCTCATGGATGGGATGTCGATGAGTCAGGGCAACGTCGCCATCCACAAGGAGCTCCGCGAGGCCATTCCTCAGGTCGCCCTCAGCGGCGAGGGCCTGAACGAGGTGGCCTATCGCTACGAGGCCTTCGCCCAACGCCACGCATGGGGGCTGGTCCACCATGAGGGCACGTGGAATCGGTCTCAGCTCGATTGCGCGCACCCCATCGCGAGTTATCTCCTCCGACCTTACACGATCATCTACGGGTATCTCGGCTACACCTCGCCCGACAACGGCCAGCTCTACGCCGCGTGGAACGATGCCTACCAGAGCTGGGGCGTCATTCCGACGCTGAAGCCGAACCGCCGAACGGTCGAGAACCCGACCGGCTTCACGCGGCAGTTCTACGATGAGGTGGAGTTCTGGCAAGACCAGCGGCTCGACATCGATGTCGACGCCGACTGGCCCGATGACATCGCCTTCCCGTACAGAACTGCCTCAGGCGAGCGCGTCGTCAAGACCAAGGACCGCCGCACCGTGATCGACGGCGACGACATCATCCGGACCATCTCGGAGGTCACCGAGACGGCCTTGCCGGGATCTATCCCCGGCTGGCGCGTCTACAACGCGGAGCGCATCTTCGGCCTCGATCCCCGCGCGTGGTACGCGTACGTCGATGAGCCTCGCGACATGGACGCGTTTCACATCGAGGGGTTGACCGAGGGCTTCCGCGTGTCGATGGTCACCGTCGACGAGGATATGGCCATCGTCCGCACCGAGCAAGTCGGCGGCGTCGTCGCTGACCTTACTGAATCGATCGGCAAAGCGACGTGTGGCTCAATTCCTGTCAACGGCCCAGAGGTCGAAACGCGCGGCCCGTTGTTCGCCGAAGACGGATCACATTTCCGCGCCGAGGGCAGCGTGCTCCATGCTCATCCCCCGTGGAAGACGCCCGGATCGGGCGTCGCCTACGCGCGCTATGAGGTCACGCTCCCGGCGGCGGGCAATATGCGCTTCGTCACCGAGGTCGCGATGGATTCATCGGCTGCCAAGGAGGAGACCGCCGACGGCGTGACCTTCGGCGTGACAGTCCGTTCTGGCGGCGACGAGGAGCATGTCGAGCTTCATAACGCCAGCGAGGTCCGCCGGCCGCTTGAGATCGATCTGACGCCGTTCGCCGGTCGGACAATTCAGGTTGAACTCACCGTGCATCCGGGCCCCGATGACGCGCCCTCCTTCGACTGGGCGCGTTGGTACGAGCCCCGGGTTGAGCAGGACACCGCCACGACGGGTGAGATTGTCGTCGGCGGAGGCCAGGATTGGGACCTTGCCTTTTCCGGCGCCGCCAGCGCGGTGCCCGAGCGCGAAGGCGACATCTACCGTCTGCCGGCCGACTTGCCCGGCGCGACCGTGCTCACCGCCGACATTGAGATGCTTCCAGTCGCGCTGCCCTTCGATGTCGCCGCCGCGCCGCTCCGCGTGAGCTTTGCCGGCTCGGACGGTCAGGCGCTTGTCTCGCCGCAGTTCGCCGGGGCCAACGCTCTTGATGAGCCCACCGCGGTCGGCGGCGTTGCCAAGCCCGGCATCCACGCCCACCCGCCCGACCATGGCATGACCATCGCCAGCCTGCCGCTCAGCCTCCCGACGGAGGCGGCGGAGCTGCATAGCTTCGTCGGCCTTCGCGATGGATCGAAGTCCGAGGGGTGCGTCTTCAGCATCCAGGCCAACGGCGTCGAGATCGCGCGCGAACTCATGGTGCCGGGCGAGTGGCATGAACTCGCCGCCGATCTTGAGCCATGGGCCGGCAAAGACGTCATTATCTCGCTGGTGACCGACTCCGATGGCGAGTATGGTTTTGACTGGGCAGTCTGGGGAACGCCGGTGATCCGAGCCAGATAGGGAGCGCGTATGAGCACCCATGCGATGTTGGTCAGTCTCCTCGCCACGGCCGCGGCGGGCGCGCAACCTGACGCGCTCAAGGACGTCGTGCAGCCCGATTGGTCACTCGTGCAGGGCGACGATGCCGCGCGCTTCAGCTACGAGGACCTAGAGTACTCTAGCGACGACTGGTACGGCTCCACCTTCTGGACGGGACCCGACTGGACCCGCGTCGGCCGCGACTGGCAGCACTCGGGCAACCTCGTCAACAGCGTCCGCGTTTTCAACGCGCCGAAGCCCGGCAAGGCTCAGGTGACCGGTCGTTGTTACAAGGCTGATGTGAAGTGCGGCGACGGCGTTGCGCTCGCCATTCGACACAACGCGAAGACGGTTTGGTCTGCTCAGATCGACTTCGCCGATACCACCGGCGTCGAGTTCGACCTTGAGGTCGATCTCGCCCCTGGCGACCGTCTCCGGTTCGCCCTCGCGAATGGCGGCGAGATCAGTTGCGACACCACCTACTGGGATCCGGCCATCACCTACGCCGACGGCGAGGTCCACCGCGCGTCGGAGGGCTTCGGCGAAGAGACAGGGGTTTGGTCGTACGAGATGGAGACCGACGAAGGCCAGACTTCCGCCCTTGCCCCCGGGTGGGAGGTGCGGCAGTGGATCAGCCCCGACGCCTCTCGCGGAGCGCTGTCCATCTCCCGCGGCGACAGCGAAACCCCTGAACAGACCGTGCCCCTCGCGGCCCTCGACGCCAGCAGCAAGTATCGAGTCACGGAGGCCCCGGCGGGGCAGGCCACTCTCCGCACCGGCGACGATCTCATGCGGACCGGCCTCAGCATCGTATTGCCGCCGGGCAACGCCCTCGCCATCGAGTACGCTCTTGGACGCGGCGCGGTGAGCACCGCCATCCCCGCCGCGGCGGCGGACCTCAGCGTTTCTCGTGACGGGCGCCTCACCTGGAGCAGTGGCCCGGACCTCACGCACGTCGTGTGGCGCGATGGCGATGTCATCACCCGCACGCGCGGGGCCACCTACCACGACGCGACCCTCTTGCCGGGCCACGTAGCTCGCTATGCCGTTCAGACTGAGCGGGGCTTCCTCCGCTCGCGCCCGACCGAAGTCGCGATGGTGTCCGATGATCGCCCCGAACTCGACCTCTGGCGCCTCGTCGAGGCAGATTGGGCGCGGACCGACCCGATTCCGACGCCTGCCGCCTATGCTGAGATCGCCCTCGATCAGCTCGACCGCGCCGAGAAACTCGGGGCTGATCTCGACCCCGTTTCCGCGCTCCGCGAAGTGGTCTCCACTCCCGACGTGCCGCGAGGCACGCTCCGCCAGGCCTACCTGGAGGCCCGCTGGATCAAACGGAACGCAGCGCTCGGCAATCCGCTGCTGGACTTCGGCGAGCTGCTCTTCGCCAAGCGCGTTCCCACCGAGTATAGCCACCTTGTGATGCAGTATTTCGGCTGGCGCGCGAGGCCGGGCGGCGGGATTCACGTCCTCGGGGAGCCCGGCCGCTCGCTGCGGACCCGCAACATCCTCGCCGGGCAACTCGAGGGCGGCAGCGTCCTCGCGCCACGGCTGTCGTACGACGCCAAGCGCGTCGTCTTCTCATACTCAAGCTGCTCCGAGGACGATCCGTACTTTCACATCTACGAGGTCGGCGTCGACGGCTCCGGCCTGCGTCAGCTCACCTCCGGCGAGTACGAAGACCTCATGCCAGCCTATCTGCCTGACGGCGGCGTCATCTTCTCCAGCACGCGCCGTCGGGGCTACTCGCGATGCTTCGGTGGACAGTTCGGCGACAAGTGGCACGTCTACACGCTTCACCGCATGGATGGCGACGGCGGCAACCTGCGCACGCTCTCGTTCCATGAGACTAACGAGTGGTTCCCCTCGGTCCTCAACGACGGCAGCGTCGCGTACGCCCGGTGGGACTACGTCGACCGCCATGCCGTCCTGCACCAGAATCTCTGGCGCACGAGCCCGGACGGAACCGGCGCCTCGGTGCTGTGGGGCAACCACACCCAGGTCCCTCACTGCAGCTTTGAGGCCCAGGCTATCCCGGGCAGCTCGAAGATCATCTGCACCGGCTCCGCGCATCACTCCGTCACGGGCGGATCGATCTTCATCATCGACCCGAATATCGACTACGACGGTCACGAGGCCATCGAGCGGATCACGCCGGACGTGCCGTTCCCCGAAGCCGAATCGTGGCCCAGCAGCTACTACGCCACGCCTTGGCCGCTGTCGGAGGATGTCTACCTCGTTTCCTTCAGCCACGACCGCCTCATCCCCGAGCCTGACCCCAACGATCCCGCCGCGCTCGGGCTGTACTACCTCGACCGCTGGGGGAATCGCGAACTGCTCTATCGCGACCCACAGATCGGCTCTACCACCCCGATCCCCGTAGCCGCGCGACCGATGCCCCCTGTCCTTCCGAGCGCGCTGCCTCGCTCCGGCCCCGACGAGGGCGAGATCGTCCTCCTCGACGTCCATCGCGGCTTGCCGGAGGAATACGCAGGTCAGGTCAAGGCGCTTCGCGTGATCCAGCTATTGCCCAAGTCCACTCCCATCGGCGACGTGCCACCGGTTGGGCTCGCGGGTCAGGAAAACACGCGCCTTGTCCTCGGCACGGTCCCTGTCGCTGACGACGGCTCCGCCCACTTCAAGGCGCCCGCCCGCAAGGCGCTGCTGTTCCAGGCGCTCGACGCCCAGGGAATGGCCATCCACACGATGCGCAGCACGGCTTACCTCCAACCAGGTGAGAAGACCTCATGCATTGGGTGCCACGAATCGCGGACGGAGGCGCCGGAGTCGCGCATCATAGCGGCCGGCAACGGTGAGGCGGTCGCCATCACGCCCGGACCCGAGGGCTCCAATCCCTTCAGCTTCGCCCGCCTCGTCCAGCCCGTCCTCGACCGCCACTGCGTCAGTTGCCACGGTGATGACGAGCCGGCCAAAGGTCTCAGCCTCACCGGCACACCGGAGGCTCCCTGGACTAAGTCATACCTCTCGCTGACGGGGGGGAAGACGTTCTACCAGGCGGGGACGAACGCCGAGAACGCCGCCAAGTCGCTCGTCCCGCGGTTCGGCGGATGGAACAGCGTCCACGTCATCGATCCCGGCGGGATGTATGGCTCGCGCGGCAGTCGGCTGATGGGGATGCTCCTCGACGGCCACGAGGATGTGCAGCTCGATGCCGAGTCGATCGAGCGTCTCGCCACATGGATCGACTGCAACGCCGTCTTCTATGGCACCTACGATCCCGCCGAGCAAGCCAAGCAACTCCGCGGCGAGATCATCGACGTGCCCCCGCTGCAGTAGCTCGAAGCGCTGATTGCGGACCAGCCGCCCGCTACTGTCCCAACGGTGCGGCACATTCGTACCGTTAATTAGTGTCAGACACCAGTTTAGCGATCGGTTTGGCCCCTGTAGCGTAGAATAACGCTCTGAATAAACTGGTGTCTGACACTAATTAATCCACCGTCAGCCGTGAGACTTCGATATATGCTCGCTGCGCTTCTCAAGAGGGATCGCGCCCACTCCAGGCCAATACTCCCAGCCTGAACTTAGATGTCGGCAAGGTTGCCCGGAGATCTGTACATGTGCGAGTTCTGCCATAAGCACGGTGACGGAAAGAAGTGGTATCTGCAGGCCAAGAATTACGGCGAGGACCTCACCGGCGACCTGCGCCGTCGGCGGATCATCGATGAGATGCTCCTCAACTCCGAGTTGATCGAGAAGGGCTTCAAGCTGCTCGAGCGCATCGAGAAAGCGCCCACCTTCGTCCAGGTCGCGATCAAGGGCGCCATGTCCCGCCGCCTCAAGCGCGACCACTTCGGCCAGGTCATCCCCATTGAGGATCTCGAGCAGGTCTTCGGCTTCGTCAATAGCATCGTCCGCGTCCCCTGCATGTGTCGCTGGATCGGCTCGCGCGAGGAAGTCGGTTACTGCTACGGCTTGACGCTCGGGCCGAATGGCGACCAGTTCCGCGATATCCTCGGTGAGATGGAGAGCGCCTACGGCGAGGGTCCCGATACCTCCCGCCTTGAGGAAGTCAGCCCCGAGGAAGCCCTCAAGGCGATCAAGGGCCACGAGAAAGAGGGCCTTTGCCACACGATCTGGACCATCGGAACGCCCTTCATCGGCGGCCTCTGCAACTGCGACCGCGCCGACTGCTTGGCCATGAACGCCAGCGTTCAGCGGGGCCTCAAGACCATGTGGCGGGCTGAGTACGTCGCCGAGGTCGACGAAGAGAAATGCATCGGTTGCCGAGAATGCATGCAGGGCTGCCAGTTCGGCGCCATGGCCTACCGAGCCCGTGACGAGAACATCTTCATCGATCAGCGGATATGTTGGGGATGTGGCGTCTGCCGAACGTTTTGCCCACATGAAGCCATCACTCTCAGGCCCCGTGGCGAGGTCCCCGTCGCAGCCAACGTATGGTGATCTCCCCTGGCAGGTATGCGGGCCAACATAGCGAAATGGCCGGGACGCGCAACACGTTTCCGCGGCGCGGTCGAGCGCGTATTAGAGCGACAGCCAGAGAACAGACAAGGAGCGAAGTCTGATGGAAAGACACTGGACTGAGTTGATGGACATTGGGATCGTTCACTTCATGATCTACCCGGTCATCAAGGATGACAACCCGGAGCTGACGATCCAGACCGCCGAGACGATCGCGAAAGACCCGTTCTTCAACGTGCTTGAAGTGCGCCGGTCGGAGTATCCTGGCGTTCACGAGAAGCTCGCGGAGATCGCCGAGGTCAGCGGGCTCAACATCGGCATCGGCGCCCAGCCCGGGCTCTTGCTCAACAAGCTCAGCCTCAACGATCCCGACGAAGCCGGCCGCCAGGCCGCGATTGCCGAGGTCAAGAAGTCCGTCGACGCCGCGTATGAAGTCGGCGCTCGGATGGCCGCTTGCCTCTCAGGCCCGGATGTCGACGACGACGCCGAACGCCCGGCGGCCGTCGATCGCCTGGTCGAATCGCTCGTTGAGATCTGCAAGCACGCGCAGGAGCAGGCCAAGGACTACACGGTCTGGATCTCGCTTGAGACTTTCGACCACAAGATCGACAAGAAATGCCTCATCGGCCCGACCGATCTTGCCGTCGAGGTGTCCGAGCGCGTCCGGGAGGAAGTCCCGAACTTCGGGCTCTGCGTCGACCTCTCGCACCTGCCGCTGCTCGGCGAAGACTCCATGACCTGCCTGGCCACCGCGGGCGAGCACCTGATCCACATCCACGCCGGCAACGCGATCATGCATGACGAAGAGCACGAGGGCTACGGCGACATGCACCCGCGCTTCGGCCACCCCGACGGTGAGAATGGCGTCACTGAACTTGCGGACTTTTTCAAAGCGCTCATCTACATCGGCTACTTCGAGTCGGACGTTCCGACCCGCAAGCCGGTCGTGACCTTTGAGGTCAAGCCGCTCGGCGACGAGTCGCCTGAGATGGTGATCGCCAACACGAAGCGCACGATGCAAGACGCCTGGGGACTTCTGTAGCGGAGTGTCGATGAAGATTGTCATCGCGCCGGATTCATTCAAAGGTTCGCTGACCTCGCCCGAGGTCTGCCGAGCGATTGACGAGGGCGTTCGTCGGGCCTTGCCGGATGCCGAGACAGTACTCGTGCCCATGGCCGATGGCGGCGACGGCACCGCCCGCACCCTCGTTGAGGGTACCGGAGGCGAGTTGCTATCCGCCGCCGTGACCGGTCCGTTGGGCGAGATCGTCGATGCCGAGTACGGCATCCTTGGCGACCAGTCTACCGGCGTTATCGAGATGGCCGCCGCGTCCGGACTCGTGCTTGTCCCACCGACCGAGCGGAATCCGCTCCACACGACGACGCGCGGCACGGGCGACCTGATCAAACTCGCGCTTGACCGTGGTTGCCGCAGTCTCATCGTCGGCATTGGCGGCAGCGCCACGACCGATGGCGGGATGGGCATGGCCCAGGCGCTGGGGGCGCGGTTCCTGGACGCCGATGGCGGCGAAATGGCCGGCATCGGCCAGAACCTCGGCCGCGTCGCGAGCATCGACATCTCCGGGCTCGACCCTCGCGCGAGAGATGCCACCGTCCGCGTCGCCTGTGATGTAGACAACCCGCTCTATGGGATCACCGGCGCCGCCCACGTCTACGGGCCGCAGAAGGGCGCGACGCCTGAGATCGTTGACGAACTCGACGACGGTCTCCGCGCGTACGCCCAGGTCGTCACGCGTGACGTGGGGATCGAGGTCGCTGACCTATCGGGGGCCGGTGCTGCCGGCGGACTCGGGGCTGGGCTCGTCGCGTTCTGCGGGGCGACGCTCGAGCCGGGCGTCGATATCGTGATCGAGGCCGTCGGCCTCGCCGAGAAGACTATAGGCGCGGAGATCGTCTTCGTCGCCGAGGGCGGCATGGACAGCACGACCGCCTACGGCAAGACTCCGGCTGGTGTCGCGAAGGTCGGGCTCGATCAAGGCTGCGTCATTCTCGCGCTGGCCGGCAGCGTCAGCGAAGATGCGCGCCAACTGCACGAGCATGGCTTTTGTGCTCTGCGATCGATCGTCAACGGGCCGATCAGCCTGGATGATGCCATGGAGCCGGAGACCGCGTCGCGCCTCACCGCCTTCGCGGCCGAGGAGATGCTCCGGGCTTACTTGGCGGGACGTAGCAGGACATGACATGGACCACCGTCGGGCGATCCGCCTGACTCGAGTAAACACATATAGGGTAGGGTGAAACGATGACCGTAGGTATTCTGACGTCCCCGTTCAATGACACAGATCTCTGTGACGTCGTGAAGTTCGCCGCCGAATCCGGATTCGATTCTCTTGAGATCTCAGCCAGACCCGGGGCTCGCCACATCGATAGCGCCAAGCTGACGAAAGCCCAAGCCAAGAAGATCCGCGGCTGCATGGACGAGGCCGGCGTGGGCATCTCCAGTCTCGCGTTCTACGGCAATGTCACTGCTGGCGACGCCTCCGAGCGCAAGGCGAACCAGGCCGCGCTGAAGTCCGTGGTCAAAGCCGCGAAGCTCCTCGATGTCGACATCGTCTGCTGTGGCGCGGGCCAGGCGCCGGCCGGCATGAGCCGCGAGCAGGCCATCTCCACCATCGCCAAGCCGTTCTACACCAAGCTCTGCAAAGCCAACCCCGGCATCAAGTTCGGGCTCGAGAACTGGACCGCGACGAACATCATGAATCTGGATCAGTTCGCGCTGATGTTCAGCGAAGTCCCGGCCGAGAACTTCGGTCTGAACTTCGACCCATCTCACCTGGTCTGGCAGGGGATCGACTACCTCGCGGCGGTTGACGAGTTCGCGCCGCGTATCTTCCACAGCCACGCCAAGGACACCGAGGTCCGTCAGGACGAGCTAGCCCGTGTTGGCAACCAGACGCCCAGTTTCTGGCGCTACGTCATTCCCGGTCGCGGCGACATCCATTGGGGCGTCTACTGCGGACGCCTGCGCCGCGCGGGGTTCAACGGCGTCCTCAGCATCGAGCACGAGGACGGCGCCGTCGGCCGTGAGGAAGGCTTCCTCATGGGTCTGACGCACCTTCGCCAGTTTGCCTAGGCCGCAACCAGAACGCGTTTCGTGCGGGGAGTGGGGAGCGGGCACCCGTCCGTTCCCCACGCGCCCGCTTGAAGGGAGAGTGCCCAAGTGGGTGCCAGGATCAAGATCGTGGTCGGTTCCGTCGAAGCCGAGGCCGAGCTGCTCGACAACGAGACAGCCCACCGGATCTGCGAAGCGCTGCCGATCGACGGGTCCGGGTCGACATGGGGCGACGAGATCTACTTCACCATCTCCGTCGAGTGCGATCCGGAAGCCGACGCGCGCGCCGAAGTTGAGGTCGGCGACTTGGCCTACTGGCTCGCCGGTTCTGGCTTTTGCATCTTCTACGGCCGCACTCCCATGTCCACCGGCGACAACCCGGTGGCTGCCAGCGAAGTTAACGTATTCGGCAAGATCATCGGCGATCCGAGCGTCTTTCGTGAGATCCGCTCGGGCGAGCACGTCCACATCGCCAAGGCCGAGTAGCGTCCGGCGCGTCATCTGGGGGGATCTGTCTTGAGTCATCTAATGGGCGTTGACATCGGCACGTCGGGCACCCGGACGCTGCTTATCGACGAGCAGGGACAGGCTGTTGCGAGTGCCAGCGAAGAGCATCCGCTTTCGTTGCCTCAGCCCGGGTGGGCCGAGCAGAACCCCGTTGACTGGGTCCGGACCGCGATCGCCAGCATCAAGGCGGCGATGGCCAAGGCCGGGATCGACGGGTCGCAAGTCAAGGGCATCGGCCTCTCGGGCCAGATGCATGGTTCCGTCTTCCTCGACGAGGCCAACGAGGTCATCCGCCCCGCGCTGCTGTGGTGCGATCAGCGCACGCAGGCCCAGTGCGATTGGATCACCAGTCGGATTGGCGACGACCTCATCAAGAACGAGTTGTGCAACCCTGTCCTGACGGGCTTCACTGCGCCCAAAGTCATCTGGTTGCGCGACGAGGAGCCGGCCAACTACGAGCGCTTGCGCAAGATCCTCCTGCCGAAGGACTACCTCCGCTTCGTCATGACGGGCGAGTACGTCACGGAGGTCTCCGACGCCTCGGGCACCGCGCTTCTGAACGTGCCGGAGCGCAGGTGGTCCTCTGACGTGGTCTCGAAGATCGGGCTGAGCATGGACATGTTGCCGGAGGTCAAGGAATCGCCGGAAGTCACCGGGACGATCACCAAGGCTTTTGCCGAAGCGACCGGACTCGCCGAGGGCACGCCTGTTGTCGGCGGCGGCGGGGACCAGGCCGCCGGCGCCGTGGGCAATGGCATCGTCGAAGCCGGCGTCGTCTCGTCGACCGTCGGCACATCCGGAGTCGTCTTCGCTCACCTCGAAGAGCCCTCCATGGACGAGGGCATGAGGACGCACACGTTCTGTCACGCCGTTCCCGGCAAGTGGCACGTCATGGGCGTTGTCATTTCCGCGGGCGGGTCGCTGCAGTGGCTCCGCAATGAGCTAGGCAAGGACGAGATCGCCGTTGCCGAGGCAATGGGCTGCGATCCTTACGAACTCATGACCGCCGCAGCCGAGCAGGCGCCCGTCGGCAGCGAGGGCCTCATCTTCCTGCCGTATCTGTCCGGCGAGCGGACGCCATATCCGAACCCGAACGCCAAGGGCGTGTTCTGCGGTCTGACTCTTCGCCACGGCAAGCCTCACATCACTCGCGCGGTCATGGAAGGCGTCGCGTACAGCCTCCGCGATTCGTTTGAACTCATCGATGCGATGGGCGTCGACATCACCCAGGTCCGCGCATCCGGCGGAGGCGCGCGCAGCAAGCCGTGGGTCCAGATGCAGGCCGATGTTACTGGCCGCGATCACTCCTACATCAACGTCGACGAGGGGCCCGCCTACGGCGTCGCCTTGCTCGCGGGCGTCGGCACGGGCGTCTGGTCAACCGTGCCCGAGGCGTGTAACGCGGGCATCAAGGTCGTCGAGACCCTCGAAGCCGACCGCGATAACATGGCGTTCTACAGCCGCGGATACCGGACGTACCAGAGCCTGTATGCGAAGCTCGAAGACACCTTCGACGAGCTGACCGAACTTGTAGACCTAGCGCCATAGCACGCGCCCCGTAGGACAGGCGTCTCGCCTGTCGCCTTGCCGAGTTCCGCGAAGGAGACTCTCACCATGAACAACATCGACCGACGCCACTTCCTGGGCACGTCTGCCGTCGGCGCCGCCGCCTTCCTGGCCGGCAATTCACTCGCGGCCGACGGCAAGCGACCCAAACTCGGCGTGCAACTCTACTCAGTGCGCGACATCGCGGCAAAGGACTTGCCGGGCGTGCTGAAGTCCATCGCCAAGATGGGCTACGAGGGCGTCGAGTTTGCCGGCTACTACGGCCACTCCGCCGAGGATCTGAAGCTGATGCTCGACGACAACGGGCTGGTGGCTGCCGGCGCGCACGTCGGCATCGACACGTTAACCGGCGACCGGTTCATCGAGAGCCTGAAGTTTCACCGCAAGATCGGCAACCGCTTCCCGATCGTTCCGGGACTGCCCGGCAACTACACGAACACGCCCGATGCCTGGAAGAGCACGGCCGACCTCTTCAACGCCATCGCCGCCACGCTCAAGCAGTTCGGCATGCGCACCGGGTACCACAACCACACGCACGAGTTTCACGCGTTCGACAATGGCGAGGTGCCGTGGGACATCTTCTTCGGCAACACGGTCGATGACGTCATTATGCAATTCGACACCGGCAACGCCATGCACGCCGATGCCGGCGCCTTGCCGTTCCTGGAGAAGTACCCCGGCCGCGCGGCATCGATCCACTGCAAGGAGTTCTCGACCACCAACGACAAGGCGCTCTTGGGCGAAGGCGAGGTCCCGTGGAAAGACCTCTTCGCAATCGCCGACGAGCAGGACGCCACCGAGTGGTACATCGTCGAGCAGGAGAGCTACGCGTACCCGCCGATGGAATGCATCGAAAAATGCCTCGCGAATATCAGGGCGCTCCTCGCGTAGGCGCCAGTTGCCGTCCCCGTAGCACCGGCGCCCTCGCCGGTGCATGCCGTACCAACGCAGGCAAACGCCGCCCACTGGGCGGACAATTATTGTAGGAGGGGTTTCAACCCCGACGCCGTTCCTCGAAAGGAATTGAACCTGATGGCAATCCCAATCGCAGTTCAGCTCTACTCAGTCCGTGAGGACGCCGCGGCGGATCTCGCGGGCGTTCTGGCCAAGGTCAAGGAGATGGGGTACGACGGCGTTGAGTTCGCCGGCTACTACGACCACTCCGCGGAGGCCGTGAAGAAGATGCTCGATGACTCAGGGCTCGCGTGCGTCGGCACGCACAGTGGCATCGACACGCTGCTGGGCGATGAGTTCGCGGCCAGCGTCGAGTTCCACAAGACAATCGGCAACACCCGCCCCATCGTCCCGGGTCTCCCGGGCAACTACACCGAGAGCGCGGACGCGTGGAAGAAGACCGCCGACGTCATGAATGAGATCGCCGGGAAGCTCGCCGCCGAGGGCATGAAGACGGGCTACCACAACCACCACACGGAGTTCACCGCGTTCGACAATGGCGAGTTGCCCTGGGACATCTTCTTCGGCAACACGGTTGACGATGTCATCATGCAGTTTGACACCGGTAACGCGTGGCTCGGCGGCGGCGAAGCCCTGCCGTTCCTGAAGAAGTATCCCGGCCGCGCGGTGAGCGTCCACCTCAAGCCCTTCTCGCCCTCTCTCTCCACCGAGGATGAACCCCACGCCGGCTTCCGTCCCGCCATCGGCGAGGACGAGACGCCGTGGACCGAACTCCTCGCCACATGCGAGGCGACCGGCGGCACCGAGGTCTACGTCATCGAGTACGAGAGTGACAAATACCCGCCGATGGAAGCCATCGACATCTGCCTGCAGAACCTGAAGAAGATCAGCGGCTAACCAGTCAACCCTCGGCCGCCGCTCCTCTGCCTCGCACGGGCGGCGGCCGATTCGTTCCCATCCACTGACGGAGAAACCCTATGAAGCTCCGCCGATTCGCCGTGTTGCTCCTCCTCGCGCTTCTGATCGCGGGACATCTCTGCGCGCAGGACGAGCCGCCGCCATCATTCACCCTCATCGCCCTTCCTGACACCCAGCTCTACAGCAAGCGCTCGCCCGAGATCTTCGCCGCCCAGATCGAGTGGATCATTCACAACCGCGCTACCGAGAACATAGCGTTCGTCACGCACCTCGGCGATATCGTCGACGGAAACGTGCCGGCGGAGTGGGAGCCCGCCGAGCGCATCCTGGGCCGACTCGATGGCGTCGTGCCCTACGGCCTCGTCGTCGGCAACCACGACATGTACGGGCCGACGGGTGATGCGTCGCTGTTCCAAGCTCGATTCCCCGCGTCGCGATACGTGAAGTACGGATGGTACGGCGGCAGCTATCGCAACAACGCCAACAGCTACCAGCTCTTCTCCGCCGGCGGCCTGAACTTCGTCATCCTCCACCTCGAGTGCAACGCGCCGGATGATGTCCTTGCCTGGGCTGACGGCGTTCTGGCGCAACACGCCGACCGGCGCGCGATCATATCGACCCACATGTACATCGGTTGCCACGAGAAGAACGGCGATCCTGAACTGGACCGGTGCCTCTGGAAGAAGTGTCACGGCGACAGGGGTAACACGCCTGAGCAGCTCTGGCAGAAGTGCTTCAGCCAGCATGAGAACGTGTTCCTAATACTCTCGGGTGACCAAAGCGGGCCGCAGGCGCATCACCAGACATCCACCGGAGTGAACGGCAACGATGTCCACGAATGCCTCTCCGACTACAAACAGGCGCTCGGGACCTACAGCGGATACCTCCGGATCTATCGCTTCATCCCGAGTGAGAATCGCATCGAGGTGAAGACCTTCAGCCCGAGCGCGCACAAGTTCGCCGAGACCACCAAGATCCACCCAGATCCATCAGAGCACAGCTTCGATCTGGCGTATGACATGAGCGCGCCGTGAGAGCGGCCTCAGCCGCCGCGCGGCGTACCGTTGTAGGGGCGCGATTCATCGCGCCCTGCCGTCACCGTCCTCCATATACCAAACCGAGGTGCCCCTATGAAAATTCTATGCCTGCAGGGAAGCCCGCGCAAACGCGGTAGCACGAACAGGATGCTGTCTTGGGTCCAGGAAGCCCTCACGGCCTCCGGCCATGAGGCCGAGCAAATCGACCTCGCGACGAAAGATATCGGCGGGTGCATCGGCTGCTACACCTGTCAGCGCGATCCGGACGAGTTGATCTGCGCGCGCCAGGATGAGGGCAACGCGGTTCTCGACGCAATCGCCGATGCCGATGCGGTCATCTACGCGACGCCGCTCTACTGCTGGGGGTTTTCGGCCCAGTTCAAGGGTCTCATCGACCGCCACCTCAGCTTCGTCACCAATTTCATGGATCCCGAGAAGCACCGCTCGCATGTCGAGGGAAAGACGATGGCGCTGCTGGTCACTTGCGGCGGCGAGGACGTTGATGGCAACACCGACTGCATCAAGCTGATTTGGCAGCGCCTCACGGCCTTCGGCAAGTGCGATCCCGTCTACGAGCTGATCGTGCCCGGTTGCACCAGTGCCAAGAGTCTGGGCGACGAGCAGAAAGCCTGGGCCCAGGAACTCGCGGAGAAGATCACCGCATGAGCCGATGGGCCTTGCTCGCGGCGGTTGTCGCGCGGCCAATCGGGGTGTCGGCTCAGCCCGAGTTGCCGCCGCTCGAATCGCGTGGCGAACTGTCTATCCGGGCCGTCTCGCCGTCCGCGACGGAGGTCGGGAAGTTCGGGCTCATTGTGGCCTTACCCCCTAAAGCGAGTCCAGGTTCAGTGTTAGTATCTGGGTGTACCTGGGCCAACTGAAAGGGGCAATACCGATGGGTCAGAAGCGACATACGCCGGAGCAGATCATCCAGAAGTTGAGGCGAGCCGAAG
>PVBE011669477.1_pt1 | contig 74085 bp, 61 predicted proteins | sample 1631181 | NCBI WGS metagenome assembly PVBE01 (sample SAMN08397723, study PRJNA350692) | Marine metagenome, whole genome shotgun sequencing project. | isolation source: water | place: Pacific Ocean | collected 2012-04
CCGGCCGATCTTGAGCGCCCACGTGAAGATGTCACCCGGCGGATTTACGTCCGGCAGAAACGGGAGAAGGAATTCTTCGATCACGAAAAAATGAAATTCACGCTCCCTCCCGACATGGACGAAGCCGAGAAATTTCATGCGAAGATGTATTACGCCAACTTTATCTCCGCCTACGTGGATGGCCGTCGCTTCTTCGAGGCGCTGGAAAAGGAGGGGAAAAATGATTTCGTCGACCAGGTCTTCCACTCCCCTCCCAAATCGATGCGAGTCATCTACCATCCGGAGCTTTATTTTCACCCGGAACTGGCCCCCAGGCTTCGTGATCTTACCGGCCTCTGGAATTCAATGAAGAAGAAATACGGAGAGGAATGGAAATCGACAATCCGGAAGCTCACCGATGCACAAATGCGAGCATCTCTCGGAGGACTCCTCCCGAAGGAAGAAGAGGAGGATATGATGGGGTCCTACCTGGGAGGGGAAGTTCTTATTTTCCAACCCCGGGATGTCGATACCAACAAGATGGTCGGTCTCCGCGTCCTGGAGATGGAGAGTTCCCGTGCCGCCAATCGTGCCTACGATCTGATGCTCAGGCTCCATAGACGGAAAGACGAGATGATGAAGGAAGGCGCCCTTGGTCTTACCCGCTCCGATTACCGGAAGCAGGAGACCCCGAATTCAGACAGAAGCATCGCCGTGGAGAGATGGATCAACGCGCAGGGGACGAGCATTTTCGTCCGGGATACGATGACGGTGATCGGTCCTTTCCTTATCGACCACCTGACAAGCGGACCGGAAGACGGGAAAGACGAGGGAGTCAAGCCTGTGAGCGAAGAACTGCAGGAGATCTGCGAATTCCTGAAGAAGAAGGAATAATCGGACCCTACAAATGCTTTCCCCGGTCCCAGCGATCCTTCCCGATCAGCGTCTCCCCCGATTCGACGGCGGGTTCCTCGAGCGTCGTGCCCATGCTGTCGTTCCACCGGTTGAGGAAGCCAAAGAGGGAGACGACGCCCAGGATCTCCACCACTTCCCCGTCGTCCCAGTGCCGTTTCAGGGCCGCGGATATGTTGTCCGTCACCCGGTTGGGCGAACTCGCCGCCGCCACGGCGAAATCGAGGGCGGCCCTTTCCGCGTCGGAATAGAGCGGGCTCGTGCCGAAGTTCCAGACCGCCTTCATCTTTTCGGCCGTCTCGCCGTACCGCTCCGCGGCACGAATCGCGTGGGCCATTCAGTACCGGCATCCGGCGGTGACCGAGGCCGTAAAGGCGATCAGCCTCTTCAGCCCGCTCGTCACCCTTCCCCGGTTCTCCATCACCGCCCGGTTCAGGCCGACGAAAGCGCGCGCGATGGCCGGGCGCCTCTGCATCGTCAGGACGCTGTTCGGGCAGAACCCGAGCGTCTCCTCGAAGAACTCCGCGAGATCCGCGACTTCGGAATCCGCCTCGGGCGAAATCGGCGATACCAGCGCCATGGACTCGTCTCCTTTCCCCGGCGATTATCCGGGACCGTCCGGCGCAACCATCGTAGAATGAGAGCAGGAAGAGGTGAACAAAATGAAGACCCCCGAAAAAAAACCGGCGGCGAACCCGAAGAGGAAATTCGGCGTCACCGGCCTGATGTCCCTTGCGGGGAGCGTCTGTATCGTCACCGCCTTTTTCCTCCCGATGGTCAACACCGGATCCGTCTTCAACGACGTGCTTCCGGACGATCTCGACTTCATCGACACGGCGTTGACGCTGGAAGCGGATTCCGTTCCGGAGGAGAACCGGGCGCAGTTCGTCGCCGGCCGGGAAGTCCTCGCGGCGACCGGGATCGACCTCTACCGGGAAGAGATCGCCTCCGCGCAGACCGACGAACAACGGGAACGGGCGGTCGCCTCCCACGCCCTCTCGACCGTCGACATCGCCCGGGGGATCTGGATCGTGAACGCCCGGTCCGATGCGCTGATGCTCGACCGGCGGGAACGAACCGTTTTCCTCTGGATCCTCCTTGGCCTGGTCTGGATCGGCCTGATGACCGCCGTTCCGGGAATCCTGTCTCTCCTGCGAAGGATCCAGCCCCTGAACGCCTTCCAAGTATCCTGGAACGGGACTTACGGGCTCTTTCTTCTCGTGGGAAGCCTCCTGCTCCTGATGATGAGCAACAGGTTCGAATACGTCACAAGCATCCGTGTTCAGTACGTGCAGGCGCCGACCGCGATGTTCTTCATCGCCGGGGCGGCGTTGATCTGGCTCTCCGCTTACGCCGGGCTCAACCGGTCGACCTGGTGGAAAGCCCCCCTTATCGGCGTCTTCCTCCTCGCCTTCACCGCGGGGAGCCTGATCATCTCCTCGAGGGTGATCCTGGGTTGACCTCGGACTTCCGGACCCTTTCTTTTGGGAGAAACAGAGATGACGAGAAAAGAGCGGCTGTTCGTGACCGGACTTTGCGTGGGAGCTTCGTTCCTGGGAGGGTTCCTGGCGTCGATCTTCTTCCGGGGAATGGCCGAAGCGGAGGCCGCCCCCGCACCGGCGGTCCGGGAAGTCGTCAGCGCGGAACAATTCCGCCTCATGGACAAGGATGGGAGGCCGCGGGCGGTGTTGACGACGAGCCGGAAATCGAGCGCGCCAATGTTTTTCCTGATGGACGAAACCGGCGCTCCCCGGCTCATCATGGCCCTGACCGGTTCCGGCGATCCCTCGATGAATTTCCTCAGTTCCGCGAAGAAGAACGTCATCGCAATGAGCACAAAACCGGACGGGACGGGGGCTTTCCTGATGCTGGGACAGGACAAGTCGAAGGCCGGCTCATGGACGATCGTCAAGGGCTCCGACGGAAACTGGTACACGGTCCTGAAAGCGGGACTCGTCGAGCAGACGATGGAAAAATAGGGGATCGGATCAGGGAGTGAAAATCTCCCGGAACGCGGGATCTTTCGCGAGGGGAAGATCGTCTTCCCTGAGAAGGTCCACTTCCTCCGGACTCGTCGATTTCACGAATCGAAGATCCGAGAGCGCCGCCGCCTTGTTTCCCATAAGGTAGTGGACTTTCGCGCGACCGATCCGGGCGGGAACGAAATCGTCTCGAAGCGAAATCGACCTGTTGAACCGGGAAAGCGCCTCCGGTAAATCCCCCGTCCGGGCCGGCAGGAGAGCCCAGTTGTACCAGGGGCGGAAATAATAGGGAGCGATCTCTGACGCCCTTCGGAACCGGTCATCCGCCTCCGGATCCTTCCCTCCCACCCGCGCGAGGGAAACGCCCAATCGGTCGAGAAGCCCCACGTGATGGGGACGTTCTTCCAGGGCCCGCTTGAAATGGCGGATCGCATCGGCATGGTGACCGACCGCCGCGAGAGCGGACCCCAGTTCTACATGGGCCCGCCAATGATGGTCGTCGATCGAGGTCAACTCCCGGAGCAGGCGAATCCGGCGATCGGGGGAGGTCTGATGCATGGCATCGAAAAAGAGATTTTCGTTCGAGGTATGACGGACGGAGATCACGATGATCAGGACGCCCACGAAGGCGGCCACGCCGTGTAGCGCCATTCGGATTTCCCCCGCGAACCGGCGCGGCGTGTGGGGGCGCCGGTCACCGAGAAGCTGGATCGACGCGAGGAAAACGACGAACAGGAGAAAGTGGGACGCATGCAGGTGGAGGGTGTTTGTCACGCCCGCGGCGAGGAAAGCGGCCACCCCCCCACCGATTCCCGCCATCGCCGCCGCCGTTTCCGGGGATTCCAGGTGCACGACGAAATATCTCCAAAGCCGGACCGCGACGTAGAGGATCAGCAGGAAAGCCAGCAAGCCGGGGAACCCCGTTTCCGCGGCGATCTGAAGCCAGGTGGAGTGCGCGCTCTCCGCCTCCACGAAGGAGGTGAGCCCGACGTTCCGGTTCGAGATCCCGAATTCTTCCGCGGTCCGGTAGGGGGGGAATTCCGTCCCGAAGTTTCCGATTCCCGCGCCGAGAACAGGATGGTCGAGCGCCATCCGGACCGTCCCTTTCCAGAGTCCGGTGCGGACCGTGACCGTCTCCATCCGTTTTTGAACGAGGGGAACGAAGGCGATCGCGGCGAGGAGAACGCCGGCCCCCACCATGAGTAGCCCCCTTCTGCCTTTCCACCGCCAGGCGATTCCCCCGAGAGCGACCGCCGATCCCGCCGCCAGGCCGAGAAGTCCCCCCCGCGCGTCGGTCAAAACGGCCGCCACCAGCAACGCGGCGGAAGCGATGATGTAGATGGGACGGTAGCGGGAACCGAACGCGAGCCCCAACGTCACCGGGAAGATCATTCCCGCCAGCGCGCCCGCCCGGTTGCCGTTCCCGAGGGTGCCGATCACCGGTTTGTCCAGGATCGCCTGGATCCCCACCACGATCGAAAAAACGATTCCGACGACGGCCAGGGCGGGAAACCCCCAGGAGAAAAGGTCCCGAGCCGAGACGAGCGGGCTGGTAAGGATGACATAGGAGATCAATCCCAGGGTGAGGACGACCAGGGGAGGGAGGGCGGACCAGAACGTCCCCCCGCCCGGGAGGGAGAGGAGAGCGACGAGGACGAAAAGGGTCAGCGCGATCCGGAGAGGATCGAACTTCCCCCGCACTTCCGATCGCCGGGCTTCCCCGTAGACGATCGCCCCCATCAGGAGGGTCGTGAGGAGGGCCCAGAGGGGAATACGAAGGGCGTCCAACCCCGTTCCCGGAAAGCGGGCGAGGGGAAGCGCAAACAGAAGAAGAACCGCCACCTGCGTGAAGCGTCTCACTTCCGGTGAAGGTACCGGATTCCGAGGGGAGAGTCCCGGTTTAGAAGCGCCCGCCCTGGCCGTTGGAATTTTCCTAGTCTTCCTCTTCGTCCTTCTTCGACTTCGCGATGACGCCCTCGGCGAGGCGATGTGGAAGCGGATCGAAGTGGGAGAATTCCATGCTGTAAGACCCTTCGCCGCCGGTGGCGGACCGGAGTTGGGTCTCGTAATCGGCGATCTCCATGAGAGGGATCTGCGCGGTGATCACCTGCAGGTCGCCCTGCGTGTCCATTCCCTGGATTTTTCCCCGGCGGGAGTTCAGGTCCCCCGTGATGTCACCCATGAACTGCGAAGGAATGATCACTTCCATGTTGACCACCGGTTCGAGCAGAACGGGCTTCGCCTTCAGGAACGCGTTCTTGAATGCCTTGGAGGCGGCGAGTTGGAAGGCGGCCGGGCTGGAATCGACGTCATGGGAGGAGCCATCGTATACCTCCACCTCCACGTCGACCACCTCGTTGTTGCAGAGAACCCCCTTCGCCATCGTTTCCCGGATGCCTTTCTCCACGGCAGGAATGAACTGCTGGGGGATGCGCCCCTGGCTGATGGAATTGACGAACTTGAAACCGGCGCCCCGTTCGGTCGGCCGGACGCGGCAATAGACGTCCCCGTACTGGCCGTGGCCCCCGGACTGTTTCTTGTGCTTGTGATGTCCGTCCGCGTTACCGAGAATCGCCTCCCGGTACGCGATCCGGGGCTGTTTCGTGATCACGACCACGTCGAACTTCGCCTTGAGCCGCCCAACCACGATATCCAGGTGGAGTCGGCTGATTCCGCTGATGACGAGCTCGGCCGTCTGCGAGTCCCGCGTGAACTTGAACGTGGGATCGGAAGCCTCCATTTTATGGAGCGATTCGGAGAGCCGCGCCAGGTCGGACTTGCTCTTCGGCTCGATCGCGAGGGAGACCATCGGAGTCGGAAACATGTATTCGTCCAGCCGGACGAGGTGGTGCGGATCACAGACGGTATCGCACTGGGAAAGATCGTCCACCTTCGTGACGGCGACGATGTCGCCCGCGATAACCCGGGAGGTGATCACCTGCTCCTTCCCGAACGGCTTGAACATTCCGCCGATCCGCTTCCCTTCCCCGATCCTCTGGTTGAAAATCGGCGTCGCGTTGGTCAGCGTCCCGCTGTAGACCCGCAGGAAGCAGAGCCGGTGGACGAAGGGATCGGAGATCGCCTTGAAAACCTGGGCGGAAAGAGTCCCGTCGACGGCCATTTCCATCTCTTCATTTTTCTCGGGGTCGGTTCCCTTCCGGGCCGGAACGTCGGTCGGCGCGGGAAAATATTTCGCGATAAAGTCGAGCGTTTCCGCGACACCGATATCCGAGGTCGCGGAGGAGCAGAGGATCGGAACCACCTTGCCCTCGGCGATCGCCCGGGGCAGTTTCGCCGCCAGTTCCTGCGGAGTGACGGTCTCCCCTTCCAGGAACTTCATCATCAGGTCGTCGTCGATTTCCATAAGCTTTTCCCTGGCCCCGTCGAGGAGGGAGGAGTACGCCCCGTCCACCGAATCGTTCTCCAGGATGTTGGTCACCTTCGTGAAGTTCTCCCCCTCGCCGTCGGGAATGAGGACGGGAACGCATTGCTTGCCGAACGTTTCCTGGATCTTTTCCAACAGGGCCCCGTACTGGATGTTGTCGGAATCCATCTTGTTGATGCTGATGACGCGGCCGACGCCCACCCGTTCGGCCCACTGCCACATCTTGCGCGTATTGACCATGATTCCGCCGGCGGCATTCACACAGAGGACGGCGGTTTCGACGGCGTGCAGGCCGCAGACCGCCTGCCCGACGAAGTCGGAGTACCCGGGCGCGTCCAGAATATTGATTTCCTTTCCGCCGACGTTGACGGAAGCGAAGCTGAGGTCGATGGATACCTTCCGCTCCTGCTCGTCCGCCTCGTGGTCGAAGACCGACGTCCCGTCGTTGATGGAGCCGAGTCGTTGCACCGCCTTCCCGCGGAAAAGAAGCGCGTCTCCGAGCGTCGTTTTCCCGGAAGCGTTGTGTCCAACGAGAATCAGGTTGCGGATGTCGGCGGTGGTATACTTGGCCATCTTTGAACTCGTCCTCCTCAGGTGGGGCGAAAAGGCGTCCTGCCATTCGGGGTGAATCCAGCACGAAAGGTCGGATTATAGCGATGGCCCCGGAGGGAGTCAAACATGCAAAGACGCCCGTGGAAGGCGTCTGGACTCGTTTTTCGGGCGGGGTCCTACCGCGCGATGACGATCTGGACCCGCCGGTTTTTCGACTTGGAGGAGGGGTCGATCGGGTCGTACGGCCCGTACGTCTCGCAAACGATCCGGCTTGCCTGGATCCCGCCCTTCTCCATCAGGCTGTGCGCGACGCGATGCGCGCGTTCGAACCCGAGGTCGAAATTGCAGTGGAATTTCTTCTTCGTCTTCCGGATCGGGTCGGCGTCGGTGTGCCCCTCGATCCGGATCGTTCCCTGCGGGTATTTCTGGTTGAGCACGCGGGCGACCTGCTGGAGCGCCCGTTCCCCCGGTCCGTTCAACCCCGCGGAACCGCTCCGGAAGAAGAGATCGCTCGGGATCCGGATCACCGTGTGGTTTCCGCGACGCTCGACGTTCAAACCGGTCTTCTCGAGGTCCTCGGGGAGCACGTATTCCTTCGGCTCCACGGGCGCAGGCTTCGCCCGGGCGGCAAGTTCCTTCCGGAGAGTGTCGCAACGTGCCTGGCACGAGGCTAGGTCGCCGGAGGTCTGTACGGTCCGGTCGCGAAGTCGTTGATTTTCGGAGCTGAGTCGTTCGACCTGCATTTGAAGGTCGGGTCCGGACGCGCACCCGATGGCGCCGGCAGAGACGAGCAATCCGCAGAGAACCGAGAGCTTCTTCATGAAGTCCCCCTCCTGAGACTCAAAACCGTTCCGGGGGGCCAAGAATATTGGCCCCCTCTCTCCATGAGCCAATATCGTCCGGAACCGGGGGGATTCTGAAGGATTTCATAAGTTATAATTCATAAGTGATGAATTTTTATGTGAGGGGGACGGAAATGTTTCCAAACCCTACCGGGTATACTATCCTCCACAGGTTGGGAGGATTCACCATGTGAACCATCATCACCCTGTTTCTCACCGTCCTGCTCCTGGGTGGCCCCGCCATCGCCATGACCCTTCGCACGCAGGACAGCGCGCGCACGATCACGTGTGCCAACAATCTCTCCCAGCTCTGGAAAAGTGCGTACATCTACATGGTGCGGTTCGGGGGGTCTCACAAACTCATGCCCGTCGAAACGGGCGACGCCTTCTGGCTGAAGCTCTCGTCTCCCGGGACCCCTGTAATCCACGGCGAGCTGATCGAAATCTACCAGTGCCCCGTCGAAAACAACGACGACAAGGGGTGCGATTACCGGGGACCTGCCACGAACGTCAACAAGCACAAGGACGGAGATCCCGTCGGCGCCGACGTCGACGGGAACCACGGGATCGGCAAAGGTGGAAACGTCTTGAGGAAAAGCGGGGATGTCCAGACCGTTTCGGCGGATACCTCACTCTGGAAAGCCGCCGCGATTAAGACCTCGGGCGGGAACAAGGCCCACTCGCCGGAAATCCTTTCTCCAGAAGATAGAACCCCGAACCAGGTAAAAGCCCTGCTCCATATCGGCCACCTGTTCATGGGGGCCTACATCTACAAATTGTTCAATGGAACTTTCCCGCGATCGTTCAGGGCTCTTGTAGAGCGTTCGGATGAACCACAGGTCTGGCCGGAAGGGGGATTCTATCCCGGGGGGAGCCTCCCGAAGGATCCGTGGGGAAACGAATACCTGTACAAGTTCGAACCCGATTCGCTAAGACCCGAAATCTGGACCTGGGGCGCGGACGGAAAGAAAGGCGGAAAGGGAGAGGATCACGACCTAGAATTCAATGATCTTTCCATGCAACGATCCCGCTCGAAAAGCAAAACAGACGGGGACAAGGCAAGACAAGCCGTAACACGGGTTCTCCTTCAGCGGGTTGCGAACCTGATAATGGAATTCAAAATGGATACGGGAAAATACCCGAAGGACCTCCGGGAATTGGTTGTCCGGCCCTCTTCCATCCCGGAAGAAGACTGGAGGGGTCCCTACCTGAAAAGGACTCCCAGGGATGGATGGTCCTACGATCTGCACTACGAGGTCCCGGGACCGGAAGGCTTTCCCTTCCACCTCTATTCCCTGGGAGCGGATGATCAACCCGGGGGGACAGGGTCCGACGCGGACATATCCAACCTGGATTGAGAAGAGGTAGATCCGTCGAGAGAGCCGACTCACTCCATGTTCCGGTCTCCCCGTGGTTCCTTGCCCGCCCCGGAATGGCATGGGTATACTACTTCCACGTTGTTGGAAGGGATCACGATGCGAACCATCATCACCCTGGTTGTCACCGCCCTGCTCCTCGGAGCCCCCGCCATCGCCATGACCCTTCGAGCGCAGGACAAAGAGCGCACGACGCGTTGCGCGAGAAACCTCACCCGCCTCTGGAGAATGCAGAACAACTACATGATCCAGTACGGGGGGCCCCACAAAATCATGCCCCTCGAAACGGGCGACGCATTCTGGTTGAAACTGTCTGATTTCAATTCCGAGCTACTCTCCATTGACGACCCCACCTACCAGTGCCCCGTCGAAAACGTCGCCGACCCTGGTTGCGATTACCGCGGCCCCGTAAGTAACGTGAATAAGTACGGGTACGATGACGAAGTTCCCATCGGTGCCGATGTCGACGGGAACCATGGAATCGGAAAGGGAGGGAACGTCTTGATGTTGAGCGGAGAGGTTAAGACCGTTTTGGCCGACGACAAACTTTGGAAAGCCGCCTCGAAAATGACGACGGGCGGGACCAGGGTCGCTCTCAAGACCGCCTCCGGCCTCGGGTACATCGACCTGAAGGTCGGCAAGGGCGCACAACCGGAGAAGGGCCAGACCTGCGTCGTCCACTACACGGGATGGCTGACCAACGGGAAGAAGTTCGACAGCTCGGTCGACCGGGGAAAGCCCTTTACGTTCCCCATCGGCAGGGGTCGCGTCATCAAGGGGTGGGACGAGGGTGTCGCCACGATGAGGGTGGGCGGGAAACGTAAGCTGATCATCCCGCCCCACCTTGGCTATGGAAACCGCGGCGCCGGAGGCGTCATCCCGCCCGAGGCCACGCTGATCTTCGAGGTCGAACTGCTGGAAGTGAACGACTAGGCGCCCCTGAACATATCCAGGTAGGCGCGGATCGCGCCGTTCACCTCGGGCGTGAAAAAGATAACCATCATCGCGCCCAGCGCGAGGAAGGGGCCGAAGGGTACCTGCACCCCGCGAAGCCGGCGCTTCACCAGGAAATAACCCGCGCCGAAAAGCGCGCCCGCGAGGCACCCGAGAAGGAACGTGAGGAGAATCCCTTTCCATCCCAGGAAGGCTCCGAGGAAGGCCATGAGCTTTACGTCGCCGAGCCCCATCGCCTCCTGCTTGTAGAGAATCGAGCCGACGGCGCGGACGGCGAGGGTGGTCCCCACCCCGAGGATCGCTCCGAGGAGCGCCGCGACCCCGCCCTCCACGTGCGGATTCCATTCCACCATCGGCAGACCCGCCCCGTGGATCAGGGGAAATACCGCGCCGCAAACCAGGCCGATCACGATCCCCGGCAGGGTGATCTCATCGGGAAGAATCCGGAACTCGAGATCGATGAAGGTGCACGCGATCAGGGCGGCGCAAAGATACGCCTGCATCGCGAAAAAGAGGATCCGCTCCTCGCCGGAAGTGTTCCCCCCGTACAACTGCCCCACCGCGGCATAGACCATGATCCCGGCGGTCAACAATTCCACGGCGGGATAGCGAAACGAGATGGGTTCCGAACAGCGGCGGCATTTCCCGCGAAGGAAGAGCCAACTCAGAACGGGAAGGTTGTCGTACCAGGCGATCGCCTCGAGGCACCGGATGCACCGCGACCCCGGACGAACGATGGACATGCAGTTCCGCGGAAGGCGAAAAATGCAGACGTTGAGGAAAGAGCCGATCAGGAGGCCGAAGATGCCAGCGAAAACCGTGAGAAGAAGGCGGAGCTGATCGTCCACACTACTCCTCTCTCATTGACGCTCCGACTGCACCGAGCTTCTTCCGAATCTCCTTGATGGAGGTCATCCCGAGGTTCTTCTGCTTGAGAAGATCCGCCTCGGTCATCTGGAGAAGATCGCCCACCGTGGAGAGGTTCAGACCCTCGAAGAGCTTGTTGATCCTCCCCGACCACTCCATCTCGGACAGGAGTTTCCCCCCGGTCTCGCCGCCCGCGGCGTCGCCGCTGGCAGGTCCGCCGCCGATTTCCCCGACCGGGGATCCATCCCCGGAGACCATGTTCAGGCCGCGGGAAGTGAGGATCTCCTTGATCTCGCGCAACGAGGTCCGGCCGAAATTGGGAACGGAGAGGAAGTCCTCTTCCTCCTTGCCGGCCAGGTCGCCGATCGTGTAGATGCCGAGCTTCGCCATCGCAGCGCGAACACGGGGAGAACAGGAAATCTCCGTGACGGGCTGCATCAGGACCTGCTTCATCTTCGCCTCGCGACGGGCCGCGTCCTCGTCGTAGAACATCGAGACGGCCGCCCGAGCGTCCCCGTGGTAGAGCCGCGCCCGGCGGTGCATCGGGAAGAAATCGAGAACGGCCTGGTAGCACTCCATCGCCTTCTCGTACTCGCCCCGGTCCTCGTAGAGAACCCCGAGGTTCATGGCCGTATGGATGTGGGTCGGCCGGAATTTCCTGAGTTGTTCGTAGAGCGCCATGGCCTGCACGTCGTCGCCCCCGCGATCGAGGATGCTCGCCATGCGGAAGGTCGCTCCCGGATGTCCGGGCTCCTTCTCCACCGCCGTCTCGTACGCTTCCATCGCCCCGCTGCCGAAGCCGCGAACTTCGAGGAGCATTCCACGCACGTAATGGTAATCCGGGGAGTCGGCGAATGCCTTCGCCATTTTCGCGGCGAGCTTGTCGGCCTCGTCCAGGAGGTTCGCCCGGATCTCCGCCTCGAGCAGGCCGAGTTTCGCCAGCGCAAAGCCGGAATCGCTCTCGAGAGCGGATTGGAACTTTTCGATGGCCTCCGAGTACCGCCCGGTTTCCATGTAGGCGACGCCGAGGAAATAGGAGCTGTCTTTCGTGTTTCGGGCCGCTTCGAGTTCCTCGATCGCCCCCTCGAGCTTCCCGATCACCCAGAGGACGATTCCCTTGCGGATCCGGATCTTGTTCTCCGTGGAGAGAACCTTCGCCGTCTCGTCGAAGCCGTCCAGGACCTTCTTGACGGAGGTGTGCGCCTCGATGGAGCAATGCGCATCCTTTCGAAGCTGGACGAAATCCTCGGTCGAGATCTCTTCATTTTCGGTCAGGATGGCATGATCCAAGGTTTCGACGGAATCGCTCATACGGTCTCCTGTGGTTGAATTGAGGAAGGGGAAATATATCGTCCCCCATTTTACAAGTCAATGGTTTTGATGCGCTTGGAACTCCCGGAGGGGGAAAATGGCTACTTTTCGGCGTCTCCCTCGGGCGCCCGTGCGATGCGGACGGAAGAGGCGCGCAGAACGCGGTCATGAAGTTTCCAGCCCCGCCGGACCTCTTCCACGATCATATTTTCCTCCACCTCGTCGGTCTCCTCCATCGCCACCGCCTCGTGGTAGAGTGGATCGAACCCCTTGCCCTTCGTCTCGATCGCCTTGACCCCGTTTTTCTGCAGGACGCGGAGGAATTCCTTCTCGATGATCGCCACCCCCTCGAGGATCGCCTTCGGATCGGTCGCGTTCTCCAGCTTTTCGAGGGAAGTCTTGAGGCTGTCCATCGCCGGGAAGAGATCGAGGATGAATCCCTCGTGGGCGTACTTGTAGGCGTCGTCCCGATCCCGCTTCGCACGTTTCCGGAAGTTGATCAGGTCTGCATGCGCCCGGCGCGCCATGTCGAGGTACTCGTCCGCCTTCTTCTTCCACCCCGGGGCATCCCCGTCTCCGGGGATCTCCTCCTGCGGATTCTCTTTCTTCTTCTCGGCGACACTATCTTCCATGCCGTTCTCTTCCTCTTCGACTTTCTTTTCGTCTTCGGTCATCGTCCAAACACCCGGCTCCAAAAGCCCTTCTTGTCCATCTGTTCCTTCTCGATTTCCGCCAGTTCCTCGAGCAGTTCCTCCTGCCGTTTCGTCAACTTCGTGGAAACACGGACGTTCACACGAACGTAGAGGTCTCCCCGGCCCTGCCGGTTGAGCTTCTGCAGTCCGTGGCCCCTGACCCGGAGGAGTTTCCCGCTCGGCGTTCCCCCGGGAACCTGTACCGCCACATCTTCCCGGAGCGAGGGGATATCGATTTCGGCGCCCAACGCCGCCTGGGAATAGAGGACCGGAATTTCACAGAAAAGATCGGCGCCGTCCCGCTTGAAGAAATCGTGTTCCTTCACGAAGATGTCGACGTAGAGATCCCCGGAGGCGCCTCCGTTCATGGAGGGCTCTCCCTGCCCCGTAAGGCGGAGACGGCTGGCATCGTCGATGCCGGCCGGGATTTCCACTTCGATCTCCCTCTTGCGCCGCACCTGTCCCTCCCCGCGACAGTCGTTGCAGGGATCGCTCACGATCTGTCCCCGGCCATGGCACGAGGAGCAGGTCTGACGGACGCTGAAGAAACCGGCGCTCCGCATTACCTGGCCCTGGGAATTACACGTCCTGCATCCGGCCGGACGCGTGCCCGGCTTGCAGCCGTTCCCCTCGCAGGTTTCGCACTTTTCCATCCGCCAGAGCTCGATCAACTTCTTGATCCCGATGTCGGCCTCGTCCAGGCCGATCTGGACCTCCACCCGGAGGCTGGTTCCACGGTTGTGGCGGGAATGGGAGCGCCTCCCGCCCATTCCGAAAATATCCCCGAAGGAAGAATCCTCCCCCCCGAAAATATCGCCGAAGGCGCCGAAGATGTCGTCGAAGGAGGCGTTCTGGAAATCGCGCTGGGCGAACCCGCGGAGACCGTCGTGGCCGTACGTGTCGTACTGCTTCCTCTTCGTGTCGTCCGAGAGAACGTCGTACCCTTCGGAGATCTCTTTGAATTTCTGTTCCGATTCCGGGTTGTCCGGGTTGCGGTCGGGATGGTACTTCAGCGCGAGCGTACGGTACGCCTTCTTGATCTCCTCCTTGGAGGCGGATCGCTCCACCCCGAGGAGTTCATAAAAATCATTCCGGGAAGTCATTCCTTACTTTACGGCGCCCGCCACCGCGCTTTTCTCGTCCTTCATATCGACGATGACGGTATTGGCCGTCAACATCGCGGCGCTGACGCCCGTGGCGGACTGCAGCGCGGTGCAGGAAACGCCCGTCGCGTCCAGGATGCCGCTTTCCACCAGGTCGGTCCATTCGCCCTTCGCCGCGTCGAAGCCTTCGTTCCCGTCCTTCTCGAGAGCTTCGTGCACGATCAGCGACGCGTCGTACCCGCTGTTTTCTGCGATGTTCCAGAGGGGCGCGAGCAGGGCCGCGGCCAGGACCCGGGCTCCCGTCTTTTCGTCTCCCTCGAGTTCCAGGTTATCCACCACCCGGGCGGCCCGGAGATAGGGAAGACCGGCGCCGGCGACGACCCCGGTTTCCGCCGCGGACCGGACCGAGGCGACCGCTTTCTGGACCCGGAGCTTGCGCTCCTTCTTTTCGGCCTCGGTCGTCCCGCCCACGGAGAGGATGGCGACACCGCCGGTCATTTTCGCGAGGCGTTCCTCGAGCTTCTCGCGGTCGTAATCGCTCGTCGTCTTCTTGATGGAGGCGCGGAGTTCCATGACCCGCCCATCGATATCCTTCTTCTTTCCCTTGCCGCCGATAATGGTCGTCTTGTCCTTCTCCACCTTGACCTGCTTCGCGCCGCCGAGGTGGGCGAGCTTGACGCCTTCGAAGGTGAGACCGGTCTCCTCGGAGATGACCTTGGAGCCGGTCAGGATCGCCATGTCCTCGAGCATCGCCTTGCGACGGTCGCCGAAGGCCGGAGCCTTGACGGGAACGACCTTGAGCACGCCCCGAAGCCGGTTGACCAGCAGCGCGGAGAGCGCCTCGGACTCGACTTCTTCGGCCACGATCAGGAGAGGACGGCCGGTCTGCACGACCAGCTCGAGTACGGGAACGAGGTCCTTAACCGAGCCGATCTTCCGGTCGGTCAGGAGAACGTAGGGGTCGTTGAACTCGACGGAGAGCGTCTCAGCGTTATTCACGAAATAGGGGGAGAGGTATCCCTTGTCGAACTGGAGCCCGTCCACGAAATCGATCGTCGTCTCCATTCCGTTCGATTCCTCGACCGTGATGACGCCTTCCTTTCCGACTTTCTCCATCCCGTCGGCGATCATCGCCGCGACGTCCTCGTCGTAATGGGAGGCGATGAAGGCCACCTGGCGCCAGTCGTCCTTCCCGTTCACAGGGCGGGACATTTTCCGAATCGCGCCGACCGCCGCTTCAACCGCCTTTTCCATCCCGGACTGCAGGTGGGAGGGATTCGCCCCGGCCGTGATATTTTTCAAACCCTCGCTGTAGAGGGCCTCGGTCAGCACGACGGAGGTGCTGCTGCCGTCGCCGACCTCGTCGTTGGTCTTGTCCGCGACGGAGTTCGCCAGCCGGGCGCCGACGTTCTCGAAAGGATCCTCGAGTTCGATCTCTTTCGCGATCGAGACGCCGTCCGTGGTGGCCGAGGGGGACCCCATCGTCCGGTCGAGAATCACGTTTCGGCCGCTCGGGCCGAGAGTCACCTTCACCGTCGCCGAGAGCTTCTGCAGACCCGCGAGAACCTTGCGACGGCCTTCGTCGTCGAACATCAGTTGCTTGGCCATGTTTTCTTCCTTTTTATCGTTCGAGGTTCGTATTCAGACAAGGATCCGTCATTCCACGATGCAGAGGATGTCGCTCTCGGAGACGATCTTGAACTCGTCGCTCTCCAGATTCACCTCGGTTCCGGAATACCGGCCGTACAGGACGCGGTCACCCTTCTGGACCAAGGGTTCCACCACCCGGCCGTTGGAAAGGGTCCTGCCTTTTCCAACCGCGATCACTTCGCCCTGGGTGGGCTTTTCCTTCGCGGTATCGGGCAGAAGAATCCCTCCGGAAGTCTTCTCCTCCGCGTCGAGCTGGAGGATGACGATGTGGTCGGCGAGAGGTCTCAGTTTCATCTTTTCACCTCCATCAATCCATGGGGGCTGCGCCGGGTTCCTGCGCGCCCAGGGAATCGTCTTTCTCGGGAAGGTCGGTGATCAGGCACTCGGTCTGCAGGAGGCAGGAGGTGACGCTCGCAGCGTTCAGGAGCGCGTGCCGCGCAACCTTGACGGCGTCCAGGATCCCCGCTTCCTTCAGGTCGCGGACTTCGAGATTTTCCGCGTCGAATCCGAAATCGGCGCCCTGCACGACGACCTTCTTCATCGTGACGGAGGGTTCCGCGCCGGCGTTCGAAACGAGCAGGCGGAACGGGGCTTCGAGGGCGGAATGGACGATGCGCGCACCGACGGCCGCGTCCCCTTTCAAATTCAGACGTTCGATCGCTTCGCGTGCGTGGAGGTAGGCGACGCCTCCCCCGGCCACAACACCCTCTTCCAGGGCGGCGCGGACGGAATGGAGCGCGTCCTCGACGCGATGTTTCCGCTCCTTGAGAACGGTCTCGGTCGCCCCGCCGACGTCGATCTGGGCGACGCCCTCGGCCATGCGGGAGAGCCGTTCCTGCAGTTTCTCCTTGTCGTAATCGGAATCGCTCTCCTCGAATTCGCGGCGAATCTGCGCGCAACGTTCCTGGACCGCGGCGGCGTCTCCCGCGCCCTCGACGATGATCGTGTAATCGGCGTCGATCTTCACGCGCTTCGCGGAGCCGAGATCGGAGAGGGAGATCTTTTCAAGGTCGATCCCGAGATCCTTGAAGATGGGCTTCCCGCCCGTGAGCACCGCGATATCTTCGAGCATCGCCTTGCGGCGGTCGCCGTAGCCCGGCGCTTTCACCGCGCAGGTGCGGAGGATGCCGCGAAGCTTGTTCACGACGAGCATCGAAAGCGCCTCTCCGTCGACGTCTTCCGAGATGATCAAAAGCGAGCGCTTTTTCCCGGAGACCTTTTCGAGGAGCGGGATAAGCGGGGTCACGCTGGAGAGCTTGTCTTCATGGATGAGGATGAGCGGGTCGTCGAGAACGGACTCGACCGCCGCGCGGTCGGTGACGAAGTGGGGGGAAAGGAAGCCGCGGTCAAACTGCATTCCCTCGACGATGCGGACCTCCGTCTCGAGCCCCTTTCCTTCTTCGATCGTGATGGCGCCGTCCTTCCCGACCTTGGAGAAGGCTTCGCCGAGCATTTTGCCGACCGCTTCGTTCCCCCCGGCCGCGATCCGGCCGACCTGGGAGAGACGGTCCGTATCCTGGACGGTGACCGTCTCGGCGAGGCGGGTCAGTTCTTCGGCGACCGCCTTGGCAGCCTCCTGTATCCCGCGCGCCAGCGCGACGACATTGACGCCCGCAGTGACCCGCCGGACGCCCTTCATGTACATGGCTTCCGCGAGAACGGTGGAGGTGGTGGTTCCGTCCCCCGCCTTGTCGCTCGTGCGGGACGCCGCTTCCTTGAGCATCTGTGCGCCCATGTTCTCGTAGGGGTCGGAGAGTTCGATCTCTTCCGCGACCGAAGCTCCGTCCTTGGTCACGCTGGGAGCGCCCCAACTTTTGTCGAGGATGACGGTCCGGCCACGGGGACCCAGGGTGGGCCGTACGGCCGAAGCCAATTTTTCCACACCATTCTTGATCGCTTCCCGGGCGATGCGATCGAAAGCTACCTGTTTGGACATCTGATTCCTCCGCCAGAGTAATGAGAGACTGTCAGTTCCAGGTTATACGCAAGGAACATGCCAGTGAAATCGGAAAGGAGGTCCCTAACCGACCAGAATCGAGGGCGTTACAATAGCCACAGGGAGGAGGGAATTCAAGAGATGTCAAGCTGGCAGGGGAGAATGACAGGAACGGGGATCAGCCGAGGTCCTGGTTTTCCCGCAGGAATTCATCGATCGCCCCGGCGAGCCTCTCGGGGGTGTCGAATTTCCCGGAATCGATCAGGGCACGGATCTCGTCGATCTTATCCTGGCGGACCTTCGGCAGGTTCGTGGCCTCGGAAACGAGGCGGGCCATATCCGAAATTTCCACGGAATCAGCGGGCTTCTCTCCGGCAGGTTTGGCGTGTTGTGGCCGGTTTACCGGTCTGGATCCCCGTATACCGCCCGGACCCTGAACTCCATCCGCACGACCGATGTCCATAGACGATTCTCCTCAACTCCCCCGTAAGGACAATGCCTGCAGAGGGGTAACCCCTTACTCCGGCCTACATCGGCCGCCCTCCGGCTTCTACTCTCCAGTCAGTATATCGGTACTTTCGAGCTAATTCTTCATTCGTTATACATCATGTCGTGGCGCAAAACAATACCAACCCACCCGTCCGAATCCACGTATATCAGGAAGAAGGAATTCCCATTGACCCAGGCCCCGGGCGCTTCTAAAATCGCGCGCTTGAAAAAGGAGATTTGAAATGTCTAAGCTGATGTCGCTCGGATTCGCCCTGTCCCTCTTCTTCTCCACCAACGCCCTCGCGCAGGATCCCGACCCGGAGACGGTCAAGAAGACCATCCTCGAAAAGGTGCGGGAGAAACTGGCGAAGGAAAGGAAGAAGATTCTGAAGCAGGTCGCGGAGATCATCGAGAGGGAACTCAAGCGGGACGGGAAAAAGACGGAAGCGAAACCGAAACCGGACAAGCCCGAAATCTCCCCCGAACTGGCAAAGGCGATCAAGAAACTCCAACGCGAAGAGCGCATCCTCGAAGAGAAGCGGGAGGAAGTCCGGACGCGGATCGGGACCTTGAAACGCCTTGCGGCGGACGAACCGATCCGGAAGGAAGCGAAGGAAAACGGCCCCGCCGACGAGCAGGAAGCGCAGGAACTTTTCGACGAGGCCCTTCGCGCCCACGAGGCGGCAAAATACAAGACCTCGATCCACAAGTTCAAAATTCTTGCGTACAAGTTCTCCGGAACGCAGTTCGCCCACATCTCCGCCTACAACGTCGCCTGCGGCTACGCTCTCTCCGGGAAGAAACAGCACGCGCTCGACTGGCTGGAGATCTCCGTCAAGGGCGGGTACGACGATTTCGAACACATGCGCGCCGACAGCGACCTCGACAGCCTGAGGAAGGAAAAGCGGTACAACAAGCTGCTCCTGGATAACTGATCCGGGATTCACTTGCACGAAATTGAATGGGGCGCGTATAATTCGCGCCCCATTCTTATATAATCGGGGCGTGGCTCAGTTTGGTTAGAGCGCTGCGTTCGGGACGCAGAGGTCGCTGGTTCGAATCCAGTCGCCCCGACCACCCCTTCCATTCCATCCCGCTTTTCGCCCGGAAATTCAAAATTCCCCGAAATTCCCCTTCCTGGACCCCCAACAGGAGGCCGGGAGCGATGGGAGAATGTTTTTTACGGCGAAATCATGGCTGAACCGAATGCGAAACCAGGGATTCGAACGGCGATCGTCTACAACTTCTGTAACGACATCGATGCCGTCAGATACTTTTACGTCACCCTGCTCTGAAAGACCGGGAAGTCATACAAAAATACGGAACAGTTCGGATGGCTCAACATCGACGGAGGCGGGGTCGAATTCATGTACTTCAGAACCACAGACCCTTTGCCGGAGAGGGAATTTGCCGGCCAGCCGGGAGACGGCGAAGGATGCCGCGGATGGGATCGCGAAAGAGGAAGACCACGATTACTTTCTCGGGAATTTGAAGAAGGCGCCATGGCCAAACGCGTGACCCGGGCGCGCTTTCTCCGCGGCTACGGCGAGGAAACCCTTTCCCGCGTCAATGCGACCGCGCTCTCCGAGATGTCCGACGCGATCCATCGACGATCGAGTCGATGCGCCACGGCCGGCGTCGTTCCGCTTCCGCAGAAGAAGTCCCCCACGACGTCCCCAGGATCGGTGAACGCCTCCACGAAAACGCGCAGCAACGCCTCCGGCTTCTGCGTGGGATAGCCCGTCCTCTCCCTCGCCATCGGGTTCATCTGCGGAATCGCCAGGACGTCATGCGGATTCTTCCATGAGTCGGTGCGGGAAATGCGCGCGCCTTTCGGGTTGCGCGCCCGGTGAAGCGATTTTTCGGTCCGGGGGATACGGATCCGATCCCCGTGAAATATCCACTCCGCGTCGGAACGGGTGTACCAGAGAATGTTGTCGTGCTTGCGCGAGAACCGCACCTTCGAAGCGCCGCCTGTCTGGTAATGCCAAATGATCTCGTTCTGGAAACAGTCCGGCCCGAAAATCCGATCGAGTTCCACCCGCACATGATGAACGGCGTGCCAGTCGAGGTGAACAAGAAGACTCCCCGACGGGGTGAGAACCCTCTTCATCTCGTCGAACCGGGGACGAAGCCACGCGAGGTATCCCTCGATGCCCCCCTCCCACCGGTCGCCGAATTGATGCTCTCCCCCCTGGAATACCCGCCCGGTGAAGAACGGGGGATCGACGTAGATCAACTGGATGGACCGGTCCGGCAGATAACGCAGGACCTCCAACGCGTCCCCCCGAACCGCCCTATCCCATCCTTCCGCTCTCTTTGCCGGAAGCATGCTCCCCTCTCTCCAAAAACGGAGCCTGGCACCTTTTATCTGAAAGAAGGGCCAGCAGAACCGCTTATTTCCACTCTAAATGGCTGTTTCAACCCTATTTTCAAAAACGGTGACAGGGACCGTTTATATTCGCAAAAAAAAAGCCGCCCAGAAGTTCCTGTGCGGGAGAGGCGATGACAGAGAACCCTGGGCGGACAGCTGGGGTGGGGTATAGGATTTCATTAGGCCGGATCCATTGCCTCCCCTCTCTTGGACCCTGGGCGGGAAGAGAGCAGAAGCTCGGCTTCTGAAATGGCTTGGTTCCTCTCCCTCTCTCCCATCCGGGGTCTCCCTCTCTCTCTATCCGATATCAAGTATAAATCATAAAGTACACTTGTCAACATTCTTTTTACAGTTTTTCAAAATATTTTCGGCCTCCGGAAGCGGGATTTCCCGGTATGTGGGAAGGTGAAATTGAGCCATGAATTGCGCGACGATTTCCTTCCGAAGGAGGGTTTCTTCCGGCGCCCCGCCCCCCTCTTCTTCCACCGAAGTCATCCGGCATCCCGGCATTCCGCAGGGATTGATGTACGTGTACGGCTCCGGCTCGCTCTTTACCTGGAGAGCAAACCCATGCCGGGTCACACCGCGGTCGACGCGAAGACCGATCGAAGCAATCTTACCCCGGTCGGTCCAGACGCCGATGCAATCCTCCCTTCGTCGAGCCTCGATACCGAACGTCGAGAGAGTCCTGATCAACGCCCGCTCGATCCGATGAACGAAAACACGCACCCCGATTCGGAACGCCCGCAACGAGACGATGGGATAGCCGACGACCTGGCCCGGCCCGTGGTAGGTGACGTCCCCTCCCCTATCGACGCGGTGAACCGGTATCCCGTGGGCGTCGAGAATGTTTTTCCCGTCGCCGAATTTCCCGAGGGTAAAAACGGGTGGATGTCTCAGAAGAATCAACCGGGGACGATCCGGCTCGAGACGAACCCGTTCCGCGATCGACTCCTGGAGAGAAAGCGCGGCGGGGTACGCAACTTCCCCGGCGTGAACGACGATCAACTCATCTACGATATCGTCACGCTACGAAGGTCGCTCGGCTTGATCGACGTTCGGAGGGCTTCCAGGGCCTCGGGCGAAGCGGGATCGTCGAGGGTGATCAGGATCACGGCCGGGTCGCCTTGCTTTACCCGTCCGACCTCCATCCGCGCGATGTTGACCTCGTGTTCACCCAGGACCGTGCCGATCTTCCCGACCATGCCCGGAACGTCGGAATACTGCATGTAGAGCATGTTCCGGGAAGGTTTCAGGTCGATGTCGAGCATGTTGATTCTCGTGATCCGGGGCTCCCTCTCCTCGAAAAGGGTCCCGTGGGCGGTCTTGTCCGACCGGTCGGTCTTCACCCGTACGGAAAGAAGGCTCTTGTAGTTGAGCGCATCCTTGCGGCGGTTCTCGACCACCTCCACGCCCAGTTCCTTCGACTTCACCCGCGCGTTGACGACGTTGATATCGTCGCCGATCGAAGGGTAGAGGGCGCCCTTGATCGCCGCCTGGAGGATCGCGCTGGTATCGAACTTGGAGACCTGTCCCATGTAGGACACCTCGACGCATTCGACCTTCCCGTCGGAAAGCTGGGACGCGATCAGGCCGAGATCTTCCGAAAGCACCAGGAAAGCGGCCATGGAGGCGTCGCTCACGGACGAAAGGTTCGTCGCGTTGATCACGACGCCTTTCTTGAAATATTCCACAAACTGCTCGCCGATGTCGCGGGCGACCTGGACCTGCGCCTCCTCGGTGGAGGCGGCGAGATGAGGCGTCAACGTCACCTTCGGATTTCCGAGAAGGGGATGATCCTTCGCCGGAGGTTCGGTCTCGTACACGTCGAGCGCGGCGCCGCCGATTTCCCCTTCGAGGAGCGCTTCGTGAAGCGCGATTTCATCCACGACCCCTCCGCGGGAGGTGTTGACGATCCGCGCCGAAGTTTTCATCCGCTTGAACTGTTCCTTTCCGATCATTCCGAGCGTCTTCTCCGTCTTTGGAACGTGGAGCGAGATGAAGTCGCTCTCCCCGAGCAGTTGATCCAGTTCCACCAGTTCGACGCCGAGGACCTCGGCCCGTTCCTTCACGAGCAGGGGGTCGTATCCCAGCACACGCATGTTGAAGGTCTTCCCGTAACTGGCGACGCGGCTCCCGATCTTTCCCAGTCCGACAATCCCGAGCGTCTTGCCTTCCAGTTCCACGCCGACGTTTCCCTTCCGGTCCCATTTCCCCTCCCGCATCGAGCGGTCGGCGCGACTGACGTTCCGGGAGTTGTCCAGGATCAGGGCGAGGGCGTGCTCCGCGGCGGCGGTCACGTTGCCGAGCGGCGTGTTCATCACGATGACGCCCCGCTTCGTCGCCGCTTCCTGGTCGATATTGTCGACGCCGATGCCGGCACGGCCGATGATTTTCAGTTTCGGCGCCGCGTCGATGACCGCCTGCGTCACCTTGACCGCGCTGCGCACCACCACCCCTTCATAGTCGCCGATGGCGGCCTCAAGTTCTTCCTGGGTCATTTTGCCGCGGTGATCCACCTCCACGCCGCCTTCGCTCAGGATGCGGGAGCACTCTTCCGAAACGTTGTCTGCGATCAATACTTTTCCCATGGGGGGAGATTCTAGGGAGGAATCCGGGGCAATGCAATGATCCTGTGAATCTTTACCGTTCCACGCACTTTCCCGAATTATTTTCCGCCAACCTTTCCATGAACGGCTTTCCCCCTTTCCCCTCCTCGTCCAGGATGGTGATGGAGTGGATGATGACATCGGGACCCCGGTTCCAGCCTTCGACGGCCGCGGAAATGTCCCGTGGCCCCGAAACGCCGAATTCTCGAAGGGTCTCCGAAAGGAAGGGTCTTCCGTCGGAGATGAGAAAGATCGTGTCGGCATCCGACCGGGAGACCCGGTTTTCCGCCCCGAAGACGCCCGAGAACCCGAAAGCACTCTCCAGGGAGGAATAGATGTCCGTCCCGAACGCAAGTTCCGCGTCGTCGACGAATTTGAACGCCTTCCTTCGCGTCACCGGGTTCAGGATTTCCATGCCCTGGGAACGGAAAGCCCAGACCTTCTGATGGAGAAAAATGATGTTGAAAGCGGCCCCGTCCGGAAGCAGGGAGAGGGCCCTCTTCACCTCGTACCGGGCGACCCCGATGCGGGTTTTTTCCTTCAGGCGGATCGTGGGCCCCTGCCCGGTCGCGACGTCTTTCGGGGGAACCCAGCGCGACTTGGACGACATCGACTTGGAGAGATCCACGACGAAGATGACCTTGTCTGAGTGAAGGGGAATCCCGTAAAAACTGGTGACCTTCCCGGCCCCTTTCCCCTTCCGCCGGGACGGAGATTTTTTCCGTCCCTCCTTTCGGAACACCTCCCCGTTCTCGTTCCACCACGCCATCCATGTCGCGGGATCGCCGTGCTTGTCCACTCCCGTGAGGCGATAGAGGGCGTCGTTCGTTTCCACCGCCATCCTCGCCCTGGCCGACGTGAGAAAGTGGATCAGGGGAAGAACGGCGTCGGCGGATCCGCCCGCTTCAAGAGCCCGGACGGCGGCCAACGACACCTGCCAGCAGGGGTCTTCCAACTGCCCGGCGATCGCTTCCAGCACGCTTTTCTCCTTTTCGCGCGCCTTCGCGAATCCATCCAGGATCGCCTTCCGGACGAGAGGTTCCTTCTCCTTCTTCAGACGTTTCAACAACGTTTCCCGGGCGTCGGGAAGACCCGAACCCCCGAGCCACCGTACCATGTCCGCGCGACTGTTCGCGTCCCCCTTCTTCCACTTCTTGAGAAAACTCTTGAGCACGATCGTGCGATCCATTCGATCGAACGATTCGACGATCCCGGTCCTGATCTCGGAAAGATGCCTCATCTTCTTCTGCACCGCGTAGAACTTCACGTACATGTCTTCCAACGGCGAACCGGGAGGAACCTGGCCCTGCGGCCCCCAGGGAAGTTTTCCGATCTCCCGGAGATAACTCTCTTTCTCGAAAAGAAGGATCCGGTTCCGGCGGCCCACCAGTTCGAAGCTTTTCGCCAGGGCATCCACCGCCTGGCGGGTTCCGATTTCCTGGAGAGACCGTACCGCGCTCTTCGCCTCGACGACGTCGACCTTCGCTATGGCGGAAGAGAGGGATTTCCGCGCCTGGTTGAAGCTTTCCTGGGCGGTGACCGGAAGGACGAACAGGAACAGGAACAGTACGGATCGCATCGCCGGAACCTCCACTCGCTGAATTGAGTCATAATAACACGCCCGGGAGCGGATTGTTCCTCCCCGGTGAGAAATTCCCGTACTTGCAGACGAGGCCTGATCCCAATAGAATCCCGCGTTCCGATGAGCTTTCTTCATGCGCTGACGGGCTCGCTGATCGCCCCCTGGATCCGGTATCGAAGCCGGCGGAGCCTCCCGCAGGTGGAGGGGACGGTTCGCCTCCCGGGACTGGAATCGGAGGCGACCCTGCGGAGAGACGCTCATGGAATTGCCCGGATCCGGGCAAAATCGCGATCGGATCTCTACTTCGCCCAGGGCTTCGCCCACGCGCAGGACCGGCTCTGGCAGATGGAACTGCACCGCCGGATTGCGCTGGGGCAGATGGCGGAGATTCTTGGACCGACCGCGCTCGACACCGACCGCCTCATTCGCACGCTTGGATTTCACAGGGTCGCGGAGGAGACCTGGGAAAAAACGACCCCCCGCGTCCGCGCGTATTACGAGGCGTACGCTTCCGGGGTGAACGCCTTCCTCGAATCGGGAACGAAGCTCCCCGTCGAATTTTCCCTGCTGAAACACCGTCCCAACGCGTGGAAAGCCCACGATACCGTCAGTTTCATCTGCTTCCAGGGCTGGATGCTCTCGCACGGGTGGTCCTCCGCGATCACGCGCTCCCGCTTGATCGACAAGGTCGGCGCGAAGGCGGCCGCGGAACTCGATTTCCATTACCCGGACGAACACCCGGTGACCATTCCCGGCGCGATCCGGGACCTGGACAAACTGCTCCACCCGCACCGGAGGGAGGGCGCGGGCCGGGGCTCGAACGGATGGGCGATCTCCGCCGACCGAAGCACGACCGGCCACGCGATTCTCGCGAACGACATGCACCTGCCCCTGCAGACCCCCTCTCTCTGGTACGCGATGGAACTGGAGTCGGAAGAAGACGGCCACCACGTCTCCGGAGCCACGATCGCCGGAACCCCCGCCGTATGGGTGGGCCAGAACGACCACATCGGCTGGGGCGCGACGCTCGCGTTCATCGACTGCGAAGACCTCGTTCTCGAGAAACTCGATCCGGCCGACGAAACCCGCTACCGGTTCCGGGACGAATGGAAAGAGGCGGAGGTCCGGACCGAACGAATCCACGTCAAGGGCGCGCCGGATCACGAGGAGAAGGTGGTCACCACGCACCACGGTCCCCTGCTCCATCGTGTTTTGCCAACGCCGGGCGACGCGGTCAGCATCCGGTCCACCACGCTCAAACCGTACGACACGCTCGACTCGCTGGCGCGCCTGAACGAGGCGAAGAACTGGGACGAATTCCGCTCCGCCGTCAGCAGGCTCGGCGCCACGCAGTTGAACATCGTCTACGCCGACCGGGAAGACAACATCGGGTACTGGATGACCGGGAGGATCCCGGTCCGGACGAAGGCGCACGGGGGACTTCCCGTCCCGGGCTGGACGGGCGACCACGAATGGACCGGCATGGTTCCGCCGGAAGAGAACCCGCACGTCTTCAACCCGAAGAAGGGCTACATCATCACCTGCAACAACCGCATCGCGGACGATTCCTACCCGCACGAGTTGGGCGACGTCTACATGAACGGGTTCCGCGCCCAACGGCTCGAAGATCTCATCACCACACGGAAAAAGATTTCCCCGGAGGATTGCACCCGGTTCCAGTTCGACGTTCACTCGATCCCGGGAACGAAGATGGTCGCCCTGTTGCAGGACCTGGAACCCGCCCACCCGGATGCGCAACTCGCGCTCGAACTTCTTCGGAAATGGAACGGAGAACTGGAAACGGAGAGCGTCGGGGGGGCCGTCTACCAGGTCTTCTTCGCCTCCCTCTCCCGCGCGATCCTGCTCCCCAGGTTGGGAGAAAAACTCTTTCACGAACTGCTCGGGAAGGGGCCGCACCCGATCGTCTATTCCACCACGGAGTTCTTCGGCCAATGGACCGTCTCTCTCCTGCGCATGCTGGGGAACCCGGAGAGCGGATGGATTTCGGACCGGGATGCGCTCCTCGCTGACGCGCTCCGTGACTCCGTCGTTGAACTCCGCAAATCGCTGGGAACGGACCCCTCCGGTTGGCGATGGGGAAGACTCCATCGGGCCTTCTTCCCCCACATGATGAGCAAGAAACCGCCCCTGGATCGCGTCTTCAATCCGAAGCCGTTGCCGGTCGGGGGGGACACCGATACGGTTCACCAGACAGCTTCCCTTCCCGATGCCCCGCACGAGAACAACAACTACTCCCCCTCCTGGCGGCAGGTGTTGAATCTGCAAAATCCGAAAAAGTCGGGGGCCATGATCGCGCCGGGCCAGAGCGGACAGATTGGAAGCGCGCACTACGAGGACCTGGTACGACCGTGGAGCGCGGGGGAATACTTCCCCCTTCGCAACCCAGGTGAGCATCGAACGCTGACCCTCATCCCCTCACCCTGACGCCCCCCACCTGGTCGTTGAAAATGACCCCAAACGCCTTTGACCTGGAAGGGGTCATAAAAGGAATCACGCTCACACCATAAAAAAAGAGATGCGGCACACTTGGAGGTGTACCGCATCCCGTTGGATTGGATTGGGCCTTTTAATTCCGACGTCTGCTGAACGATGCGGCCAGGAAGAGCATCGCGCCGAACGCCAGGGGAAGGGCCGACGAGGAGGCAGCCCCTGCGAGCGATCCGCCGCAGTTCGATCCTCCACTGGAACCACCCGCCGCGGGTTGGGCGGAGGCGGCGACCGGGTTGGCCGATTTCGCCGTAACGGAGAAGTCGTCGATCGCCCACCCTGCGTGGTAGTTGTTGTACTGATCAAGACTGTCGAAATGGAACCGGACGCGGATCTTGTTCCAGGCCGGATCCAGGACGACGGTATGGGTGTGCCACGCTCCCATCGCGGCGCAGTTGCCGACGAAGGGGGACCCGTTGATGGTTCCGAACTTCGCTTCCAACACCGGAGTGGCCACGCCGTCCGCCAGGACCTGGAGCACACGGTGGTCCCCCAGAGTGTAGTTCGCGTCCTGGGATCCCGCCTCCGCCTCGAAGTTGCAGGAGAAGGTCAGGACCGGCTCGTTGTACTGCGCAATCGTAATGGAAGGCGAGAGCGCCGATCCCGCGACCGGCTGGCCGTTGTTATAGTTCTGACCGTCATTGAAGTTCAGGCTGGAGGGTTCGGAGACGTACACCTTGGCGCCGCCGGGGAATCCCGCAGGGGATCCGTCCGCGGCCCAGGTCACTTCGTTCGTTCCCGCGGCCAGGTCGGAGACGTTTCCATCCCCGTTCACGTACTGCCATCCGGAGATCTCCTCCGCCTTGTCGAAACCGGTCATGTAGACCTTGAGACCGGAGAGGGCGGGCTGGTCCGCCGTGGGCGCGTTGGGGTTCGTCGTGGGAATCGTCGGAGGAACGATCACCGGCGGCGACGTATTGGTCGGGGGAGGATTGGGATTTCCCGTGGTGATGCCGCCCGGAAGAGGAATGGGAGGGGGCGTGATGGTCACCGGGGGAAGCGGAATCCCGAAGATCGGAGGAAGCGGAATGGTGATGGGCGGAAGAGCGATTCCGGTTCCGGTGCCTGTGGCGGAACCATTGCCGGTACCCCCGGCGGGAACGTTCGCCGCGATGACGACGTTGTCGATCGCCCAGCCCGCGTGGCCGTTGTCGAAATCGTCGACGGTGTCGAAGTAGAACTCGACGTAGATCAGGCCCCACGCGGGATCGAGCGCGATCGTGTGCGTGTGCCACGCACCCGAAGAGGCGCAGGCCCCGAAAGGACCGATGGCGTCGACGCCCATTTCCTGCTCGGCCACGTAGTAGGCTACCGAAGCGCTGTAGATGCCGACACTACGCTCGTCCCAATCGTAGGCGACGCTTTCGGCGCCCGCCTCCAGGTCGTAGTTGCACTGGAAACTCAGGACGGCGGGTCCGGTAAGATCGACCGTGGGCGTGATCGCCGATCCCTGGACCGTTCCCCCGGTGTCGTAAGTGGCGCCGTTGTTGAAGTTCAGACTCTTGGCCCCTCCCGCGGCGATGCCGCCGGGGAAAGAGGAGGGAGTTCCGTCCGCCGCCCAGGCGACCGAATTTCCGTTCCCGGAGATCGACCAGCCGAAGAGCCCGTTCGTTCCGTCGAAATCGGAATTGAGGAAAACAGAACCGCTGGAGGGCGGGGTGAACACCGGAGGGGCAGCGACGGGGGGCGCGGCCAGGTTGATCGTCCCGCCCGCGGCGAGCGTCTGAGCCTGGCCGTATTCGACGATGTAAAAATCGTCGACGAACCATCCGCGGTAATCGTTGTCCAGGCTGTCCTTGGTGTCGAATCCAAACGCGGCGCGCACCTTGCCCCACTGGGGATTCAACGCGATCGCGTGGTTGTGCCATTGCCCCATCCCTGCGCAGGGCCCGGCCACCGGCGAACCTGGCGTCGAGGAGAGTTCCGCCTGCACGTGCATCACCGGGTTGTTGCTCCCGTCGAGGTATCCGACGCCAACGTGCCTCTCGTCGAAGTTGGTGCCGGTCGTTTCCGTTTCGTAGTTGCACCGGAAAAAGAGAACCGGGTTGGAGAGGGCCGACAGGTCGATCTTCGGGGAGATCGCGATGCCGGCGTTGTGGCCCAAGTAGGAGTTCCCGTTGTTGTAGTTCAGGCTGACCCCGCCGCTGTAGGAGGAACCGCCCGGCATGTTGAGGGGGCTTCCGTCCGCCTGCCAGAGCGTGTTGACGTTGGCGGAGGGCGCCGTGTTCGGATCGAGGGGGTCATAGAAGAGCCACCCGGACAGTCCCGTCCCGTCGAAATTGATCCCGTAGGGCGCGTTGATCGCCGTCGCGTCGTCGCCGCCGCCGACGAGGCCGCAACCGGCGACCACCGTCATCAACAAGCCCGCCAACAAAAATCTTGTGCCCAACCGGTGTACGATCCTCATGTTTTGCTCCCAAGCCAAAAAGGGTAAATGGAAATAGGTCCCCGAACCGGATTTTGAGCCCGGCCCTTTAACGTGTTGCCGCCGATACGCCCTTTTTCCGGAAGTCTTTGAAAGAATCAAATTATTTTCCGAAGAGGAGGAAATAACCGCCTTTACCCGAAACCGCAGGGATCCTCCAAGGCATGACTGATTTCACGCCGAGGCCCTCTCCCGGGCGGGTTCCGAAGCGATGGAGAAAGAGATTCCCATCCGGCCACACGGGATGGAAAAGCTGGTCGCGCGTTCCGGCGAGGTCCGGGACGGAAAGCGCGACGCGACACGGGGAGTACTTGGGAATTTTCCTCCGGGATCATCACCACCGTTCCGCCTGTGATCCGAATCCGGGCGTCCGAAAAAGAAAGCCGGGAGGCCACCCTCTAAAATGAGGACGGCCCCCCGGCGTGATACGATTGGGGCATTGGAAAAATTTGGATCGAAGCGCCCTCACCTGTGGGTTGGTGGGGGGTGGGCAGGAACGCAAGGACGCCCCGATCCATGGATCGCGTTATCCCGTCGCCGGGGGACGCGGGGTCCCCCTGGAACGCGGAATATCGAAGGGAGATTTATCGGTTTCCATGATTCAATTTCCCAGTTGACCGAAGTCATTTTTTCCCCAGGCGGCGAACGACCCGTCGGTTTCGATCGCCACCGCGTGGACCTCACCGGCGTCGACGATTGCCCATGTATCCGGATCCCCGACCGTGTTGGGCTGTGTGATGAACGTATGGAGATTCGCGGCATCGACCTGCCCCTGGTCGTTCCACCCCCATCCCCAAAGCATGCCTTCCGTATCCAACGCGAAACCGAATTCCGCGCCGGCGGTTACGCTCACCCAGTTCGTCTGCAGGCCGACCTGTTCGGGCACGGGATCGTACCCGGCGCCGTTCTCATACCTGCCCCACCGGAGGAGACTCCCGTCGGAGAGAACGCCGAGAGAATGAAATTTTCCGGCGGAAATTGCGGACCATGTATAACCGACGGTCAGTTCCTTCAAATCCCCCTGGCTCGTCGCCGTTCCGTCGCCCAGTTGCCCGTATTCGTTCGCGCCCCATCCCCAGAGCGTGCCGTTCTGTTTCAGCGCGAGGGTAAAGCCGTACCCCGCGGAGACGGATGTCCAACCGGTCTCCGGGCTCACCGGGTCGGGAACGGAAAATGAAGTTCCGTCGAAACCCCAACTCCAAATCTTCCCGTCCGTGGAGATCGCGACAGTGTGGTACCGACCGGGGGAAACGGAAGTCCACGTGGTCCCGGGAGCGACCGCGGTCGGGACGCGCCGGATCGTCTTCGTTCCGTCTCCCAGTTCGCCGTACTGGTTCCGCCCCCACGCCCAAAGGGTGCCGCCCCCCTTCCGCGCGAGCGTGTGATATTTCCCCGCGGAGATCTCCACCCAGTCGGAACCTGTCCCGACCTGGACGAAAGAGTCCCGATGATCCGTCGTCCCGTCACCGAGTTGCCCGTACTTGTTGAATCCGCACGCCCAGAGAGTGGCGTCGTCCCGGATCGCGACCGTGTGGCGAAATCCCGCCGCCACGCTCAGCCAACCCTGTACGGGAAGAGAGGTATCGGTCTCCGCCCCGGCCAGGACGGCCGAAACCGGTTCGCTATCCCCGTTCCTCTCTCCGCCGCACCCCGCAAGGCACGCAAGAAACAGGGCCGCCGGCATCCACAACCGCATTGGAATCCTCCGCAATCAAATCACTCCCCGTCAATACTCCCTTCGCGGGATATTATTGGCGGAAATTTTTCACGGTGAATCCGAGATCGGAGTTCTATACTGGAGTTGAGATGCGGTCATACGAAACGAGCATGGGAGGAAAGGACTCGCGTTTCCCGACAACGACGATCAGCATGATCCTGGCCGCCCGCGAATCCAACCCGGAATTCCTCCGGATGCACATGGAAAAGATCATTTCCCGGTACTGGAAACCGATCTACAGCTACATCCGCAGGGCGTGGAGTTCGAACGACCAGGACGCGAAAGACCAGACCCAGGACTTCTTCCTGCGCCTCGTCGAGAAGGACGTCCTGGACCAGTTCGATCCCGGCCGCGGGAATTTCCGATCCTTTATCAAGAAATGCCTGAAGAACCGGCTTCTCACCAACCGGCGCGCGGAACAGCGCCAGAAAAGGGGCGGGGGAAAAATCTTCGTTTCGCTGGAACACCTGATGGAAAAGGCGGGCGACGCCTTCCCTTCGGACGACCACCCTCCCGACGACATGTTCGACCGGGAATGGATCCAGGAACTTCTCAACCAGGCGGTGAGTGAACTGGAGACCACCCTTCGGGCCGATAATCGCGGAGATGCGTACGAGGTCTTCCGCATGTACGACCTCGACGAAGAATCGAGCACCTACCGGGAAATCGGGGAAAAACTGGGGATGGAAGAAACCCGGGTGGGGAACACCCTCTACCAGGTACGGCAGAAACTTCGGCAGATCGTCCTTTCCCACATCCGCGAATACGTCGTGGAAGGGGACGGTCTCGTCGCCGAAGAATCGCTGATCCTGGGAGATCCCCCGTGAAACCTCCTTTCGGAAATCTCAGGAAGGGACTCCGGGAAGCCCGGGGACAGGACCTGGGCCGACTGGCCGTTCTGTACGGCTACCTGACCGAGGAACAACTCGAATCCGCCCTCGAAAAACAGGGGAATTTCCCCGGAGCCCCCGGACTCGGAAAGATCCTGATCGAGTCCGGCCACCTCACCGAAGACCTGGTCGTCGAACTTCTCCACAGCGAAAAATGGTACGAGGGGAGGGAAACCCCGCCCACCAAGTTCGACGAGGATCCCGAGGCGGTTCACCTCGCCCGCAAGGACCCGAAAAACCACCTTGGTCGTTACCTCCTCGTCGAGAAGATCGGCAAGGGAGGAACCAGCGTCGTCTGGAAGGGATGGGACGACGAACTCTCCCGCTGGGTCGCCGTCAAGATCATGGCCAAGGATCGGGGAACCTCCCGACCCCGTTTCCTTCGCGAAGCCCACGCCGCGGGAACGCTCCGCCATCCCAATCTCGTGACCGTCCACGACGTGGGGGAACACGAAGGAAACCTCTTCATCGTCATGGAATACATCTCGGGAAACCCCCTGGACGTGACGCAGGACCTGGAGAAGACGGTTCGGTTGCTTCACACATCGGCCCGGGCGATCCACCACGCTCATCGGCAGGGAATCGTCCACCGGGACCTCAAGCCGGGGAACATCATGGTCGACGAAGAGGGATCTCCCCTCGTCGTCGACTTCGGACTGGCGCGCCTGGAGGACAACTCGAAAAGAATCACCCACGAAGGAACCCTCGTCGGCACCCCCTACTACATGGCGCCGGAGCAGATCGGCGAGAAGGGAAGCAACATTGACGGACGCACGGACGTCTACGCCCTCGGCGTGATCCTCTACGAGGCGATCGCGGGCCGGGCCCCCTTCCGCGCTGACTCCCTCCTTGGCATTTTCGAGGCGATCCAGAACCGCGATCCGAAGGCTCCCGGAGGCCCGAAGGATCTCGAGGCGGTCTGCCTCAGGGCGATCGAAAAAAATCCGGGAAACCGCTACCCGACCGCCGCGGCCTTCGCGGAAGAACTGGAGCGGTACCTCTCCGACGAACCGGTCCTGGCCCGCCGTCAATCCATCTTGAGGAGGGCGAGTCGGCACAAGAGGTCTCTCGGCGTCGTCGCGGCGCTCGTCCTCGCCGCCGTCGCTTTCCTCGCGTGGCGCCAATTCGGCCCGATCGATCCGGCGGAGGCACGGGCGGCCATGCTGGCGGACCTGCCTCCCACCTGGAACGGGATGATGGAGGCACGGGAATACCTCGGGGAGAAGACCGGCGACCCGGTCATCCTTCGGGAAAAATTCGGAGACGCAATCCGGGCCGCGAAGGCCTTCACCGACAAGCACCCCGACCAACCGCACGGGTGGTATATCCAGGCCCGCGCCCATTTCATGCTGGGGCATATTCGCAAAGCGAAGAAGGCGCTCGTGCAATGCCTCGATCGCAACGACGATTTCAGTCCCGCCCATCTCCTCCTCGCCCGCGTTGGCGTCACGGAATTTCGATGGACCACCTGGGATCTGGGGAACAACGATTTGAGTAAATATCCCTCCCTCGAAAAACTCTACAGGGAGACCTCCCAAATAATAAGGAAGGCCCTGCATGACCGGATCAAGGTTCATCCCGGAGCGTGGGATTTTCCTCCCTCCCCTTTCGACACCCTCGACCCGGTTCTCCACGAGATGCTCATTGTCGGATGGGTGGATCGTGACCGGGAGAAGGCCTTGAGGGACCTCGATGAAGCGAACGGCAAAGACCCCCGGGCGGAGTACTGCGCATACCTCGAAGATCTCGGGGGGAAGGAGAACCAACTGAAGTGGACCAACCGGAGGATCGAACTCCGCCCTCTTTCCGCGGAAGCCCACCTGAATCGAGGTCTCATCCTTGCCTTCTGGGGAAAAACGGAAGAGGCCTTCCGGGAACTGGAAAGGGCGATCGAGATCCACCCCGGTTTCGCGCTCGCTTTTTCGTCAAGGGCGGTTGTGCGCAACAACACGGGTGGAAACAAGAGCGAGATCGTCCGGGATTGCGACCGGGCGATCGATCTGAACCCCGGTCTCTTCCGCCCCTGGTATATCCGGGGCTGGGTGAAACTGAACAAGAGGGACTTCATGGGAGCCATCCCTGATTTCGACGAAGCGGAACGACTGGTTCCCTACAATGCGCCGGTCCACCGTGACCGGGGCTCGGCACGAATCCGCCTCGAACAATGGGAAGAGGCCATCTCGGACTTCACCAGGGCGATCGAACTGGACGGGAACGACCCCATTTCTTACTGGTCCCGGGGATTCGCCCGGGGGAAAAAGAAAGCCCTTGGCGAAGCGAAACAGGACGTCGAGAAAGCGCTCCGGATCGCCCCGGCGGATTGGTTTTATCGGGAGGCGGCGGAGAAATTCCTGGACGACCTCCGCTCCCAAGAGGAGTGAAGTCCTACTCCTCCGCCTTCCCGCGTCCGAGGTACTTGCCGTCCCGCGTGTCCACTTCGATGTGTTCGCCCTTCTCGATGAAGGAGGGGACCTGCACGACGCCGCCCGTTTCGGTGGTGGCGGGCTTGGAGACGTTCGTGATCGTGGCTCCCTTCAGCGGCGGTTCCGTATCGACCACCTGGAGGGTGACGGCGGCCGGCAGTTCGACGCCGAGAACGCGCCCCTCGTAGATGCTCACCTTGCAGGTGACGTTTTCCTTCATCCACTTGAGGTCCTCCCCGATCACCTCCTTGTGGATGTTGATCTGGTCGAACGTATCCTGGTTGATGAAGACGTGGTCGTCGCCGTCCTTGTAGAGGTATTCCATCACGTTCGATTCGATGTACGCCTGTTCGATCTTATCGCCGGAGGAGAAGCGCTGTTCGCGGGAGCTTCCGTCCTGGAGGTTGCGCATTTTGACCTGGATGATGGCCCGCTTGTTCCCCGGTGTATGGTGGTTGGCGTTCATCACGTACCAGAGTTTGTTTTCCCAGTTGAGGACCATTCCCTTCCGAATCTGGGTCGCGCTGAGCATGTGAGCACCTCCGTCGTGATGAAAAACCGGATCAGGCCACGCCGTAGATCCAGAGAAGATCGCGCCAATGCGTCCACGGGCGATTCACGCCCGACATGACGCCGATGAACGAAAACGCCATTCCGGCCCCGGCGCCCCGCCCGATTATCTCGGTCGCCAGCGCGCGAAACCGGCCGAGCCCGTATACCCGCCGGAGATTCGAGGTCTCCACGGCGCATTGCCAGGCGACGACGCAGATAGCCAGGATCGAGATCGAAAAAGGAACCCGGGAAAGCCCCAGGACCCCCGCCTCGAGCACCGCGGCTCCCATGAGGCTGAAGACCCCCGATATCGCCAGCGTCGACAGCAAAAGATGGCCGATCCGCTTCTGCCTCTGTCCCCTGTCCGAAACGGCGTCGGAAATGAGAATGTAGACGAAGTTGTTCAGCCCGATCGCAAGAATGAGCACCACGAGTCCCACGAGGAACCGCCCGCCCGGCATGCGAACCCACATGAGGTGCGCCGTGTAGAGCGCGTACAGGATCGTTGACGCGAAAAAAAAGAGCGCCAGGGAGAATACGTTCTCACGATGCGCAAGCCGGACGTGAAATTCCTCGATCGCGCGCGCCGGCGCGAAAGGCAGACGGATGACCGTGGACCAACCGGCCATCTACTCCCTTTCAGGCCCCTCGTAGACCCACGCGAGGTCCGCAGGGTTGTAGGAAACGAACTCATCGTCCCGGAAAAAGATGGGAAGTTCCCGCGTGGCCGATTCGGCCGAATCCGATCCGTGCACCAGGTTGAAACCTTTCGACGATCCGAAGTCGCCCCGGATACTGCCCGGGTCAGCCTCGTACCCGAAGGTGGCTCCCAGGAGTTTGCGCACCACCGGGATGGCGTACGCGCCCTGGATCGCCATCACGACCACGGGACCCGAGGTGATGAATTTCACCAGGCTCTCGTAAAAGGGTCGCCCCTCGTGGACGGAATAGAGATCCTTCGCTTGCGCCTCCGTCATGGAGACCAGTTTCAGGCCGACGACCTGAAGACCTTTTTCCTCGTACCGGTTCAGGATACGGCCAACGAGGCGTCTCTGGACCCCGTCCGGCTTGATCATGCTGAATGTTCTTTCCATAGGGCGCAGAGTCTAGCAGAAGGCCATACCCCGCGCAAGCGTTCCGAAAACGCCTCCCCCGGGTTCCTCCCTCGAACTCATCCCTATTACGTCAAAGGATTAGTTCGAGAATCAGGAGGGATCAGGCTCTTCGGAGCCCGGTCCGAGGCGAACGTCCGCTTCGAGAACGGCGGTGGCCATGGCGTTGGCCTCCTCCCGCGCTTTCGCCTGGTGTTCGTTCCTGCGGGCGATCTTTTTCTGGCGAAGGATATTCAGCCCGTCTTCCCCGTTCAGGTCCACGGTGACCTTCTTGGAGACACCTTCTCGTTCCATGGTGACGCCGTAAAGAACGTCCGCCGCCGCCATTGTCTCCTTGTGGTGCGTGACAACGATGAACTGCGTTTCGCTCACGAACTCGTTGATGATCCCCACGTACTGCTCGAGGTTGCTCTCGTCCAGCGCCGAGTCCGCCTCGTCCAGGATGCAGAAAGGACTCGGGTTGGCGCGGAAGAGCCCGAGGGTCAGGGCCAACGCGGTGAGCGATTTCTCCCCGCCGGAGAGGAGCGAAAGCGATTCCAGCTTCTTTCCCGGGGGGCATCCCTTGATTTCCAATCCCTGCTCCATGGGATCCACGCCCTCTTCCTGCAGGAGAACGATGTCCGCCTGCCCGCCCCGGAACAATTTCCGGAAGATCGCCTTGAAATGCTCGCGGACCACGTCGACGGTCTTTCCGAAGATCTCCCGGCTTTCCTTGTCCAGCCTGCGGATCAGCGATTCGAGTTCCTTCCGAGTCCCGCCCAGATCTTCGCCCTGGGATAGATATTCCTTCTCGCGAATCTCCAACCCCTCGAGAAGCGAAAGCGCCTCGACGTTCACGGCGCCGAACCCCTGCACTTTCACGCGGAGTTCTTCGACCTCCTGCGCGAGGAGGTCCCAGTCGACGGCCTCCTCCGCCCCGGGAGGACTCTCTTTCTCAAGATCGATTTCGTACTCTTCCCGAACACGCGTGACATGACTCTCGAGCTTGACGCGGCACTCCCCTTCGCGAACGCGCGCATCCTGGATTTCCGCTTCGCAACCTGCCAGCGCTTCAGCGGCCGATTCACTTTCGGACCGGACCGCGGCGACCCGTTCCTCCCGGGAGGCCCGGTTTTTTTCGAGCACGGCGAGCGACTCCCTTTTCTTTTCCATCTCGACGAGGAGATCGGATTCCTCTTCCCGCCGGGCGCGGATTTCTTCCACCACCGAATCGATCCGCCCGGAGATATCTTCCCGCAGGCTTTCCGTCCGTCCCCGGTTGGTGGTGGCATCCCCGATGTTATCCCGGACCATGGACAACTGCTTCTCGATCGCCGCGATCTGTTCCTCCGCCTTGGCGAACGCCACTTTCGTCTCCGTGAGACGCCGGGCCAACTCCTCACGCGTTTCCATGTACCGGGCGAGGGTCATGCCGTACCCGGCTATTTCCCCGCCAAGCCGCCCCTTCAGTACGTCGATCTCGCCCAGGAGAACGAGCACCTTCCCGCGACGTTCCTCCAGTGCGACACCCTGAATTTCGATCTCCCGCAGTTCGAAATGGGAGGTCTCTCGCTCGCCGTCCAGAACGCCCACGCGGGAGGTCAATTTTTCGATCTGGTTGTCCGCGTCGTTCCGATCGATACTGCGTTCATAGACGGTACGACGAAGAGCCTCGATCCGCTTGTTGCAGGTTTCCACCGCGGTCTCGAGTTCTCCCCGCCGGGCTTCGCGCCCGGCGATGATCCGGTCGTAGTCCTCGATTTCGAGTTCCAGCCGGCGAAGTTCGGTCTTGCGGGAAAGAATGCCCACCCCGCCCTTCAGGCCGGTGGTGATCAGCCCGTTCGATTCAAAAACGTCTCCCTCCTTCGTGACCATCGTGGAGCGGGCCAGGCCGGAGGAGAGGATATCCCGGGCGTCCCGTCCCTCCTCCACCATGATCATGGTGGAGAGCAGGTCGTGAATCCAAACGCGATTTTCGGGGGCCGTCCTGATGAATTCCGAAACGAGGCCGAGCATGCCGCGGAGTTCCACCTGGGGATCCGGCCGGAAAAAATCGACGTTCCGTGCGAGCACCACTGTCCGCCCGTATTTCTGTTCCTTGACGAAGGCGATCGCGCGGGAGGCGGAATCGACGGAGTCGCAGACCACCGCCCCGGCAAGGTCCCCGAGGGCGCCTTCCACCGCCACGAGGCGGTCGGAATCGACCTCGATAAAGTCAGCCAGGGTACCGAGCACGCCTGGAAATCCCTGGCGAAGAAGTTCCTTCGCACCGGAATCGAGCCCTTCCATCTGGAGTTCGAAATCACGAAGGGTCTCCTGGCGGGAGGATCGACGATCGCGATCCTGGCGCAGACCGTGCAGTTCCTTTTCCGCCTCGACGAGTTCGCTTTTTCGCTCCGCAAGCCGCTCGTCCTGCCCCTTCTTCTCCTCGATCATCGTGGCGATCATGGTCTCGAGGGATCCTCTCGTGTCGCGGGCATCCCCGATCCCCGCGCGGAGCGTTTGCAGTTCCGCTTCCACTTCGGAACGACGCGCCTGGACGCGCGCCTTCCTCTTTTCAAGCCCCTCGATATCTCGGACCGCCTGCGCGTGGTCGGACTTGTACCGGGACTCCTTGTGCGAGTTCTCCACGGCCTCGGACTTTGCGAGGTCGAGGTTTGCCTGGACCTCCCGGCATTCTTCTTCCGCCTGGCCCAGCGCGGCCCCGGTTTCTTCCCGTTCGATCTGAAGCCGTTCGCGTTCCGCCCCGGCGTTTCGCTTTTCCTCCGAGTGGAGTTCCGTGAGGGAGGAAAGTTCTTCCAGCTTCGAGGCGATGGCGGCGAGATCGACCTCCAGGCGTGCCAGTTCTTCCTTCAATTCGATTCGGCGCCGATCGCTCGTTTCCACCGACTGCGAGAGGAATCCCGCCTTGGATTCGAGTGAATTCATTTCGCCCGCTGCGGCGGTGGTCTCCTCTTCCAGGGAAGAGAGCCGGTCCTGCTCTTCCTTCAGGGTGGAGCGGACCCGGGAAAGTTCCTCCCCGAGTTCACCGCGCCGGGATTCATACTTGGAGAGAAGAGCGGCGATCTCCGCACTCGTCTTCCGGAACTGCCGGAACTCGTGATGGACCAGGGATCTGCGTTTCTCCGTCAACGCGGAATTCAGGCCGCGGTACCTCTGGGCCCGCCCCGCCTGTGCGCGGACCGAGCGAAGTTCCCTCTGGACTTCCCGAAGGATGTCCTCGAGTCGAAGGAGATCCTGAGACACCTTCCCGAGACGGTTCTGAGCTTCCTTCCTGCGGGCGCGGTACTTGGAGATGCCCGCCGCCTCCTCGAAAACCAGGCGGCGCTCCTTCGGGTTGGACTTGATCAGCTCGGACAACTTCCCCTGCTCGATGATGGAATAGTTGTTCGCCCCGATTCCCGTTCCGAAGAGTAGCTCGCGAATGTCCTTGAGCCGGCAGGGACTCTTGTTGATCTGGTATTCCCCGGTTCCGTCCGAATGGACCCGCCGGGTGATCGTCACTTCCTCGAACTCGATGGGGAGGGCGTGGTCGGAATTGTCCATCGTAAGGGAAACCTCGGCAACCCCCACGGGGGCGACGCCCATTGCTCCCTTGAAGATGACGTCGGTCATTTCGCCGCCGCGGACCGCCTTGTACGACTGCGTTCCGAGCACCCACTTGATGGCGTCGACGATGTTCGATTTGCCACAACCGTTGGGGCCGACGACCCCGGTAACGCCCGGTTCGAATTTTACCTCGGTGCGGTGAACGAACGATTTAAAACCGCACATTTCGATCTTTGTAAGCTGCATTTTCCCCCTCGGAACCTCGATTTACTTCGGCGTGCGCCCTCTCAACTTTCTCTAACTATATCGGCAGGAGGTCCGCCCCGGGTACAGCCCGATTCAGCGAATCTGGTCCCGTTTCAAGGCGAGATCCTCGCGAATGGTCCGGTAGTTCTCATGGCGTGAACGGGCGACCTCTCCGGCCTCCAGGGCGGCCAGCACTGCGCAATGGTTCTCCTTCGTGTGGGAGCAGTTCCGGTAGCGGCAATCCCCCTGGCGGGAGAAGAATTCCGGGAAGAGTTCCCGGAGGTTTTCGGGCGTGGCGCCCCAGAGCGTGAAGAACTCCAGGCCGGGAGTGTCGATGATCTCCATGCCGGGCTCGATCTCGATCATTTCGACCCAGGTGGTGGTGTGGCGGCCCTCCCGGGTTTTCCGGCTCACCACCCCGGTTTTCAGGCCGAGTTCTGGGGAGATCGCGTTGAGAATGGAGGACTTGCCCACGCCCGAAGGCCCGAGCAACACGGAAATCCGGTCGCGAAGACGATCCTTCAGGAGGGAGATCCCCTCCCCTTCCGTTGCGCTCGTCATGACGACGGAATAGCCGGCGGCTTCGTAGGGGGAAACCGCGGCACGAACGTCGGCGAGATCGTTCTTGTTGATGCAGAGAACGCAGTCCAGGCCGGCCGCCTCCCCCATCACGGTACAGCGGTCGATCGTGATGAGGTTCAGTCCCGGGTCCGCCGCGGAGTGCACGATCACCAACTGGTCGACGTTGGCGGCGATCACCTGTTCGTACCGGGGCCGGAAGGAATCGTGGCGGGAGAGTTTCGTTTTTCGCGGAAGAACCTCTTCGATGATTCCCTCTCCGGATCCGGAAGGCTGGAATTCCACTTCGTCCCCGACGGCCACGAGGCGGAGCGTCTTCTTCTTTTCCCGCTTGAGCTTTCCCCGGAACTGGCAGGAGTATTCCTCTCCACCGGACTGAACGATCGTGGAGTTCCCCACGATCCGGTAGACGCGACCCTTCATCGGACGTGGAGTTGGAGGGAGGAAGCGTCGACGGATAGTTTTCGGACCATCGAGAAAAGGTCGGAGGCGCTGATCCGATCCCGGTGGAGTGGGGAGAGAACCGCGCGCGCGGACGGCACGAGCGTCTGGAACCGGAGTTCCACTTGGAGCGCCTCGAGGGGATCGATATCTTCCGACGGCCGGACGTGCGTTCCTTCCGTGTAGCTGCCGACGGACCCGGAGAGACCGCGGGCCCGGGGGTACATCTCGCTGTCGATCCGGGCGAACCGGGAGGCGGCGTCCTCCGCGGGAGGGTCTTCGAACGAGATGCGGATGCCGTGCCGTCGGCTCTCCTCGCGAACGCGGAAGAAGATGTAGGAGGAGATGCGAAGTGCCAATCTCTGGGCCGTCTCATTTTCCATGATCTCGTTACCCGAGATCAGGTGCACGACCTCGTTGAGGCCGGAAATACCGATGGTGTAAACGAAGTCCTCGAAACGGAGGGCGCCCGCCCCGTTGGAACTCCACCCGAGTTCGTGGCCGAACGTTCCGGTCGGCGCGTGCACGAACCGTTCCAGGAGCCGGCGCTTCTGGAGATGCGCGCGCACGGCGACGTCGATCGCCGTTTCGAGTTCCGCGTAGAAATCGGATCCCGTCTCACTGCGATAGAAGGCCTGGGGAAGGTTCAACGTGATCGCCTGCGCGAGTGAGAACCACTGCTCGGGGGTTCCCGCGCCGGAGAACCGGGATGCCCTGCGGCCGCCCTTCTGGAACTGGAAGATCATCCCGCCCCGTTCACAGGCCACGCGGCAGGCGTCCCGAAGCAGGGTATCGGAAGATCCGACGACCACTTCCCGGTCGGGCCATTCCGGGTATCCCGGCGTGGACCGCCATAGTTCCAGGATGGAGGAAGCGTACGCGTCTTCCTTCAGTTCCACCCCCAGGATCGATCCGGCGAGGGAGGCGACCAGCTGTTCCGCCTCCTCTTCCGGATTCCCTTCGAGGGAATCGTACGCACCGTTCACGTTGGTGAATTCGACTCCGCCGGAAAAGTACCGCCGCGCATGTTCCGCCACCCGGACCAACTGGGCCGTGAAAGCCCTCGCGGTCGTGGCGGGTTCCTCCAGGAGGCGGTATCCCGGGGCGCGGAGGCCGAACCGCTTCAGGTACTCCAGCGAGGGGGAAAGCCACCAGAGTTTGAGGGGAGACTCGATCCCGTGAACGTGGCATCGCCCTTCGAGATGGGCGTCCGCGACGTCCCGGGAAAAAATCTCCTGGAGAGCGTACTGCCGCATCGTGGTTTCCCCGATCGTCCGGCAGAGGCGCTCGGGATCGATGCGGGGCACCGAGCCTTCCCCGCCGATCAGGAGGGAGAGGTCGTATTTCGGAAGGCCGACGACGATCTGCTTCCGGAGATGCGTTCCGTACCCGCGGATGAGCAGTTCCTGGTTCACCTGTTCCCGGATCAGCGTGGTGGAGACGCGCCGCTGTCCCAGGGCGAAGATCCTGCGTTCGACGGCGCCAGCAATCTCGTCCGCCTTCGCCGGGTCGAGCCCCGCCTCCTTCACGATGGCGGCGCTGATGCGGCTCCGGCCCCACGTGCTCACCTCGTCGCGGGTGGCGCCTTCGACGAGAAGGGAGTTGTCCGGAAAGAGATCCTCCCGGGGAGCGTCGACCGGAGCTTCCCGCCCTTCCGCGTACGCTTCCGCGACGTCGTTGTGCCCGGTTTCGCGGAGGATCCGGTCGATCATGTTCCGGATCTCGTCGCTCGTCGGGATTTCCCGTTCGTAGTACCGTTCGAGGTACATGGTCACCACGCCCGCGAGATCCTGCCCCAGGGTGGCTTGCCTGTCACCCGCGTCGGAGGCGGCCCGGGAAATGGTCCGGGAGATTTTTTCTTCGTCGTAGGGGACCTCCCCGCCGTTCTTCTTCTTCACGCGCTCGATCTTGCGGGCGGAGAGGGATGATTCGTTTTCGGAGCGGGGCTGTTCCGACATCGGTTACTTCAGCATGGGCTTGAGTTCACGCATGAACTCCGCCACATCCTTGAACTCGCGGTAGACGGATGCGAAACGAACGTAGGCGACGTTGTCGACGCGCCGGAGTTCCCGGGCCACCATGCTCCCGATCGTTTTGCACTTCACCTCGCGATCGTAGTTCTGGTGGAGGTCGACCTCGATCTTGTGGAGCATCTTGTCGATCTTCTCCATCGGGACGGGGCGCTTCTTGCAGGCGGTCAGGATGCCCCGCCGGACCTTTTCCAGGTTGAACACCTCGCGCCGGCCATCCTTCTTGATCACGTAAAGCGTGATTTCCTCCACCTGCTCGTAGGTGGTGAATCGGCGGGAACAGGCGAGACACTCTCTCCGGCGCCGGACGGAGCGACCGGCGTTGGAGGACCGCGAATCGATTACACGGTCCTTGTCTTTCTTGCAGAAGGGACACATCATGATGACGCAGACACTCTATCAGGCGCGCCCCAAAAGTCAACAGGACCCGCCCCCCCCACCTTCCCCCCCCTCTATCAGGCGATCTAAAACTGGGTAAGTAATCTTCCAAACTCCGCGGAAATCGGAAGGGCTGGATTTAAATAGTAATGTCCCCTTTTATGGGTGGGGAGTCATGGGGCGGATCTGACGTAGGCGTGGATCGCTTTTTCGGGGGCAACGGTATCGGCGCCATCGGAGAGGCAATAGAGGGCGTAGGGCTTCCCCGCGGGGGTGAAATAGCGACCAAGTGCGGCGGAGTGGTTCCGGAGGAAATCGCGGATGGGGAGGGGAAAATCGGTCCGGAAGAGTTCGTCGACGCGGCGGGCGCATTCCCGGGGGGAGGAGGTTCCCACGGCTTCCTCACCCTTGAACGCCCTCTCGAGAGTCCGCAGGATCTCTTCCCATGACTGGCCCTCTTTCCCGTTCACGAGGGCCCGGAAAACCAATTCGATCCGTGCCCCCTGGAGGTCGCGGAATCGGGACTCCGCGTTGATCTCGAGGGTTTCCCCGTTGGAGAGATCGCGGAAGTAGAGACCAAAATCGTCCCGGTGGATTTTCCGGGCGGTCTCCTCGAGGGAAACGGGCGAAGGCGCCGCCCGGCAACCGGCCAGGATCATCATCACGATTACGGGGAGGAGGATTTTCATTTATTTCCCCAGGCAAAATCGGCTGAAAATACGGTCGAGGATCTCTTCGGAAACGTGCCGTCCGGATACGGCCCCAAGGGATTCGAGTCCCGCGCGAAGGTCGAGCGCCACCAGTTCCACGGGGCGCCCCTCATCGACCGCGCGCCCGGCTTCTTCCAACGCCGCGCTCCCCTGGCGAAGGTGCGCCTGCTGACGAACGGTGACCTGGAACCGGGCCGATCGCGCGTCGCCCCCGGAATCGACCCGATGGCGCAGAAGCCCCCGCAACCGTTCCACCCCTTCGCCGGTCTTCGCGGAAATCCCGACCCGGTCCACGAAAGGCGCCGTACGACAGAGTGTTTCGACGGCACCGGGTTCCGTGGAATCGATCTTGTTCGCAACGAAGATCGTGGGGCGCCCATCGGCGGTGACAGGTCCGGGAGCAGATGCGTCGACGACGAGAAGAACGAGGTCGGCCTCTTCCCTCGCGCGGCGGGCCCGCTCGACCGCTTCCCCGTCGACCCCGTCCGCCCTTTGCTCTCCCGCCACGTCCAGGATCCGGATCCGGTCCATTTCTCCCGCGAGAACGTCCCGGGTCGTTCCGACCCGTTCGGAAACGAGGGCATCCCCCCCGGTCAGGCGATTGAAGAGGGTCGACTTCCCGGCATTGGGCGCCCCGTAGAGGGCAACCACGGGGAGTGTTCCCGTTTCCGACCGTGAGTGGGAAAGAAGTTCGTCCAGGAGGTCCCGGACCAGGTCAAGGCGCACCCGGGTATCCCCGGAAGAGACGATTTCAATATCCTGGTCGACGAAATCGATGGAGGCCTCCACGTCCGCGCAAAGATCGAGCAAATGTTCTTCGATCTCGCCGAGGGGGCGGGAAAGGAATCCCTCCAGTTGCCGACGGGCGGCGCGCACCTCGTCGAGGTTCCCCGCCTGGATAACGGACTGAACCGCTTCCGCCTGTGACAGGTCCATCCGTCCGTGGAGATACGCCCTCTGGGTGAACTCCCCGGGCCGGGCCGGGCGCGCGCCCAGTCCGACGAGCGTATCGACGAGGTGGCGGAGAACAGGGGGAGAGCCGGGAAGGTGAATTTCCACGACATCCTCGCCGGTATAGGATCCCGGTCCGGGCATCCGGTAGAGGAGGGCGGGAAGAACAAGATCCCCGGGAAGGTGAAGGTGGGTGCGGGAGACCCCCCTGCCCTCGGGAACCGCCCTGGCAATCTGCGACGCGAGCGCGCGGGCAGAGTCTCCACTCAACCGGACGATCCCCCGCGCGGCGCCGCCCGGTGGGGAGGCGATCGCAACGATGGTCTCGTCAGCGAACAAAGCGCAGGAGCTTCTCTTTCGAATCTTCGTTCATCGAATCGAACTTCACGGCGAGCGCGAACTCGTTTTCGTTGTCGGAAAACCGTACCAGCCTGCACCGGCACTTCATTCCCTTGAGCTTGGGCCCGGTCACCTCCACGTCGAGCTTGAACCGGTCCATCGGGAGAGAGTTCTTCTTGGTCCGGAACTCGTGGAGGAGCATGCCGGACATCGAAATCTCGTCGATCGCGACCGTCCCGGTATCGTAGACCGTGTTGGTTCCGATGATGATCGAGACCTTCCCGTTCAGGGAGGTCTTTTTCCGGATCGACTCGCGGCGGTTGGTGGTCACGAGGGCGGGATGGAGATACCCGATCTCGCGCGCGATCTTGAAGACGTGGCGGACGGTCTCTTCCGCGAACGAGTCGCGGGTATCCTTGTTCAGGATCCGGGAAACCGATCCCTGGTCGAGATCACAGAGCTTCGCGATCGTATCCTGGGTTATCTTGTCTTTTTCAGCCTGAGTTTTTGCATCCATGATTTTCTCCCGTTCGTAGTGCGATCCATATTTTCCATCCGCGGAATGAGGACTTTCTTGATCAAACGCATTTCTCCCATACTCAGGAGAGAGTTCACGAAGAAGTAGAAACTGAGCCCGGAGGCAAGGTTGTAACAGAGGACTCCGAAGAAGACGGGCATGTACATCATCATCTTCGCCTGCATCTGCATCTGGGGATCTTCCGGCTTGGGGGTGAAGTAGGACTGCAGGAACCAGGTGATCGTCATCACGATCGGAAGCAGGTTGAGGGCGTCCACTTCGAAAAAGAGGAGCGAGAAGGGCGAGCCGAAAGAGATCAGGCGATCGGGTATCGACAGGTCCTGGATCCACCAGAAGAAGGGCTGTTGGCGGAGATCGAAGGCGCTGTCGAGCACGCCGTACATCCCGATGAAGATCGGGAACTGGAGGAGAATCGGAAGGCAGCCCGACATCGGGTTGACCTTGTTCTCCCGGAAGAGCTTCATCTGCTCCACGCCCAGTTTCTGCTTGTCGTCCGCGTACCGGTCGCGAAGAACCTTGATCTTCGGCTGAAGTTTCTGGATCTTGTGCATCGAGATCTGGCTCTTCCGCGTGAGCGGGAAGATGCAGATCCGGATCACGATCGTCGTAAGCAGGATCGCGACACCGTAGTTCCCGACGACGGAATGCCAGAAAGCGAGGATCCAGAGGATGATCACCGCGATGGCGTTGAACCCTGACGGATCGTAAATCTCCTCCAACCCCCGGTTCTTCACTTCACCGAGAAACTGCTCCTTGACCGGTCCGAGGTAGGCGGTGAACTGGAGCGTGCGGGGATTCTTCTTCACGTTCATCGGGACGAACGGCAGGGAGGTCACGACGTTGACCCGACTGTCCTCCCGAAGGAACGCGTCAGTGGTAAGGCAGTTGAAATTGAACGACCGGATCAGGGACAACTCCTGCGTCCCCTCGGGGATCAGGACGGCCGTGAAGTAGCGGTTCTTGACGCCGATCCACCTGCGATCGCCGTTGTCGACGACGGTGGGCTCATGGTTCTCGAGAATCACCTGGGAAGAGGTGTAGGTATCGACCGACCAGCCGCCCTTGTCGATCCCGACCAACCCCTGGCAGAACTCGGCGTTGCGGTATTCGCTGTCATGATGGATGCCGTTGAAGGGGAAAAACCGGAGATCCACCTCGTGCTCACTTCCGTCGATGCTCTGGAATTCCAGGAGGAAATTCACGACGTGCTTTTTCTCGTCGAAGGTGAAGATCTTGATCACTTCCCATTCGTTCTTCACCTGGTACTTGAACGCGATGGTATGAGGTTTGGCCGGATCGTAGAGCATGTCCCAGTCCACCGAGAGAAGGTCGACGTCGATATCCTTCGCGGCAAGGCCGAAATGGGGGCGGTCGAGTTCCAAAGGTTCCAGGATGGGAACCTCCCCGTCCTCCATCTTGAGCGTGAGCCTTTCGATACCCCCTCCCCGGGAGGTGAATTCCGTGACGTATTTCCCGAAGTCGACCGTCTGCGTTCGAGAGGGGTAGAGGGCCGCCGGTTTTTCTTCCGGGAGGGAGGCCTTATCAGGATCTTCCTTCCCGGGACGGACTTCGGGATCCACGCCGGGATCCGGGTCGACCCGCTTCTCTTTCTTCTGAGGTTCCTTCTCCAGCCTCGGCTCAACCTGGACCGGGGGCCAGATCAGCGGGTGAATTCCGTAGACCCAGACGAGGAAGATGACGGTGCAGACGACGATGGCGGAGACGGAACGTTTTTCCACGTCAGGACCTCTTGTACTCGAACTGCTTCCCGCACTTCGGACATTTCAGGAGATCGCCCTCCCAGTCGCGGGACTCCCCGCATCCGGGACAGGGGCGCGCCGCCTCGTCGATAAGCATGATCGGAATATCGTCCTTGACGGAGTAGACGAGCCCGCATTCCGGCTGGGTGCAATGGAGTTGATCGTCCGCGAGCCGCAGAGGCTCCTTGCAGAACGCACACCCCATGATGTCGAGAAGATCCTTGGGAATCGCCATTTGGGTTCCTTGCAACGAGTGATGAACTGACCCGACGATAGGGAGGGCGGAGGTGGATGTCAAATAATATATGCACCATATATTCAGATATGGGTCATTCGATGCATACGCCCTCGAGGCGAAGGAGGTCCCTCTTGCGGCTCAAACCGGCGCTGAACCCTCCCAGCCGCCGACCGGCGGCCACGACGCGATGTCAGGGAATCGCCAGGCAGACATGGTTTCGCCCCATAGCCCCACCCACGGCACGGGCGGCTCCCGGGGATCCCGCCTTCTCCGCCACCTCTCCGTAGGTCATCACCTTTCCGCGGGGAATCCTCCGCACCACCCTGTAGACCGCCCGTTCGAAGGGGGTTGCCCAGGAGAGGTCGAGGGGAAGAGCGCCCAGGTCCCCCCCCGAGAACCAGTCGATGATCACCCCGCGAAACGGAGATACGGCGTCGGACCGTCCCCTGCCGAACTCCAGGAGCCGGACCTTCCCCGCCCGAACGGCGAGGGTACACCATCCCGCCGGCGTCTCGAAAGTATCAAAAATCGAGTCCGACCTCTTCGGCAAAGCTGTAAACACCTTCTCCCGCAACGATCACGTGATCGACCATCCGGATCCCCAGAAGGTCGCACGATTTTTTCAACCGTGCGGTCACCACGACATCCTCCCGGCTCGGAACCGGACTCCCGGAGGGATGATTGTGCACGAAAATCACGCCGGATGCACCCTCCCGAACCACTTCCCGAAGGACATCCTTGGGCACGACCAGGCTCTCCTGCGATGTTCCCATCGAAACCGTTTCGATCCGAACGACCCGGTTCCGGCCATCGAGAAGAAGAACGAGAAACCGTTCGCGCAGATCCTCCCGGAACCGCCTTCGCAACATCCGGATCACGGCTCCGGGAGAGTCCAGCAGGGGTCTCCGGACGAACGCCTCCCGGACCATCCGGTCCCCGATCTCCAGGGCCGCCTCCAACCGCCGGGCGGCCGGCTCGTTTCCATTCCGGCGCAGTTCCTCGGGAGAAATACGGTCCATGGGAAGATCCGTTCCCTTCCCGACGACCATCGCGATCAACTCACTGTCTTCCATCCCGGATACAAAAGCAAAAAACCTGCCACACCAATCTGGGGCCCTTTTTGTTACGATTCGTAACTGGATCGGTTTCTTTTCGTAACATCGGACCTCAAAATGAAGAGAACGTTTCCGCTTCTTTGCGCCGCAGGCTTCTTCGGATTGATGGCCTTCGAGTGGTGCCGGACGCCGATCACCCCCTGGTTCGCCCGGTCGTTCCAGATCGACGAGTCCTTCGTCGGCTTCATCATGGGAGCCTCGACCATAACCGGGATCTTCCTCAAGCTTCCGGGAGGAATCCTCTCCGATGTCATCGGGCGAAAGCCGGTTCTGGTAACTTCCCTGCTCTTTATAACGGCCACCCCCTTCGCCTACACCTTCGCCGACGGCGCGACCGCCCTTCTGCTCGTCCGGTTCCTTCATGGCGGTGCCACCGCGCTCTTCATGCCGGTGACGATTGCGATCATCGCCGACCTCTATCCCGACCGGAAAGGAACAGCGATGGGCTGGTACTGGGCCTTCGCCCTTTCGGGAAGAAGCATCGGGCACACGCTTTCCCCGGCGTTCCTCGTGATGACGGGAGCCTTTGGAACGACCTACATGATCGCCGGACCGATCGGGGGGATCGGGCTCCTGCTCGTGCTCGCGATAAAATCTCCCTCGAAAGCCCAACCGGCCCCGCCGCGAAAAAAGTTCAAAGACGGTTTGCGCGAGGCGCTGGGAAACCGGCAGGTGCTGATCGCCGCCCTCGCCGGGGGAACCCTCTGGTTCGCCACAGGCTCGCTCCAGGCCAACCTCCCGCTCTACGCTAAGGAAGTGCGCGGCATCGGGGAGGTGCAGATCGGAACGCTCTTCACCGCGTTGGTCGTCGTCTCCCTCGTCATGCGTCCCTTCATGGGAATGTTGTCGGACCGCATCGGAAGGAAGCCGATCATCGTGCCGGGCCTTTTCCTCACGGGAGCCCTGGTCATTCTCATCATGCGAACAGAGACGTATGGATGGCTCCTCGCGCTCGTCGCCTGTTACGGGCTCGCCGAAGCGATGGTCCAGACCTGCGCCACGGCCTTCGTGACCGACGTCTGCAAACCCGGAAGCACGGGATCCGCGCTCGGCGTCTTCGGTTCGCTGATGGACATCTGCCACGCCTCGGGCCTGGCGTTGACGGGAACGCTCCTCCTCGCGATGGATCGGAATTACGGAACGACCTTTCTCTGCATCGGAGGCGGAATTTTCCTGGCCGCCGTTCTCTTCCTCGTCCTGGTTCGCCTTCCCCCGGGGAAAAGATGACGACGCCGTACCGGCCCTTCCTGGTCCCCCCCGCCGCCCGGTGGTTTCGATGGGCGGTCGCCGTCGTCTGGCTGGCGACCGGTCTCCTCGTCCTCCACCCGGGGTACCGCGCGATCGGACTCGACCACCTGCATCGGTACGGCCTCCCCTCCTGGCTGATGACGGCCACCTGTATCGGCGAAATCGCGCTCGGAGCCTGGGTCGTCTTTTCACGCGCCCGCACCGGGATCACCTTTCTGCAGGTCGGCATGGTCGCCTCGTTCACCGCCATCATCGCGATCAACGAACCGATGCTCCTGGTGAACCCTTACGGGGCGATGACAAAGAACATCCCCCTGGTAATCCTGCTCCTGGTCGCGTGGAGACTGGAGCGGGGGGGGGTGGACCCCCCCGACGGAATGGATCCTGCGTTCGGGAATGGCGGTCATCTGGATCACGGAAGGGGTGCTTCCGAAGATCCTTTTTCCGCAGGCGGCGGAACTGGAACTGGTCGCGGCGAGCGGGATCGTCCCGATGGAGCCGGTCACCTTCCTCGCCATCCTGGGCGCGGCGGAAGCGGTTTCGGGCGTCGCGGTTCTCCTGGCGCGCGGACGTCTCCTGAGCCTTCTCCTGGCGGGTCAACTCTCCGCACTGTTGATTCTCCCCGTGCTGGTGGGCGTAATCGATCCGGGCCTCTGGATCCACCCGTTCCAGCCGTTGACGAAAGACGTTCCCATCCTCGTCGGAACCGCGGTCGTTTTCCTTCGAAAGACGCCTTTCCTGACCACGCGATGGTCGAACCTCTTCCTGCTGACCTACCGGATCCCGGCGGAAAAAGTGGAGAAACTCGTTCCTCCCGGCGTGACGCTCGAAAAGGACGCCACCGTCAGTTTCCTGAGCCTGGATTTCAGGGGGACTCGCGTCCTCGGAATCCCGGTCCCCGGGTTCCGAAACTTCCTCGACATCAACCTGCGAACGTACGTTCAATGGGGATCCACGAAAGGCGTCGTTTTCGTGCGGGAAATTGTTCCCTCCCGGACCGTGGCGTGGGTCGCCCGCACCGTTTTCGGCGAACCGTTCCGGGCGGCCCCGATCCGGAGCGAAATCTCGGAGAGCGACGGAAAAATCATCATCCACCGGGAGTTCGATTTCGGAGGCAGAACCCACACGATCCGGGCGGAGGCGAAGGCCTCCCCTTCCCTTCCCGACACCCATCCCTTTCTCGACCGCACGTGGGGCTTCGGCCGGGCGGGACGCGGGGAGACGATCTCCTACGAGATCGTGCGTTCCCGGATGGAAACCTGTCCCGTCGAATCCTGGTCGCTCGACATGGACTGGGCGGCGGTCTACGGGAAAGAGTGGGCCTTCCTCCAGGACGCGGAGCCCGTCTCGGTTGACATGGCCGTCGGGACGGAGATCAAAGTTCGATACCGGTCTTGAGCGGTTCGAACCGGGCGCGTCCCTCTTTCCAGAAGACCACCTCGATCTCGTACCCCGTCGGGTCCGTCACGTACCACGCCTTCGAGTGGGGCCATTCCCAGGGAGAGACGTCGAAGCCCTCCCTGCGAATCGTCTCCTCCCAGCGCGCCTCGTCGTCGATCCGGAAGGCGAAATGGTTCATCCCGTGAATCCCCTGCGCCTTCAATTCCAACCGGTCGAGAAACCGGGAGTCCGGGTATTCGTAGAGGCAGAGCATCTGCTCCCCCTCCCCGCCCCGCGACCGGACAATGCCCCACCGGACCCCGTTCTTGACGTCTTCCTCGACCAGCGAGAACCCAAAGACCCGGCCGTACCAGTCGACGCTTTCCCGGAAATCACGCACCGTAATGTTCAAATGATCAAACGCCTGTATATCCATTTCCTTCTCCTTTACCGGGTGGTGTCTTATTAATATAATATATACATGTTATACTGTACTTTTGTTACAGGAAAAATATAATCGAATCCATGAAAGCCTACACCGAGGGGAAGCGGCCGCGGATCCTGGACCTCCTGAAGGAAGAGGGACCCATGAACGTTCCCCGCCTGGCGGAGCGGCTCGGGATCAACCGGAACGCGGTCCGGCAGCAGATCGCCGTCCTGGAACGGGAGGGCCTGGTCGAGATGCGCGTGGAGCGGCGGAAAACAGGCCGCCCCACCCACGTCCATCACCTGACCGGGTCTGCACAGGCGCTCTTCCCCCAGGCGTACGGGCCGATGGCGCTCTCGATCCTGCGGCAGATCCGGGACCGGGAAGGCGAGAACAAGGTCCAGGAACTCTTCCGGCATCGCACCCGGGAACTGTTGAAGATCTACCGGGAACGACTCCGGGGAAAGAGCGCGCGGGAGAAGGTCCGGGAACTCGGCCGGATCCGGAAGGAGGAGGGATACATGGCCCGGTCGGAGGGGGCCTGCCTTTCAGAGCACCACTGTCCCATCGCCGCCGTCGCGAAGGAATTCCCCGCCGTCTGCGCCGCGGAGAAAAAGCTCTTCGAAACCGTGCTCGGGAAAAAGCTCGAACGGACCTCCCACATCGCCTCTGGTGCGCACGCCTGCGTCTACATCCCCAAAACTTGATATTCGGCCCCGGGTACGCTTTCATGTCTTCATGAACCCCGCCCTTCTCCTCATCGTTCTCCTCGGCGCCCTACAGGATCCCGTATGGTGGGAGGGAGAAGCGACCGCCGAAACGAACTTCTCGAACGATTCCTGGCTCCGTGGGCGCACCCTCAAAAAGAGCCACGAACTTTCCGGGGGGGAATGGCTCAACCATGACGCCGTCCAGGGCGACGACCCGATCTTCGCGAAATATTCCGTCACCGTCCCGGAGGATGGGACCTACAACCTCTGGACGCGCAAGTTCTGGAAACACGGTCCCTTCAAGTGGAAGTTCGACCAGGCAAAGTGGGCTTACTGCGGATGGGATTGCGGCCTGGCGGACAACTTCACGTTCCAGAAGAACGTCTGCGCAAACTGGGTCCATCTCGGAAGCGTGGAGCTTTCCGGGGGGGAGCATTCCTTCGAGCTCGAGCTTACGGCGAAGAAGGGAAAGAAGGCGACCGCCTGCTTCGACGCGTTTCTCCTGATCAAGGGGCCGTTCGTTCCCCGCGGAAAATCGAAACCGGGAGAGAAGTCGGGACTGGCGATGACCGGTTCCTGGGCGTTCGAACCGGGCATCGACCCTTTCTCCGCCTCCCCGATTGACCTCCGGAACCTCAACGAAACGGTCGCCGGGGAATCCGGGTTCGTCCGCCGGAAAAAGGACCGGTTCCTCCTCGGGAACGGAACGCCGGTCCGCTTCTGGGGCGTGAACGCGGGGACGTCGATCCTGGAACTCGACCGGGAATCACAGGTGTACCTGGCCCGACGACTGGCGAAGAACGGCGTGAACATCGTCCGGATCCACGACAAGATCTTCGAGGATTTCGGGGACGATCCCACCCGAATCGACATGAAGAAACTCGACAACCTCCATTCCCTGGTCGCGACCCTGAAGAAGGAGGGCATCTACACCTCGCTCAGCTTCTACTTTCCTCTCTGGATGGAGATGAAACCGGGATATGGATTCCCCGGCTACGATTCCACGGAGAACAAGCGTCCTTTCGCGCTGATCTTTTTCAACCGCGACTTCCAGGCGATTTACCGGGCCTGGGCGAAGGCTCTCCTGGCGACGGACAACCCCTACACGGGACTCCCCCTCGGGCGCGACCCCGGCGTCGCGATCGTCGAACTCGTCAACGAGGACAGCTACTTCTTCTGGACCTTCGCCTCCGGGAACATCCCCCCGCCGCAGATGAAACTGCTGGAACGGGAGTACGGAAAGTGGCTGGGGAAAAAGTACGGCTCCGTCGCGGCGGCCCGGAAGGCATGGGGCGGCGCGCACGACCCGAAGGACATGCCGGAGGACAACCGCGCCGTCCTCCACGACGCCTGGTCCATGACCGGAAAGGGCCACGGAATGGGGGCGAAGCACCGCCGGATGAGCGATCAAATCCGCTTTCTCACCGAACACCAGAAGGCGTTCTTCGAAGAAACGATCCGTCATTTCCGGAAGGACCTTGGCGTCAAACCGCTGATCTCGTGCGGCAACTGGAAGACGGCCGACCCGCGGATCCTCGACGGACTGGAGCGGTACACCTACACCGCGGGGGACGTGATCGACCGGCACGGCTACTTCGGCGGAAAACACGATGGCCCCCGGGCAGGTTACGCGGTCAGCAAGGGGGACACCTATTCCGACCGGTCCGGGCTCACCAACCCGGAGGAACTGCCCGTGCAGATCAACCAGGTCGCCGATTATCCCCACATCATCTCGGAGATCGGCTGGACCAACCCCAACCGCTTCAAGGCGGAGTTCCCGTTTCTCTGCGCCACCTACGGATCCCTACAGGGCATGGACGGATACTTCTTCTTCGCGCTGAACACCGCCCACTGGGAGAGCAGTCCCGGGAAATTCCCCTTCTCGGTACCGACCATCCTCGGCCAGTTCCCCGCAACCGCCCTTATATATAGAAGCGGGTTTCTCCGGGAGGCGAAGCCGGTCGTGAAGGAAACGCTCGGATTGAATGACCTGTACGATTTCAAGGGCGCCTCCGCGGTGACGCCGCCCAACACGGATCCCATCAGCAACCCGGGCCGAAAAACGTACCGCGTTTCCCGGATCGACCCCCTCACGTTCTACGTCGGCAAGGTCATGCGCAGCTTTTCCCCGGGCGCCACGCGAACGTCGATCCAGAACCTTCGAAAGTACATCGACCGGGAGAAGAGAACGGTCAAGAGCAACACCGGCGAACTGACCTGGGATTACGGCCAGGGGGTGGTCGTGGTCAACACGCCCCGGGCGCAGGGAGCGGGGGGATTTCTCGGCCGGGTCGGCCGGATCAAGTTGAAGGACGTCGCCATCGAATCGGAGAACGACTACGCGATCCTGCTGGTGGTTTCGCTCGACGGCGCCCCGCTGGCGAAATCGAAGAAGATCCTGGTGCAGGCGGGGACCGAGGAGCAGTACTTCGGATGGAAAACCTCCGGAAGGGAGATCAAGGATCTTGGCGGCCTGCCGATCAACGTCCGCGAGACGCGGGCGACGATCACGTTCAAGAAGGGCAGACGCTTCCGGGAGGTGGTGACGCTCGACGAACACGGGTACGCGAAAACCGTCACGCCGGCGAAGGCGAAAGGGTCCCTGCTGGAGGTCTCCCTCCCCCGGGATGCCCTTTACACGATCCTTCGCTGAACCGGGCTACTTCTTCCGGTCAAGCCTCTCCACGACACGACGGATTTTCTCCAGCCACAGGGGATTGGCACGCACGACCAGGGAGTTCGTCTCCTTGTCGGCCAGGACACGAATCGGTGCCGTCTCGGGGAGCCGTCCCCTCTGCTCCGGATTCCTTGGGGCGGGCGCCACGAGATCCTCCAGGAGGGGGTGAATTTCCGACACGGTCCGGTTCTCCAGTTGAATCACATCGACGCGATCCCTCCCTTCCGAATTGTCAATCTCCGCAATGATGCCCGCCATTCTCTCGATGTTGTAATCGTAATCGGAGACGAGGACGATGCCGGCCGACTCGATCATAAGTATTCCCTGGGGATAGGTGACCATGTTGATCAGCGCCGCGTGGATATCGCGGGGACTCGCGTTGCGAACCCGGAAGACCCGGGACACGAACCGGTCCGACGGCTTCTCCGAGCCGTTTGCGAGGGGAAGCGCCGACTTCGGCGCCAACGCGGCCATCTTGATCTTGAAATAGGATTCACCCTCTTCCACGCCACGAACCGGAACCAGGACGAGATCGTTCATGGCGAGAAACGAGCGGTAAACCTGGAATATCTTCACGGGATCGTGGACCGGCTTGGCCAGGGAGAAACTGACCTCTTTTTTCGCGAGACCAAGGCTCTTCGTCCACATCAATCTTTTCCCGGTCTTCCGCTGGACGAGCAGGGTGATCGAGCGGAGGTCTTCACCCTCGAAGACCCGGAATTCCCGGGTTTCTTCTTCCTGGGGTGCGGGGCCAGCGGACAGGGCACAAACCAGTGCAAATATCGTGATCGTGTTCATTTTTTAACTCCTATAAAATCAACGTCACCTTCTTACGACTAAGTGGGGGAGGGGTTGGAAAAAAAACGGGACTCATCCCCTCGAGAGAAGTTCCCGCGCCGCGTCCGCGACCTGCCGTCCCGTGATGGAGGCGATCGGCCGACGGTTCGAACGGACCACGATCGCGCGGTCGCCCTGCATGTAGGGCCCCGTGTTCTCCGGGGAGGTGCGCGGCCCGTTGATGTCGACCACCGGCGTCTCCAGCCCGGAAGCCATGTGCATGATCCCGGTGTCGCAGGTGATCAGGCAGGCGCATCGCTGGAGGAGCGCCGCAAGAACCTTCAGGGAGGGAGGTTCGCCGGGAAGGAACGCCCTTCCACGGGGAAGAGCCTTGACCAGTTTTTTCGCGCGCCATCTCTCCCGGGGAGAGTGGGAGCTGAGGAGAAAGTGAAGTCCCTCCACGTCGAGGAGAGCGCGCGCCGTGTCTATGAAGTTCCGGATCGGCCAGGTCCGGTCATGGCGCCGGAAGGGCCAGGTGCGCGTCGTCTGGTGTGTCCCGATGTTGACGATCGCGAATTTTTCGACGCCGGGAGGAAGAAGTTCGCGCGCCGCCCGCTTCGCTTCCTCCGGGACATGAAGCACCATCGGCCACGGAGGGTCCCCGATGCCGAGAGGCCAGGCGTCCCCGACGGCCAACTCGGCCATGTGATACCTTTCGGTGCCCCCCCCGTTGTGGAGGGACGGAATCGTCGGCCCCTCCCCCGCCTCCGCCCGCCAGTTTCGATCGACGAGATGTGGAACACCGACGAGGTGAAGCATCTCCATCACCGCCGGGGGTTCCTTCCCCACGACGATCGCATCCAGTTTTTTCCCGCGGAGATTCCGCAGGACCGGTTCCATCTCTTTCAGCGTGCCTTTCCGGTCCATCCCGGGCGGAAAAGAGAGGACCTCCTCCACGCCGGGATGTCCTTCCCAGAGGGCCGGCTGGTTCGTCAGAACGAGAACCTGGAGACCGGGATGAACCGCCCGGATCGCGTTCGGAACGGGCGTCCAGAACATGTTCTCTCCCATCCGGCCGAACCGGACCAGGAGGACCCTTCGGACCTTCCCGGCGTCGAGTTCTTCCCTCAATTTCCGCACGCATTCGTTCATGCAGTCTCCATCCTGTCGCCCGCCGCGAAATTGTCAAGGGGACAAAACGGGACTTTTATTGGCGTGCGCATCCGGGTAGATTGTCGCGATTCTGTCACGGGAGAAGACGGCACATGGAAGCATCATCCCGCTTCGACGAGTGGATTTCGACCCGGGGGCTCATCCGGCCGAGGCTCGGGGACACCACCTTCGTCGACCTCGCGCAGGCCCTGGCCACGATGAACGGCCTCGGCGACGAAAAAGAACGGCCGCAGGCGCGGTCGATTCTCGAAACCATCGGAGAGACCGATCATCTCGTCTTCGTCCTCGTCGACGCGCTGGGCGTCCATTTCGTCGACGAACTCCCCGAAGGCTCCTTCCTCCGGGGAAACATGGATCGGGGGATTCGCTCGGTCTACCCTTCCAGCACAGCTCCCGCGCTGACCTCTCTCGCCACCGCGGCCTGGCCCGGCGTGCACGCGGTGACCTCCTGGTGGACCCGCCTTCCCGAATTCAACCTGACCGCCACCATCCTTCCGTTCGTCGACCGATACACCGGGGAGGACCTGGCGAAGTTGAACGTCACGATGGAAAAAGCTTTTCCCCAAACCTCGCTCTCCGCGCGGTTCAAGCGGAACGTCCACTCTTTCCTCCCGTCCAAGATCACCGAAAGCACCTATTCCCGGTACGTCCGGGGGGACTTCCCGGTCACGGGCTACACCACTTTCCCCGAGGCGGTCGACCAGGTGCTGGAAGAAACGAAGAGGCTCGAAGGCCCCACCTTCCACTACCTCTACTACCCCGGCGTCGACGCCGCCTCCCATGACTTCGGCCCCGACTCGCCGGAAGCACGGGGAGAGGTCGCCCTCGCGGAAAAGGAACTGGGCCGCCTCCGGGAAGGTCTGCCCTCCTCCAGCCGGATCGTGGTGAGCGCCGACCATGGACAGATCCGGATCACGGACGAGAACAAGCATCACATCACGCCCGACGACAAATTGATGACCTACCTCAAGAATCCTCCCGCCGGAGAACCGCGCGTCTCCCTCTTCCACGTCAAGGAGGGAATGCAGGAGGAATTCGCGGCCACCTTTCGCGAAAGGTTTTCCGAAAATTTCCTCCTCCTCAGCGCGGACGAGGTCCGCGAACTGGAACTGATGGGACCCGAACTTTCCCGGGAAGCGAAACGGCGGATCGGCGACTTCATCACCATCAGCGACGACCATTCCGCCCTCTTCCACGGCCCGCTCGAACCGAAATCGGGAGAGTCCCGGATGAACGGGTACCACGGGGGTCTGACCGAAGCGGAAATGACGGTGCCGTTGATCGTGGCGTGATCAGGAGGTCTCGTTCCCGAAAAGAAACCCCATTTCCCCGTCCAGGTCGCCCGCGTTGTTCAAGGACTGGAGAACCCGGTCGCGGAGGAGGCTTCGCAGGTCGGCCCGAACCCGCCGGAGCGCGCTTCGTACGGAGTCCTCCGTCACGGTGAACCTTTTCGCGAGATCGCCGTACGTGGGAGGGTTTTCCTCCACGAAGCTGTACTCCTCGAAGATCCGGAACACGTCCCCCTTCCCCGCTCCGGTGTACTGATCGCGAAGCGTCTTGAGGGAGTCCTGCATCAGCGACTGCGCCCAGAGACGGTCGAACATGGTTTCAATCGACTCCTCCTTCGAAGGAAGTTCGAAGAGCGACTCGTCGTCGCGATCGATCGAAACGTGAACAAGTTTTCCTCCCCGTTTCAGCCGGTTCTGATCGCGGGTATGGTTGCGCAGGAAATTTTCCAGCGCGGCCCGGATGAACGACCGGAAGCGCCCCCTGTCGGGCCCCACGGACCGGAGTACGTCCTTCTCCACCATGCGCGCGAAAAATTCCTGCGTCAGGTCCTTCGCCTCCTCGTTCGACCGGTTCCAGCGCAACCGGACCAGCCAGTAGACCGGCTTCCAGTACATCTCGCAGAGCCGCTCGAGATGGGGCCGCGCGTTGGGCGCCTCGGGATCGCCCGCCTGCAGGACCATCGTCCAGAGCGTCGAGGGGAAGGCTCCCCCGCCCCCGATTTGTGTCGCCGGATCGCCGGGTCCCATCATTCCTCCTCGATCGACTGGACCATCACGCGGGGCTCGTCCCGGATCTCCGCAAGGTCCCGGGCCTCGATTCCCGTCCCCATCTTGACCTCCCGGGTCGACCGGCCATAGAGAAAATTCCCGTCCCGGATAATTTTGCGCCGGTAGTATCGATAGACCGGATCTTCCGACCCGCTTTCTCCCCGTAGTTCCACCCCGGCCTTTTCCGGAACGTCCCCCACGAGAACGGTCACCCCGTCGACGAGGGCCTCGCCGTCCAGGATCGGGCCGGTCACGTGAAGCCGGGAACCCGACCTGCGCGCACGGATCCGGTTTTCGTCTACGTCCCCGTGGATCCGGGAACAGGCGAACCACGAACCCGCTTCCTTCCCGACGCGGGTCAGGTTTTCCTCCACCACCATCTCGAACCGGGAACTCTTCGCCTGTTGCCAACTGTCGAACAACGGTTTCACCAGGCCCGGAAAGGCGACTTCCATTTTTCCCGGGCGCGCCTTGTGAACGAACCAGATGTCCGCCCGCGCGCGCCCAATCGAGCACGACTGCCGCACGACAACGACGGAACCCCCGGGGAACCCGAAGTACGCGACCGCGCACGCGGCGGAGGGGAGGAGAATCACCGCCCACCATCGAAATCGGGGTCGCCACAACGCGACCCCGCCGAGAAGGAGAACGGCCCCGAGAAGGTAGAGGACGGAGAACCAGACCAGGAAGTTTCGCTGTCCCACGATCCACCCTTCCTTCGGCGCCAAACGGTGGACCGCCGGATCCACCGGCTCGAACCAGCGGGACTCGTGTTTCCCGCGCGCGCGCAGACGCGCCATCGCGTCCGCAAGATCCTCCGCGACGATCCCTCCCATCTCTTCGTACCCGGCCGGGGCGTCCCCCACCACGGCATCGACGGCTTCGAACCATTCCAACCGGGAGGCTTTCGGAGTCCAGTCGAAGACGACGGTTTTCGAACCGGGTGACGCTCCCTCCGCCAGGACCAGCAGGTCGCTCTGGTAAAGCCCGAGCCCCAACCTCTTCCGCGCGAAACGGGAGACGACGGAGTCTCCCCGGCGAAGCGTCACTTCCAACGGAGCGTCCACGGAGAGCGCGAGCGCGGGGAGAACAAAATGGGATGTTCCCGTCGACAACCGGACGCTCCGGACGATCGAGAATCCGATGTCGGTGCGGACGACCAGTTCCCCTTCGAAGGGGGAAGCGGTTTTGATGCCGATTTCGAGGGGAGCCCAGTGGCCGGGACGGAACGCACCCCCGGTCATGATCTCGGCGCGGTCGATTTCCGGGACGGTCTGAAGGCAGAGCAGTCCGAAGAGAATCAACATACTCCCATCTTACTCCCGACGGGCGGCAGGTCTACGCCGCCGTGCGTTGTGTCCGGCGAAGAAAGGCTGGCCCGAGCAGGAGCCCGATCGTCGCCCCACCGTAAATCGCCGATTGGACGAGGGGCGTGGATCCGGAATTGATGTGGGACGCCGCCCAGAAGGGCGAAAGGGAGGAGAGGAATTGGAGGGAAGTTCCGAAGGCGTCCCACGCCACGAACGCGGCGAAGGGGAATCCCGCGGAAGCGACGAAGAACGCCGCGTAGTACCACGCCCGCATCTTCCATTTCCGTTCCACGCCGAGCGCGAAGAGCGCCGCGACGAAAGAGGCCATCACGATGACCAGGAGTTGACCCTTGAAGAAGGTCGCGAAGTCGAGGGTCGAAACGTTCATGCAGATCATCGCGATCGGAAGCACGAAGAGGGAAAGGACCACGACCTGCAGGAGAAGCACGTTGACCGATCCCGCCTGCAGGGGGGCGTGATCGCCGATCGGACGCGCGCTTTCTTCCGCGAGTATTTTCGGGATGAAACCGGGCCAGATGACCAGGACGAAGAAAAGCTGGGTGTAGATCAGGTACTGGAAGGTATCCGCCGGCGTAATGAGGAACGAGGTGAAGGGAATCGCACCGGCGAGCGCGATCAGCATCGCACCCGTGATCACCGCGAGCCACGAGAGATAAAGCACGATCGTCTGATGAAGGCTTACACGAGACATCCAGTCCTCCCTGTCGCCATGCGACTTCCCCCGGTTCCGGGTCAGCGACGCCTTCCGAGATGACTGTTGCGCTCGAGAACGGCCGCTTCACCCCGCTTGTAGTATACCTTCACGTAGACCAGGTTTTTCAGGCCCGGGAAATCTTTCAAGACCATGCGTAGGTTTTCCACCTTCGCTCCCTGCGTCAACTCCCCGTACTTGTCCGTGGAGGAGGGCCGTCCCCAGTAGATGACGCACCCCGATTTCGTCGAAAGCGCCATCTCGCTCCGAAGCCTGTCGATCCGGCCGTCGAAATTGGAGACGTCGATCGCGGCGACCCGGACGGAGGCAAGCACCGGATCCTCGGTGACGAACCGGGCCAGTTCCATCCCGGCGGCGAGGGCGGGATCGTTCCAGATCTTTCCCGCCACGGGTGCGCGATGGAGTCCGACGATATCGGTTTCGTAAACGCACGGAGGCCGTTTCTTCCAGAGACCCGGCAGGCGGACCCGGTTCTCGTCCACCACGATCCAGCCCTGGGATGTCTTCACCGCCGCCACCGGATCGAGGTACTCGAACCGAACCCGGATCTGGTCGGGGAAAACCCGTTCCACGGACGAGACCTTCTTCACCCAGGGATTCTCGAGGAAGGCGCGGCCGATCCACTCGGTCGTATCCCCGTCCAGCATGTCGTGGCCGGAGTCGTCGAGGGAGATCGTCACGGAATTCACCCCGTCCGCCCAGTCAGGCGCAAGGGCGACGCGAAATTTTTCGGAATCGACGGAATATTCGGGTTTCCCCTGGATCAGGCTGTATACCTCCCGATGAACGAGGAGGACGATCAGGCTGAGGGTGCCGACCGCGACGGCGACCTTCCCTGCCTTGAAAAGCCCCTCCCGGTGCTCCGCAGACCACTCTTTCACGCGAAGCCGGGGCAGACGGGGAGCCTTGAACTTTTTCCAGAACTTCCCCCCGCGTTTCATCCTGAGGGTATATCGGCATTCCCGGGGACATGCTTTGGCCGTCGCGATATATTCCCCGCACCCGCCCGTTTCTATATAGTGTGCGGGATGGACTTTTACCAGGCCCCGCCCCGTCTGACGAACATCTTCGACCAGGATACCGCTCTTCAGCGTGAACTCGCCCGGAAGTTGCCCGACGATCTCATGAACCGCACCAGGCCTCTCTTCCAGGAGATGGGGCGTCTCGTCGTCGAGGAGGTGAAACCGCTCGGAGACGAGGCGGAGGCCCATCCCCCGGAACACGTTCCCTACGACCCGTGGGGAAAACGCATCGACGAGATCCGCGTTTCGGGAGCCTGGAACCGGTTGAAGGAGTTCTCCGCGAAACACGACCTCGTCGCGACCGGGTACGACGAGAGGCTGGGAGACCGCCGCCGCGTGGTACAGGCCGCCCTGCTCCACATGTTCTCGGCCTCCTCCGCCACCTTTTCCTGTCCGCTCGCGATGACCGACGCGGCCGCGCGGGTTCTCCTGGATATCGCGCCCGCGGAACTGCGTGACAGGCTCGCTCCAAGGCTGATCGCGACCTCCTTCACCTCCGGGCAATGGATGACGGAGCGGACAGGCGGATCCGATGTCGGGGGAACCTCGACGATCGCCCGGCCGATCGAAGGAAATCGATACGCGCTCTCGGGCGACAAGTGGTTCACCTCCGCGGTCACCTCGGAGATGGCGCTGACGCTCGCGAAAATCGAGGGTTCCGACAAGCTCTCGCTATTTTGCGTCGAAGTCGCCGACGGGGGAATCAGCGTTCTCCGGTTGAAGGAGAAACTGGGCACCCGCGCGCTTCCCACGGCGGAATTGACGTTGAAGGGAACCCCTGCCACGCTGGTCGGCGAACCGGGCCGGGGCGTGGCCAACATTTCCGGAATGCTGAACGTCACACGGTTCTACAACGCGGCCGCCTCCACATCGTCGATGAGCCAGGCAAAACTGCTGGCGGGAGACTATGCGCAGAAGCGAAAGGCGTTCGGGAAACCGCTGATCGACCTGCCGCTTCACCGGAGAACGCTCGAGGACCTGGAATGCGCCGCGGCGGCCGGACTGGCGATCCTCTTCGAAGTGGCGGACCTGCTCGGAAAATCAGAGTCGGACACGGCAAGCGGGGAGGAACGGAAGCGACTCCGAGGCCTGATTCCTGTGGCGAAGCTCACGCTCGGCAAACAGGCGGTGGCACAGGCGAGCGAAGCGCTGGAATGTTTCGGCGGCGCGGGGTACATCGAGGATACCGGCCTCCCGCGCATGCTCCGCGACGCGCAGGTATTGCCGATCTGGGAGGGCACGACCAACGTTCTCGCGCTCGATCTCTTCCGGGCGGAGATGAAAGAGTCTTCCCTCACCCTGATCCTCGAGAATCTCAAGACCCGATGTTCGGGAGATCTTCACGAACGGATCGAAAAGTTCTCCTCCTGGCTCTCCTCGGGAGATCCGAAGCCGGAGGAGGAAGCCCGCCGGATCGCGCTCACGACGGGCCATCTCTGCGAGGCGGTCTACCTCGCCGAATCCCTCCCCTCCACCGGAGAAGCCTTCCAGCGGTTTGTTCAGCCTTTACTGGGTTCCTGACACCTCCGACTGAAATTTGGGTGCGCCAGCCCTGCCAAACCGCGCTAAAATGGCCATTTGAAGGGCCGTTTCCACGGAACTGTCAGGAACCCTTTATTACGCTGCGTTTCACGTCGTCGACGATCGCGTAGAGGGCGGGGATGAAGAGCAGGAGAAGGACCGTCGCGAAGGCGAGGCCCCAGACGAGGGAAACCGCCATGGGGGTGAGGAAGGCGGAACTGCCGGTCACCTGGAACATCAGGGGCATGAGGCCGACCACGGTCGTGGCGGTGGTGAGAAGAATCGGCCGCAGGCGCATGCGCCCGGCACGAATGATCGCCTGCCAACGGGAAACACCCGCCGCGCGCAGACGATTGATGAAGTCGACGAAGACGAGCGAATCGTTCACCACCACGCCGGTCAACGCCACGACGCCGATCATCGCCATCAGGCTCATCGGCTGACCATGGATAAAGAGCCCGTAGACCGCGCCGATCAGGCCGAGCGGGATCGTGAATAGCACGACGACCGGCTGGATGAAAGACCGGAAGAGCGCGCCGAGAATCATGTAGATCAACAGGAGCGCAAGCCAGAAAGCGTTCCCGAGGGAACTCATCGTTCTGCGGCGATCCTCGTCTTCCCCGGTAAACAGCAGGGAAATCCCGTCCCCCCCCCGGTCGGCGAATTTTTTCTGAAGCAGGTCATTCACCTCGTAGGAGGTGACGACATCGGTGTCAACGTCCGCCTTTACCGTCACCGATCGCTTCTCGTTGTACCGGTTGATCTGGGCAGGCCCTCTCACGGGCTTCACCGACGCGACATTCTCCAGGGGAACCAGTTGCCCGCTCTCCCGCATCACCTGGAGGGACATCAGGTCGCGGGCGTCCTTCCGGAACCGCGGGGCGAGCCGGACGATCACCTGGATATCCTCGTCCCCCCTGCGAATCTCACTCGCGAGCCCCCCGTCGTAGGCGAACCGGACGGTCTCGGCGACCCTCCGCACATCCACACCCAGTTCCTTCGCCCGCGTCTCGTCGATGACGATATGCTCCTCCGCCTTCCCGGAATCGTCGTCGCTGGAGATATCCTTCACCCCCCCGATTCCCGCAAGGAACTCCCGGATCTCCGAGGCGAGCGCGATCATCTTTTCCCGGTCTTCCCCGCGAACACGAACCTGCACCGGTGGGCCGGTAGGCGGACCGGCGTGCCCCCTCGCAAATTCCACCGTCACTCCACCCGAAAGCCGGAGCCGTTTCCGGAAATCGGCGATGATCTCCTCCCCCGAACGATCCCTCCGGTCCGTGTCGACGAGCGCCACCGTCACCTGCCCGACATGGGTGGCGATCTCCCGCTCGGCTCCCCGCCCCGTCTCTCCGATCCGGGCCATGATCGATTCCCGTTCCTCCGCCGGAAGTTTCCCCGCCTGCCTTTCGATATCGCGGATGATCCGCTCCGTCTCCCCCAGAGTCACCCCCACGGGAGCCTTCACCCGGAGCGTGAACCGGTCGAGGTTCCTGTTGGGGAACATCTGGAATCCGATCGCCTTGAATCCGAACCCGACGATCAGAGCCGCCACGAGGATCATGCAACCGACGAAGGCGTACCGGCGTCGCAGGACCTTCGTCAGCAGCCAGGAATAAAAACCGCGCAGGGATCGGAACCATCGTTTCTCGCTCTCCGGATTCTCCAGACGGGGAAGACCGAAATCGGCGAGGTGGCTCGGAAGAATGAAGAACGACTCCACGAGGGAACCGCAGAGAGCGAAGATGACGACGATCGGGATCCACATCGTGAACTTGCCCATGATCCCTTCCATGAGAAGCATCGGGAGGAAGGCGGCGACGGTCGTCAGGATCGCGGCGTTCACCGGCATGAAGACCTCGCGCGCGCCGTCGATCGCGGCGTTCGCCCGGCTCTTCCCCATCTGCATGTGGCGGTAGACGTTCTCCGTGACGACCACCCCGTCGTCGACGAGCATGCCGAGCACCACGATGAGCCCGAACATGGAGATCATGTTCAACGACGCCCCGTAGGCGTGCATCAGGATCAGGGCGAACATGATGGAGACCGGGATCCCGAGCCCCGCCATCAGGGAGATCCGCCCGTGCGGATCGACCATCATGATGAAAAGAATGAGAACAACATAAATTCCGCAGATCGTGATCGACGTCGTCAACTCCTGGTTCAGGATCTGCACGAGCACCACGGCGATCCCGGTCGAGAGAAGAATCAACCCCACCGTTCTTTTCGATATGCGCCGGGCGAGCGTCAGGTAGAGGACGAGGATCACCATGCCGAACCCGAGAATGGAGCTGTTCACCAGGACGTTCAACCGGTTCCGAATCATCTGGGTGCCGTCCCGCGTCACCGTGACGTGCGCGTTCGGATCGATCTTCTCCCCGAATTTTTTCACCAGCGCCTGTATTTCGTCGCCGATCTTGATCGAGTTCCCCTCCGCCCCCTTGTCGACCGTCAGGTTGATGGAACGCTCCCCGTCGACGTGCCCGAAGGTGACGGGCTCCTCGTACGTGTCGGAAACGGTGGCGACATCCCTCAACCGCACGACATGGCCGGACGCGTTGGAAAGGAGAACGATCTCCGCAAGTTCCTTCGGGGTCTGGATCTCCCCGACCGTCCGGACGAGCTTCTCTTCCCGCCCGCTCTTGTAGGTTCCCCCCGGCTGGTTCAGGTTACGGTCGCGAATCCGGCCCATCACCTGCGACAGCGCGAGTCCGTAATGTTCGATCCGTTCGCGGTCGACTTCGACCCACATCTGCCGGTCCCGGAGCCCCGCCAGGCGGACGCTCGTGACACCATCGATCTCGAGAAGCTGGTCCTTCAGGTCCCCGGCGATTTCCTTCCGGATCGCGTAATCGGTCTCCCCGGAGACGGCGAGGTTCATCACGGGAAAGGTCGGCTTGATCTTCTGGACGACCGGGTCTTCCGTCCCTTCCGGAAACATCGCCCGGTTCACCCGGTTCTGGACGTCGATCACGATCTTGTCGAGATCCTCGACGCTCGTCTTCAACTGCAGAACGACGATCGACCGCCCCTCGATGGCGGAGCCGTACGTCTTCTCCACCTCCTCCATGTCCTTGAGTTCGTTCTCGATCGGAATCGTGACCAGCTTCTCCACCTCCGAGGGGGAGGCTTTCGGGTAGAGGGTGATGATCGAGATGAATTCGAGGGCAACCTGCGGGTAGGCTTCGAGGGAGATGCTCCGGCCCGACATGATCCCCGCCGCCACGACCATGAGCATGACCATGTTGACGAAAACGGGGTTCCGGACGGAGAACTTCGGAATCATCGGTCGCGCCTATCTCTCCGCCGCCGCGGGGGCGAAGTCGATTTCCTGGCCGTCCTGCAGATTCCCGGCGCGCGCCACGATCACCCTCTCCCCTTCCTGGAACCCGCCCTCCACCCGGATCCGGTCGCCGTTCCTGCCGAGAACGCGGACGGGAACGAGCGAGGCCCGACCTTTCTTGACCGTCCATAGCCAGGTCCGGTCGGCGCGGGTGACAAGGGCGTCCGAAGGAACGTGGTATCCCTTCTCGGTCATTCCGGTATGGATGCGCAGTCGGAGGGACATCCCCGGGTAAAGCCGGGCGCCCCCGGGATTCCGAACGAGGAAACGAACGGGCCACGTGCGGGTCACCGGGTCCGCCTCCAACACCATCCGCACCTTTTCGATCTGGAGTCCACCGTTTTCGAGTTCAAGCCGAAGGATCCCCTTCGCCTTCCCCTCCCGAAACGCCACCATCTTCTCTTCCGTCAAACCGACTTCGATCTGCATCCGGTCCAGGGAAAGAATTTCGGCGACGGGATCTCCGACGCGAACGTAGCCGCCGACCGAAACCGGCTTCCGGAGAATGACGCCCGCCCAGGGCGCCTTGACGTCGAAGTACCCGAGGATCACCTCCGCCCGTTTCACCGCCTCGGCCTGGCGCGTGAGATCGAGGGCGGTCGTTCTCACCTTCAACTGGGCCGCGTCAAGTTCCTCCTCGGATACGTCTCCATCGCCGTGGAGCTTCTCCTTCCTTTCCAGGTCTTGGAGAGCGTCCTCCGCCTGGATCTTCCGGCTCAGGAAGACCGCTTCCTGCTCCGCAAGGTCGATCGAGGGAACCCGGTTCCGGATACGAAGAAGAAGCTGGCCCCGCTCCACTTCCTGGTCCACATCGAAAAGAATCTCCTCGATGGCGCCCGACACGACGGGCCTGACGACGACCTTCCGTTCGGCCAGGACGCGCCCGTTCCCTTCGATCACGACGGGAAGTTCGGTCCGTTCAAGGGCGATCACTTCGGGGACCGGAACGGACTTGATCTTCCGGTCCGGTTTCTTTTTCCCTTCGAGAAGATCGCTCTTCAGGAATCCAAATACGATCCCGCAGGCCAGGACGGCCAGGATGATGGTCAGGACGAGGGAACGACCGCGCATATTTCTACTCGCTAACAAATGTTGGCGGGTATCATATTCCCTTCCCCTTTCGATCGCAAGTCGTGAACCTTTTTCCCCATCATCCGTTTCCATGGTCATGCCCGCTTTCAAACTGCTCCTCGCCCTGATCCTGCTCCTCGGGGACGTCTCCCCCCGGAAGAAGCAGGCTGAGCCGGAGAAGAAGCCGAACAAGAAGGTCCTCGTCGGGGGAAACCGCATGCTGTTCGCCCGGGGCTGCTCCGGGTGCCGAGAGACCATCGACTGCGTCCAAACGGGCCTGAGATACCTGGCACGCCACCAACCGTCCAACGGGATCTGGAAGAAAAACAAACCAGGATGCTCCTGCCGTCCCACTATGCCCGAGCCGAAATCGATCAAAATCAGCGATCTTCGGCCGGCAGAAATGAAGGAGATAACCGGCCTGATCGCCCGGTTCCGGAACGATTCCATCGAGGTTCGCAACCGGGCGGAATGCGACCTCCGAGGATTCGGATCGAAGGCTATCCCGGACCTGGTCCTGGGAATGAAGGCGGAGGACCCTGAAACGCGCGCCCGCTGCTCGGCACTGGTCAGGTCGATCTGGTACCCGGCGGATAGCTCGGAGATCCAGATGACCGGGTTCGCACTCCTGGCCTTTCTCGGCTCCGGATATACCCACATGTCCAAGGAGAAGGTCGGGGGTATCCGTACTGGCAATATCATGAAGCGGGGACTCAAAGCCCTGATCGCCCTCCAGAACAAGTCCGGGAGAATCGGCGGAAAGAACGATATCAGCCATGTCATCGCAACGCTCGCGCTGTTGGAGGCCTACAGTCATTCCCGGTCCGGACTCCTGAAAGGGCCCGCCCAGAGGGGGCTACATGCGCTCGCCACGATCCGCTCCTGGAATCCACGAACCGTGGCGTGGACGACCATCCTGCTCCGGTCCGCCTCGCTCGCCGGATTGGAACGGCCGCCCGCCCTACTGGAAAAGATGGAGAAGGCGATCGAGGGCAAAATCGGAGCATGGGCCGAGGTCTCGCGGACACTCCTGATGCATCTCCGTTCCAAGAAGGTGAACCCGGGGAGGGTCCTGGCACTCGCCGGTGGGGACCTGTCCAGGGTAAGCGCCGAACAACTCTTCGTGATCACCCTGCTGGTCCGTAACTATGCACCCTCGATCTGGAAGACGTGGTCCCTGAAGGCGAAGAATGCCGTTGGAAAGAACCGGTCCGCTGTGGAACGTCCCTGCGAGATTGGATCCTGGAAGGGCCGGGTGCACGACACGATCTTCGCCACCCTCACCATGGAGCTCTATTACCGGTACGCGAAAACGCTTTCCCGGAAACGCTGATCCCTGCCGCTTGTTCAACGGAACGCCCCCTGGATCACTCGCCCACTGTATGAATGTTTCCCTTCCCGTATCGGCCTGGATACAGCCGACCCCTCCCTGCCTTCCGGATATGCATGGCACGAAGGTTGCGATACTCCCCCCGAACGGAGGTGACCGATGAAACCGAATCGACGTGAATTCATGAGAGGAAGCCTGGGAGCGCTGATGCTCGCTCCCGGGGCGTTGCGCCAGGATCTCCCCCGCGAGCCCGACTGCCCCGTCACGCCTGAGAACATCGAGGGGCCGTTCTGGAAACCGGACGCCCCGGTCCGGAAGGGCGGGAAACTCCGCCTCGAAGGGGAAGAGGGGAAGATCCTGGTCGTTCATGGAACGATCGAGGGCTACCCCTCGTGCAAGTCTCTTCCCGGCGCGGTGGTCGACGTCTGGCAGGCGGACCACGAGGGCGAGTACGACAACAGGGGGTTCGACCTCCGGGGGAAATTTCGTGCGGACGGGAAGGGATGGTACGAATACGAGACGATCCTGCCGGGACGGTACGAGATCGGCCGGAACCGGTTCCGGCCGGCGCACATCCATTACAAGGTGACGCATCCCGGGTACGCCCCGTTGACGACCCAACTCTACTTCGAGGGGGATCCGCATCTCCGGAACGATCCGTGGGCGAAAAAGGCTCTCACGAAACGGCTGGAACGGACGAAGACCGGCCGGGTTCGTTGCCGGTTCGACATCCGGCTGAGAAAGGCAGACCGGCGCAAGTACGGAAGTTCCTACGGGGGGAAGGATTAATCCTTCTCTTTCTTCTCTTCCGCCGGTATGGCGAAGACGTCTTCGGGAATCTCCTTGTCGAGTTCAAAGATGACGTAGGTCTCCATGATGGTGACCCCCGAAGGCTTCCCCTCGCGGTAAGGAACGATCGATCTGCGAAGGGGCAGACCCGTCACGGAATCGATCCAGACCTGCATGGCGGCCTCGTCCTTCCGGATGCTGATTCGGGCGATGCACTTCACGACCTGCGTATCCCGGCCGTCCACCTTCTCCTTCTTCCCCATCGCGAACTTCTCGAGGGTCACGAAGTTGTCGACGCTCTGAACCTCCCTTGCCAGCCCCGGCGGGAGTATCATGAAGCCGCCCGTCACCCCGATCCGGGAGACGACCCCCTGGACCAGTTCCCCACGTTTCTCCACCGTTTTCATGTCCCGGCGCTTGTTCCGTTCCTTCTCAATTTCGACGGTGGCCTTCCCGTCCGACACGAGGAGCCAACCTCGATCGCCCTGCTCCGATTTCATCACGATCTCAAACCTCATCCGGTTTCCCCCGGCGAGGGAGAGTTTCCCGTTCGACTCCCGCTTCACATCGCCCTTCTCCTGGAGCAACTCGAACTCCACCTGGACCGACTTCGCGGCGTCGATCTTTTTCACCATCGCGTCGAACAGGTCCTTCGCCTCGTTCCCGTCCTGGAGGGAAAGAGAACCCGCAACAAGAAGAGAGGCCAGCACGATCATGTTTCATTCCTTTTCGTTTCCCGGATTATCCCCCCCCGAATCCGATTTGGGTACGTTTTTGGCCCTCCGGGGTGTCTTGCTTTCGGAGAATCGTTCCCCTATCATCGAATCCCGCCGACGGGTATATTTTGGAGATGCACATGAAACACCTCTTTGCAGTTCTGTTCCTCTTCGTGCTGGCGCCGGCCGGGTGGGCCAACGGCGGCGACGAAAACGGCGTTGCGTGGGTCCGCACCTGGGAAGAGGCGCTGGAAGAGGCGAAGATCCGCAACGCGCCGATCCACGTCTCCTACCACCAGGACAACTGACCCCCCTGCGCGTCGATGGAGTCATCGACTTATCCCGACAAGAAATTCGTCGCGTCCAGCATGAACTTCGTGAACGTGGCGGTCCACACCGGAACGGCCCACGGAACGAAGGAACTGCGCGTCGGCCGCGAAACGAAGGAAGTCTGCAAGCTGTACGGCAACTTCAATTCTTTCCTCACCTGCTCCGAACACAACTCGATGCCGAGGGGAAGCATACCCGGTTCCGACAAGGTCCGCGGCGTTCCCGCGCTGATCATCCTCGACCCGACCGGAGAGAAGGTCCTGCACCAGAGTTCCGGCGGCAAGAGCGCATCCAGGATGATCAAGGTCTTCGACGAAGTGATCCAGGAGAACCGCCTCGCCCCCGTTCACGCATCCCTCTACCAGAAGGCGAAGGGAATCCGGGCCGCGGCGAAAGGCAAACTCGAGGAAGGAAAGTACAAGGACGCCATCCGCGCCTTCGGGATGCTCGCCAAGGTCAAGGGCCCCAAGGCGATCAAGGAACTCGGCCAGACATGGATGGACGAAGGACTCGCAGAATGCGACGCGGCCGGACAGGAACTCCTCGAAAAGGCGAAGTCCCTTTGGGAAAGCGAAGAGGCGGCTGATAAAAAGGAAGCGAAGAAACTGCTCAACGAGGTCTACCGCAACTTCCGGAACCTCGACTGTTACAAGGAAGCGAAGAAACTCCGCAAAACGATGAAGTAACCGCGATTTTCCGGGAAAGCCCGCCGAGCACTCTGCCGGCGGGCTTTTTCTTGACCATGCGTTACATCAGCTTCGAGTACCGTGGCGTCCGCCGGACGGGAATCATCCGGGAAGACCGCGTTCTTCCGATCGGTACCTTCCCGGACCTGGGCACCTACCTGCTCCACTCGGAAATCGAGAAGGCGAACGACTGGCTGACGGACGAGGTGATCCCGCTCGCCCAGGTAATCCTTCGCGCGCCGGTTCCCTACCCTCCCCAAATAATCGCTGTGGGGCTGAATTACCGGGAACATGCAGAGGAACAGAAGAAGACCCCCCCGGAAAATCCCATGCTCTTTTCGAAGTCCCCCACCGCGGTGATTGGCCCCGACGATGCGATTCGACTCCCGCCGGAAGCGCCCGACCGGGTGGACCCCGAAGTGGAGATGGCCGTCATCATCGGCCGGGGAGGGTTCCGGATCCCGAAGGAGGAAGCCTTCCTCCACGTCGCCGGGGTGACGATCCTGAACGACGTCTCCGCGCGCGACCTGCAGAAAAAGGAAAAGCAGTACTTCCGGGCGAAATCGTTCCGGACCTTCGCCCCGATGGGCCCGATGATGGTCACCTGCGACGAACTCGACCCGTCCGACCTCCGGATCACCCTTCGGAAAAACGGCGAACTGATGCAGGAGAGCCGGACCTCCGACCTAGTCTTCGACATCCCCTTCCTCGTGAACCACATCTCCTCCACCTTCCCGATCGAACCGGGCGACGTCATCTCCACCGGCACCCCCGCGGGCGTGGGCATTTTCCGCGATCCCCCGGTCTTCCTCCGGCACGGGGACGAGATCGAGTGCGAACTGGAAGGAGTCGGCCGGCTCCGCAACCGGGTGGAAAAGTGAAATCGGAACGGGTTTCTATCCCCGGGTACGACGAGGTATGGAGACTCGACCTGGACGACACGATCGCGTTCGTCTCGCTCCACGCCGTGATCCACGGCCGGACGTTCGGGGGAATCCGGTACCGCTCCTACCCGGACGAAAAAAGCGCCCTTCGCGACGCCCTCGACCTGTCGCTCGCGATGAGCCGGAAAGTGGCGCTGACCGGAATCGAGGGAGGAGGGGCGAAAACCGTCATCATCGCCCCGAAGCGGAACCGCGCGGAGGTCGTCGCGAAACTGGCCGATTTCATCGACGGCCTCGCGGGACGATACTTCTGCGGGGCGGATCTCGGCTTCACGCCGGAAGACGTGGAAATCGTGGCGGGAAGAACCCGCTTCGTTGCCCGCGAAGACCTTTCTGCCTTCACCGCGAAAAGCGTTCTCCTCTCCCTGGAAGCGATGGAAAAACCGAAAACCGCCGCGGTGCAGGGACTGGGTTCGATCGGAAGACCGGTCGCCAAGGCGCTTCGCGAAAAGGGCGTTCATGTCGTGGTGAGCGAACTCTCTCCCGCGACGGATTTCGAAACGGTCTCCCCGGAAAAGATTTACGAAACGGATTGCGACCTCCTCTCTCCCTGCGCCACGGGAGGGGTGCTGAACGAGAAAACCATTCCCCGACTCCGGTGCAGGGTGATCTGCGGTGGCGCGAACAACCCGCTCGGTTCCGACGAGGATGCGGAACGGTTGCGGAAACGGGGCATCACTTATGTCCCCGATTTCATCTCCAACTCGGGGGCGACCATCCAGGGTGCGTCCACCGCGATCGGGGAGACCGAAAAAATCGAATCGAG
>PVBE010647547.1_pt1 | contig 74009 bp, 65 predicted proteins | sample 1631181 | NCBI WGS metagenome assembly PVBE01 (sample SAMN08397723, study PRJNA350692) | Marine metagenome, whole genome shotgun sequencing project. | isolation source: water | place: Pacific Ocean | collected 2012-04
CCGGGACAACAAGGGAGACCTCTGCCTCTTCGACGTCCCCGAACAGGTGAAACGGGTGATCAACCTCGTGGGACTGCAGTCCCTGCTTCGCATTTACGACGACGAAAAGGGCGCGGTCGCCTCGTTCCGATGAAGGAAAACCCGGTCATCATCCTCATCGGCCACGGCGGGGTTCCGACCGACTTTCCCCGGCCCGGGTTGCGGGAGTTGATGAGGCTCGAGGGGGAACGAAACGCGCGGGGTCTCCCCTCCCCTTCCGACCGGGAGAGGGAACTCGACCTCAAGATCCGAACCTGGCCCCGCACCTTCGAATCGGATCCCTACCGGGCGGGACTGGAAGAGGTCGCGGCCCGCCTCCGGAACCGTCTTCCTGACCGCCGCGTCGTCGTGGCCTACAACGAGTTCTGCGCCCCGTCTGTGGACGACGCCTTCGACGCGGAAATCGAAGCGGGCGCGCGGGCGCTCGACCTTCTCACCACCATGTTCACTCCCGGAGGATCCCACACCGAGAAGGAAATCCCGGCCGCCGTCGAACGGGCACGACTTCGCCACCCCTGAGTGGAGATCCGCTACGCATGGCCCTTCGACCTTGAACTCGCCGCCGACCTCCTCGCCCGCCAACTCGAGACCCTTCCCCCCCGATAATTTTACGTCCGTTCGTCTCCTTCTCCCGGAAATGGGAGGAACGCACTTTCTTGGCGCACCCGCCCCCCGCGAGTACAATCCTCCCATGCCGCTCCCGCGAATACGAAAACGGAAGAAGGACTCGCACAAGGGCGACTACGGGAGAATCCTGATCGTCGCCGGGTCGTATGGCATGATGGGCGCCGCCGTTTTGGCCAGCCAGGCCGCGCTGCGCAGCGGCGCCGGACTCGTCACCCTCGCCGTCCCCGACAGCCTCGTCAACGTCGCCTCCTCCCTTCAACTCTGCGCCGTCGTGAAAGGCGTGGGAGATACGGGAGATGGCTCCCTCGCCGGAGCCGCTTCCGCCCAGATCCTCGAAATGCGCGCCGACGCCCTCGTCATCGGGCCCGGGCTCGGCACCCATCCGGAAACCACGCACTGCGTCGCCCAGCTGGTGGAAAACGTGCAGGTCCCCTTCGTCCTCGACGCGGACGGCCTGAACGCCTTCGCGGAAGCTTCCGGGAGACTCACACTCGGAGAAGCCCCGCGCGTCCTGACCCCCCACCCGGGGGAACTGGGGCGGATCCTGGAACTTTCCAAGGAGGACATCCAGTCCAACCGGAAGGGCTTCGCCCAGGAAGCGGCACGCCGATTCTGGTCCGTCTGCGTTCTCAAGGGCCACCGGACCATCATCACCGACGGGGACAAGACGACCCTGAACCGGACCGGGAACCCGGGCATGGCGACCGGCGGAAGCGGAGATGTCCTTTCGGGAATCGTCGGAACCCTGCTCGGACAGGGCCTTTCCACCTTCGACGCCGCCCGGCTCGGCGTCCACATCCACGGACTCGCCGGAGACATCGCCGCGCAACGGAAGGGGGAAACCTCGCTCATCGCGACCGACCTGCTCGACTGCCTGCCCGACGCTTTCAAGAAGGAAACAAAATGATCACGCGCCGCGAGTTCATGGCGGGCACGACCGCCGGAATCGTCGCCCTGAACGTTCCCAAGCGGACCACTCTTCCCTGCGTCATCTCCACGTGGTCCTTCGGACAGAAGGCGAACGCCGACGCGTGGAAAATCCTCGAAAAGGGAGGCCGTGCCATCGACGCCGTTGAAAAGGGAATCAACAACGCGGAGCTCGATCCGGCCAATACCAGCGTCGGGTACGGGGGACTCCCAAACCAGGAGGGAGAGGTCACCCTCGACGCCGTTATGATGTGGGGCCCCTCCCACGCGGCGGGAGCGGTCGGGTGCATTAAAAGGATCCGGAGGCCGATCAGCGTGGCCCGCCGCGTTCTCGAAAAAACCACCCATACCTTCCTCGTCGGGGAGGACGCCACCCGCTTCGCGGTGGAACAGGGCTTTCCCGAGGAAAACCTCCTGACACCCGACGCGAAACGGACCTGGGAAAAGTGGAAGGCGAACCCGAAACGAAGAGATTTCCGGAACCACGACACGATCGGCATGATCGCGATCGACCGGAACGGCGACGTCTGCGCGGGCTGTTCGACCAGCGGGCTCGCGTGGAAAATCCCGGGCCGCGTCGGGGACTCCCCCATCGTCGGTGCGGGAGCCTACTGCGACAACGGAGTGGGCGGTGCCGCGGCGACCGGGAACGGGGACGTCATGATGCGCTTCTGCCCAGCCTTCCTCGCCGTTGAATTGATGCGGGAAGGAGCGTCCCCCGCCGAAGCGTGCACCAGGAGTCTCTCCCGCATCACGAAAAAGGGGTACAAGACGCAAGCCTGCCTCGTCGCCGTAAACAGGAAGGGCGAATTCGGCGCGGCGAAGATCGGCCGGTCGGAATTTCCCCACGCCGTCCGAAACGCCGACGTGGACGAGGTGAGAAAAATCCGGTGAAGCGATTCCTCTGGTTTCTCCCCTTTCTTGCCGGGTGCGTGCCCCAACGGTTCGAAGAAATCCCGACCCGGGAAATCGACACCACCTTCGCCGGGGCGAGTTCCCTCAAGGCGTACGCGCGGGTCAGCATCGGGGGCTTCCGCCAGTCGGGTGGATTCGACGCGCAGATCATCTGGCGCGCGCCGCGCGACCTCCGGGTCCGCACCTCGTACTTCGAATTCACGGCGTACGAGGATCGCTTCCAGCTCTGGCTCCCCGACGATCGCCGGTTCATCACGGGGTCGGTCGAAGATTTTCGGAATTCAGAGCACGGGGAACTCTACCATCTCTTCACCGCCGTTTTGCCGGTCCGTCCCCGCTTCCTCGCGTACGTCTCCCGGCCGCCGTGGAACTTCGCGTTGACCCGGGAGGCCACGTACCGTTTCCGCCACGCGACGCCGGTGGACCGGACCAACTCCACCCTCGTCCAGTACGACGAACTGCGCGACGGCATCCCGGTCCGGCTCGTCGCCCGGCAGGGTAAAAAGTTCCTGCGGCTGAAACTGATCCGGACGACCCGGGACGGCGAGATTCCCGATTCGCTCTTCACCATGGTTCCCCCGGAGGGTGCGACACGGGAAGATTTCCGGCCGTGATCTTCGACTGGATCGCCCGCGTCACGGAGCGGAACCGGGTCGTCGTCATCGCGATTTTCGCCCTCTTCACCGCCGTCGCCGCGTACCAGGGCTCCCGCCTGCAGTTCGAAGGGGACGTTTCCGCCCTTCTTCCAGACGAGGACACGGAACTCTACCGCAGGATCGTCGACGAGGTCGGGAGCCATGCCGACCTGATCATCCTGCTGGAAGGGAACGATCCGGAGGAGCTTGCCCTCGCGGCTGAAAAATTCCGTTCCACGCTTTCGAAACATCCGAACGTCAAGTCGGTCGCCTACCGGCCGAGAGCGGAAGGCCCCCTCCCGGCCGCTTTCGCCCCCCGCCTTTCCCGGAAAGAAATGACCTCCCGCCTGGAGATCGTCCGGGAAAAACTGAAGCGGGGATTGATCGACGTCGCCCTGAAAGAGGACCCGCTCGGCATCCGGGAAGAGATCGCGAAGGAGGCGCGAAAACGGTTTTCCGGGTTCCGGTTCAACTTCTCCGACGGCTTGCTTTATTCTCCCGACCGGAAGGCGCTCCTGGTCATCCTGGCGGGACACAGGAAACCGCACGACCTGGTGGCGGCCCAATCCACCTACGACCTCGCGAGAAGCGTTTCGGTCCCTGTCCGCGTATCGATGACCGGGGGGTATGCGGTGGCCGTGGAGATGCAGGAGGAGATCCGGTCCGACTTCCTCTTCACGGGCGTGATTTCGCTCGTGGGCGTAACGCTCATGTTCCTCATCGGCTTCCGGGAGTTCCGCGCAATCCCCTTCGCGGCAGTTCCCATCGCCGTGGGAACGATCCTGACGCTCGGGTTCACGCAGGTCGTCTACGAAAGGTTGACGCCCATCACGATCGTTTTCGCGCCGATGCTGATCGGCCTCGGCATCGACTTCCCGATCCATTTCTACAACCGGTTGAGGGCGGAGGGCGATGTCCGGAAAGCGCTTACCGGGTTCGGACCCTCGGTTCTGACCGCCGCGCTCACGACTTCCGCCGTCCTCTGGTGCCTGGCGCCCTCCCGCCTCCCGGCCTACCGGGAACTCGGAATCATCGCGGGGACGGGAATCCTCCTTACGCTCGCCGCCACCCTCTTCCTCTGCCCCCTCCTCGTCTCGAAGGCGAAGAAGATCCATGTTCCCCGCTTCAACGTCACGAAGTTGTGCGCACAGGTCTTCCCCCTGGTCGTGCTTTTCACCGTGGCGATGATCGTTTTCGCCTCGGGGGGGCTCCGGTTCCAGAACGACGCCACGCGACTGGTGGGCGATGCCCCGATCTTTCGAACGCAGGTCCGGATCGCGGACCTCTTCGGGGGAACGCTCGAGACGATATTTTTTCTTTCCGAAAACGCCGAAGAGGCGGGGGAACTGGCGCCCAAACTGCAGGAACTCGTCGACGAGGGGGTTTTCTCGGGCGTCATCCCGGCGCGCCCCCCCCTGCGCCTTCCGGAATTCCGCGCCGATTTCGAGGCGGCCCTCTCCGCCGCGCGTTTCCGGAAGGGGGCCTTCTCCGAATACGAAGGTTGGATATCGGAAAAACTGAACGCGAAGTCGCCTTCCCTCCTCGTCTCGATGGGCATGTTCCGCGAACGAGTCCGGGAAAGGGATCACAGGGACCGCGTACACGCCCGGATCGCCGAAGTGACCGGCGTTCCCTTCACCGGGGGGACCGTTCTTACGGAGTCTCTGGACCGAACCTACCGGAAGGACGCGATGAGATCCTCCCTCCACGCGGCGATCGCCATCGTTCTGGTCACCCTCCTGCTTCTGCGAAAACCGCTCCATACCCTGCTCGCCTGCCTGCCGGTCATCGTCGGCGCGATATGGACGCTCGGCATCATGAACTACCTCCAGATCAGGGTGGATCCCCTGAGCGTGATGGTCTTCATGCTCATGGGAGGGATCAGCATCGATCACGGGATCCACATGGTCTCCCGGGCGAAACAGGTCGGCGGAAAACACGCTTCGGCGGAACTTTTTCGGCCGGTTTTTCTCACCTCCGGAACCTCGCTCGTCGGCTTCGGATCGCTGATGTTCGCCTCCCACCCGATGGTCCATTCCTTCGGAATCGCGGTGATGATCGGGATCAGCGCGGGACTGTTCGGCACGATCCTCGTGCTTCCCATGCTCCTGGCCAGGTCTTTCCGGAAGGAAACGAAATGAAAAGGCGGGGTGGACTATGGAATTCCTACCCGGGAATGATTCCCCTCCGGATCCTCGCCGCCCTCCTCCCCCGCCCCGTGAGCCTCGCCCTGGCGGTTCATCCCTGGGCGGCATTCCTGGTCGATTTCATGTACCTCCCACGATGGAGGGCCGAATGGGTGGCCATCGAGGGAACAATTCCGAAGCCCCCGTTCGTCGTCACCGGAACGCACGAGGGGAACTGGGAAATGGGCGGTGCCGCACTCGCCGGACACGTGCCCCTGACCGTCGTCGTGCAGGACCACCCCGACCGGCGTCTCCTCGACTTCCGAGAGAAAACCAGGGGGCGATTCGGAATTGAAACAATCGTCGATCGGGGCCCGGTCTTTCCCCGCCTTCTTTCCGCGCTTCGTCGCGGACGGGCGGTGGCCCTGCTCGTCGACCGCCATCCCCGCGCCCGGACGAGCGCCACCATCCTCGCCCGTCGCGCCGACTGCCCCCTCCTTCACGCCTCCGTCTCCCCCCTCCCCCGTGGCCGCTACTGTCTCCGCCTCCCATAAATAGTAATGTCCCCATTTATAGGATAGGGTGGTCGGGATGACGATCTTCGCAATGATGGTGGCGCTCCTGGCGTGGCAGGAGGACGTGGACTCCGTTCTCGAGAAGATGGGAAAAGCGTCGACCGGCACGCGAACGATGGTGGCCGGGTACGAACAGGTAAAAACGCTCTCGCTCCTTGATGAGGAGACGTACACCCGCGGCCGGATGTACTTCGACCGGAAAAGCGGCACCACGCGATGGCAGGCCGAGGACGGGACGATCCAGCAACTGGAGAAGGACCGGTACATCGCGGTCTTTCCGGGACTGAAAGAGGTGGAGATCTATTCCCTGAAAGAAAAAGGAGCGACCTTCGCCGCCCTCCTGGGCTCCCCCGACGCCGGGGTATTGAAGGAAGACTTCGTAATTTCGCTGGGCCCCCGGACGGGAAAATCGATCGAGTTGATTCTTCTCCCCCGGAAAGATTTCCTGAAAAAGCGGATCCGGGAGGCGCGTCTCCGGCTCGATACGAAAACCCACCGGGTGCGGGAGGCGGCGTTTACGGAACTGAACGGCGACGCCCTTCTCATCCGGATCCGGGAAACGAAACGGAACGAACCCCTTCCCGACGGAACATTCGATCTCGACCTCGACGACCTTCGGACAAAAGGGTATAACATCCGGGAACACAAATGAGCGATTCCCTGCCGGAAAAGACGAAAATCTACCTTCACCGGGGCGACATCGGCACGATGAACGTCGACGCCATCGTCATCTCGATGAACAACGACCTGATCCTCGGCGCGGGCATCTCCGGAAGCATTCGCCGGGAAGGCGGTCCCGAGATCCAGGAGGAATGCCACAAGATCGGAACGATCCCGCTAGGCGAAGTGGCGGTCACCACCTCGGGAAACCTGCGGTCGGGAAAAATCATCCACGCCGCGGTAAATCCCATCGGACTCTGGGCGGACAAGGAGTCCGTGCGAAATACCTGCAAAAACGCGTTTAAAGAGGCCCAGAAACGGAAATTCAAATCCCTTGCCTTCATACCGATCGGGTGCGACGCGGGGGCCTTTTCGCTCGACCAGTGCGCCGGAATCATGATGGAATTGTTGGGAACCGAACTGGCTTCCGATTCTTCCCTCGAGGAGATCTACTTCTCGATGTACGACGAGAAAGAGTTCGAAATCTTTTCGTCGCACTGGACGGAAAAGTTCCCGGAGACCGATTTCACCCCTCCCACTTCGCCCGCGCGCGCCGACGAGATCGTGTCCGAGACCGACCAGGTTCCCCCGGGGGCATGACCTGCCCGCTCAGGGCCGGAACCGCACGTCCCGGAATTCCACCGGAATGACCTTCTCCCGCCGCCCCTTGAACAGGGACATTTCCAGGGAGGCAACTTCCTGCTCCGGTTTGAACGCGAAGGCGACATCGTATGTCTGCGAGGTCCTTCCCTGGCTGAACATGATGCGGGTACCCGTCACCCGTGCGGAAATTTCGCCGCCGCCTTCCAACACGAGTATCATCGTCGGCCTCTCCCGTCGGGGACTCCCCTCGATTTTCACCTTCATGTGGACGTCTCCCCGGTCGCGCTCCACCGAAAGGATTTCCGCCTGAAACGTACTGGCGCTTCCCTTCGATCCCCCGCGAAGTTCGGACGCGGGGAACCGGATCACGTCCGAGTCCAGGGGAAAGACCGGAACCAGTTCCCCTTCGATCCGGGAGAACGCCTTCACCCCCTTCGGAGGGAGGGTAACGAACCGGATCGTGTGGATAAAGACCGCGTTCGCCGACTTCCGGGGAAAGGCCCGGATCTGCTGAACCAACCCCATGAGGGAGTTGCCCTTTTCGTCGTCCAGGGCGGTCAGGCGGAAACTGACCTCCTTCGGAATCGTGTCCGGCTCCCACACCGCGCGCACCGTGATCCATCCCGACTGCTTCCGCCCCCGACCGAAGTCCATCCGGTCATCCAGGTGAACCCCTTCCACCCAGATCATGAACTGGTCCCGGATCACTCTCGGGAAGGGCACGTAGCGCGCCTGACGGACGAGGATCTCCGCACCCGACGTTGAAACCTTCACGCTCCAATTCAGTCCCCCATCCTTCCTGCAGATCAAGTCGATCGCTTCGAAAAGGGGACGCTCCTTGAAATCGACCGACACGGGATGGGGGTTGCCCTCGTATCGAAGCCGGGTTTCCGAGCGGACCTGTTTCCCGATCGATTCGAGCGCCCCGCGGATATCCGCGTTCTGGAGCGAAAGCGTAATCCGGGCAGGTCCGGGATTGAACCGCCTCTCCCGCTTCTCCCTCCGTATCAGGATGATGACCTGTTCGAGCCGCGCGCGAACCTCCTCGTCCGCCCCCTCCGCCCGAGCCTCCAGTTCCGTGATGATGGAATCGCCGAGACGGATCAGCTTCCACTCCGCATTCTCCCGAACGTCGATTGCAGGGTCGGAGAGGTTCTCCACGAGGAGGTCGATATCGAACTCGTCCTGGGCTCCCCGGGAAAAAAGGGCCAGGAGGATTACCGCGATTTTCATCGGAGGGGCACGTCCTTGAAGGAGAAATAGACGGTACGGTCGGAGGTCTTCGTCACGACGGAGAGGGTAATCGACTTGGGATCTCCCACGTTGTTGAAGTTCCGGAACGAGAGGGTGTACTCTTTCCCACCTTCCTCGATATATTTTTCCGCCCTCTTCGTCGATCGATACATCAACCCCACGTCGTCGAGAACCCGGATGCGGTCTCCCGCGGGATAAACGGTCCCGGCATGGGTTGAGCGGATGGAGAGGACGAGGTCGATCATCCGGTTGCGGTAGCGCAACATCTTAACGACGACCGTGACACCCTCCTTTTCCGCGCGGAATGGATTCCCCTCGAACCGGGGAGCGATCTTGAAATGGACGACCCTGGCGGGGATGACGATCCGTACCGATCCGCGCAGGAGCCCGATTTTTTCCCCATCCGAATCGAAAGGTTCGAGGGCGATTTCAAAAAGATGTGCGGACATGTCCCGGGAACGGGACCTTCCCCCACGGATAGCCTGGACCAGGTCCGTTTCCACGAGTTCCCTGCCCGACCCGGTGACGGCACGGACCAGGGAGCCATTCTTGACCTTCAGGATACGGCCTCCCGGATCGGACCGGATGGAAAACTGGAGAGCGGTCTGTTGGAAGGGCTTCCGGTCGAAGATCGCATGGGTCGCCTCGACGAACGAGACGAGGCTTATCTCATAGTTCCGGGAAAGACTGCGATGCTGCGAGTCCATCAGTCCGGGAACGATTTGGTAGGCACCCCCCTGGCTTTCCCTGATATCCAGCCCGGCTTCCCTCCCAAGCTCTCCCAGGAGTTCGAACCAGGTTCCCTCTTTTTTTTCGAGAACGACGTTTCCGGCCACGAGCGTCCGGCGCGTCAATTCGATCCCCGCCTTCTCCGCGAGGTCCGTGGCAAGGCGAGACCCTTCCCCTTCCCGGAAATCGAGTGTCAGCCGCAGGGGTTCGGCATAATTCTTCCCCGCGGTTCGTCGGGCCTTCCACTCGGCCAGGGCGATCCTCCGCCACCACTCGTCGGGGCAGGTTTCGACGATCCCGGCTCCGTCCGCACCAAGACGGGAAAGGTGTTCCACCGCCTCCCACCGCAGGGCGTCAGAGCCGGTTCCCAGCTTGTCGACCCAGGAGGAAGGGTCCTGAAGCAGGAAAAGGAAGAGAATCAGTTTCATGAAGGCGTTCATTTTACGTCTCTGGACAGCGGGAAACAAGGGGAGTAGGTTCAGGGTATGAGCGAGTGCCTCTTCTGCAGGATCGCCGCGAAGGAGATCCCCTCCGACAGGGTGGACGAGGGAGAGGAGTGGTTCGCCTTCCGCGACATCAACCCCACGGCGCCCACGCACATCCTGATCATTCCGCGGAAACATTTCTCCACCGTGAACGAGATCGACGGCGCCTCCGCGGGAAGGCTCGTCGAAGCCGCGAAAAAGATCGCGGCGGCGGAGGGACTCTCCGAAGCGGGGTACCGGCTCGTCTTCAACTGCCAGGAGGGCGCGGGCCAGTCGGTCTTCCACGTGCACCTGCACCTCTTGGGGGGCCGGCCGATGATGTGGCCGCCGGGGTAAGAAACACGGGGAACTCAACCCTGAAGTCTTTGACGCAAAAGGGATGAGTTGGGGCCAAAAGGGGTCATAAAAGAAAACCCCCGGTCCCTTTCGGAACCGGGGGTTCGTTGGTTGCCTGGTTGCAGGGTGGATTAGAAGTCCATTCCACCCATTCCGCCCATTCCGCCCATTCCGCCCATGCCACCCATTCCGCCCATTCCACCCATGTCAGGAGCGCCGCCGGCGGCGGCTTCCTTCTTTTCGGGAATCTCGGAGATGAGAGCGTCGGTCGTAAGCAGGAGGCTCGAAACGCTGGCCGCGTTCTGCAGAGCGCTGCGGACGACCTTGGTCGGATCGATCACGCCGAACTTGTACATGTCGCCATACTCAAGCGTCTCGGCGTCGAATCCCCATCCGGCATCCTTTGTGTTGGCCCGGACCCGGTCGAGGACGATCGCGCCGTCGATGCCGGAGTTCTCGGCGATCTGGCGAATCGGGGCTTCCACCGCGCGGCGGATGATGTCGATGCCGATCTTCTCGTCCTCGTCCTTCGAACGGAGCTTCTTGAGAACGTCCGACGCACGGATGAGCGCCACGCCTCCGCCCGGAAGAATGCCTTCCTGGACGGCCGCGCGGGTCGCGAACATCGCGTCCTCGACGCGCAGTTTCTTTTCCTTCATCTCGACCTCGGTGGCCGCACAGACGTTGACCTGCGCCACGCCGCCGGAGAGCTTCGCGAGCCGCTCCTGCAGTTTTTCCTGGTCGTAGTCGGACGTGGTGGTTTCGATTTCCTTCTTGATCTGGGCGATCCGGCCGCTGATCGCTTTGGTGTTGCCGGCGCCTTCGATGATCGTGGTGTTCTCTTTCTCGATGATGACCTTCTTGGCGCGACCGAGAACGGTCAGGTCGACCTTCTCGATGTCGATGCCGAGGTCTTCAAAGATCGCCCGGCCGCCGGTGAGGACCGCGATGTCTTCCATCATGGCCTTGCGGCGATCGCCGTACCCGGGAGCCTTGATGGCGCACACCTGGAGGGTGCCCCGGAGCTTGTTGACGACCAGCGTCGCCAGCGCGTCGCCCTCGAGATCCTCGGAGAGGATGAGGAGAGGCTTGCCCGTCTTGGCGACCTTCTCGAGAAGCGGAACGATGTCCTTGACCGCGGTGATTTTCTTCTCGTGGATGAGGATGTAGGGGTCCTTGAGGATGGCCTTCATCTCTTCGGGGTGGGTCACGAAGTAGGGGGAGACGTATCCCTTGTCGAACTGCATTCCCTCGACCCACTCAACGTTGGTCTCGAGGCCCTTGCCTTCTTCGACCGTGATGACGCCGTCTTTGCCGACCTTGTCCATGGCGTCGGCGATCATCTTTCCGATCTTCATGTCGCCGCCGGCCGCGATTGTGCCGACGTGGTTGATGTCTTCCTTGCCCTTGATGGGCTTGGAGGTCTTCTTCAGTTCGTCACAGATCGCCTCGACGGCCCGCTCGATTCCGCGACGGAGCGCGATCGGGTTGGCGCCGGAGGTGACGTTCTTGAGGCCTTCCTCGTAGATGGCTTCGGCGAGGACCGTGGCGGTCGTCTTTCCATCGCCCGCGATGTCGTTCGTCTTGGAAGCGACTTCCTTCACCATCTGGGCGCCCATGTTCTCGTAGGGATCTTTCAGCTCGATTTCCTTCGCGACGGAGACGCCGTCGGAGGAAACGGTGGGGGCTCCCCACTTCTTCTCAAGCAGGACTGTACGACCGCGCGGTCCGAGGGTGACCTTGACGGCTCTCGCGAGCTGTTTCACGCCACGGCGAATGGACTCGCGGGCTTCCTGGTCGAACGCAATTCTTTTGGCTGCCATTGGTTAATTTCTCCTATTCCTGGTTGTTGTTACTTGTCGATGACGGCGAGAATCTCAGATTCGCTCATGACGAGAAAGTCTTTTCCACCCAGTTTGACTTCGTTCCCGGCATACGCGCCGAAAAGAACCCGGTCACCCTTGGTAACTTCGAGGGGCGTGATGTCGCCGTTCTCGAGCACCCGGCCGGTTCCCACGGAAACGACTTTTCCCTGCTTCGGCTTGTCTTTCGCCGTGTCGGGAAGAACGATGCCACCAGCGGTCTTTTCTTCCGCTTCACTTCTTTCAATGACGACCTTGTCGCGAAGAGGCTTGAGCCCCATAACAAATCCTCCATAAAATTGGGTACGTTTGAAGAATAGAGACGGCATTGTCCTAGCAAAGGATATGCCAAAGGAGGAAGAGAGATACCCTATAACGCCCTAAAAGTCAAGGGCTTATAGCGGCAAAACCCGCCGCCGCCGGTGGTAACGATGGCCGACCGCCAGCATGTCAGTCATCAGCCCGACCTGACAGCCTCAGGGCCTCCTGGACCACCTTTTCGGGCGTGATCCGGGTCATGCAACGGTGGTCGATCGGGCATTTGCGCAGGTGGCAGGGACTGCAATCCACCCCTTCGTACATCATCGTGGTCCGGGAGTGGTAATTGTCGGAGATGTTCGGGTGGAACGGACCGACCATCACGACCGCGGGGACGTCGTAGCAGGCGGCCACGTGGCGGGGCCCAGAATCGTTGGAGATCATCACCGTGGAGCGTTTGATCAGCGATTTCATCATCGCCAGCCCCCCCTCTTCCGGCCCGAAGACCGCCACGGGGGAGCCCATCTGCTCCCGGATCCGCCTCCCCTCCTCTTCCTCGCCGGGACCGGCCAGGAGGAATACCTCTCCGCCCAGTTTTTCGGCCAATACATCGCCCGTCCGCGCAAAATACTCTTCCGGCCAGCACTTGGAGGGTCCGTAGCCCGCCCCGGGATTCAAACATACGAGGGGCTTCGCGGGATCGAGCCCGCCCTTCTTCAAAAGGTCGTCGACCTCCGACTCGCAATCGGGATCGAGGGGAAGTTCCAATCGAAGATCTTCGATGGACATCCCCAAGCCTTCGAAGAGGCGCCTCTGGTAGGTCATCAGCGAATAGGGGTGGGTGGACCTGTTTCCCCGGATGGCGGGAACCGGGTGGGTCAGCAGACCGCCGCGGTAGTCACCTGAAAATCCGGCACGAATGGAAATTCCCGCACGCCAGGCCTCCCAGGCGGACCGGAAATACCGGGGAAGAACGACAATCGCATCAACGGGGTCCTTTGGCGCCGAACTGACGTATTCATCACACCATTCCGCGCCACGAACGAGGTCGCCCATCACAGGCTTCCCCCACAGGATCATCTTCGCATCGGGAAAGGTTTGGCGAAGCGTCCGGAGGGAGGGCGTCACCATGATCACATCCCCAACCCAGTTGGGCAGACGCACGGCCAGTCGGCCGGGATTGGTTCTCGAAAATGTGAACGAAGGCTTTCCCATGGGGCGGCCAGAATAGCAACGGGCCGGAGCGCTTTCAAGAACGGGTGAAACCTTCGGACGCCCTTTTCGCATCTCCAAAAGGACTCCCGAACTTTCCGCCTCCCCGGTGTATCATAAGAGGGAAAGAATAAAACGAACGATCCTGATGGTCCTGGTGGTGGCCGCGAGCGGCGTGGCCGCCCGGCAGGATACCCGCGAGGCTCCCCGGAAGCTGGAAGTCCCGGCGGACTGGGGGATCGGACAAGAGGTCGCCGACCGGGCCCTCACAACGCTCGACGGACGGAAAATCCGCCTCTCCGATTTCCGCCCCGGGGTGATCGCCTTCACGGCCGTCGACTGTCCCCTCTCGAAACTCTACCGCCCCCGGATCGACCGTCTCGCGGAGACCTGCCGGAAAAAAGGCGTACGCTTCCTTTATATATACTGCGATTTCGGGGACAAGCCGGCCACGCCACCGGGAAAGTTGCCCGCCGTCCATGACGGGGACGGGAGTCTCACCCGGCTCTTCCGGGCGGAACGAACGACCGACACCTTCGTGATCGACCGGAAAGGAATTCTCCGGTACCGCGGCGCGATCGACGACCAGTACGGGATCGGATACAAGAGGGAAAAGGCGCGGGCGAATTATCTCGTCGACGCGCTGGAGGCGGTGCTCACTGACCGGAGCGTCCCCCTCCCCGCGACGGAAGCACCGGGATGCCCGATCCAATCAAAACCGGTCGTCAGGGAGGCGCAGAAGGTGACGTTCCACCGGGACGTGCTTCCGATTCTCCAGGAAAACTGCCAATCCTGCCATCGACGGGGGGAGATCGGCCCCTTCCCGCTCATGAGTTTCAACCAGGTCCGCCGCCGTTCGCGCCGGATACGGGAAGCGGTCGAGGAGCGAAGAATGCCCCCCTGGTTCGCGAACGAGGAACATGGATCCTGGAAGAACGACGCCCGGCTCTCCCCCGCCGAAATCGACACGATCGTTTCCTGGGTGGAGAACGGTTCCCCGGAAGGGCGCGAATCGGACGCGCCGCCACCGCGCGCCTTCCCCGAAGGGTGGCAGATCGGAAAACCGGATGTCGTCTTCTCCATGTCCCGGAAAAGCCGTATCCCGGCCGAAGGGGTGGTTCCCTACCGCCACTACACGGTGAAGACGAATTTCAGCGAAGACAAGTGGGTCCAGGCGATCGAGGTCCGCCCCGGGGCGCGCGAAGTGGTCCACCACATCCTGGTCTTCGACCGTCCCCCGGGAGAAAAGCATAAGTTCCTGGGGGGCTTGAACGGGTTCTTCGGAGGAATGGTGCCGGGCACGATTCCGATCGTCTTCCCGGAGGGGTACGCGAAACTTTTGAAAGCGGGTTCGAACCTGATCTTCCAGATGCACTACACGCCCATCGGCGAGGAACGGTGGGACCAGTCCCGGATTGGGCTGATCTTCGCGAAGAAACCGGTCCGGCACGAAATAAAGACGGGGGGCATTTCGACGAGGGATTTGAGAATCCCGCCCCGGGCGGCTAGTCACCAGGAGGTGGCGACGTACCGCTTCCGAAAGCCGGCGCGCATCTACCGGTTCCTTCCACACATGCACGTCCGGGGGAAGAGCTCCCGGTACGAGGCGATCTACCCCGACGGCCGGAAAGAGATCCTCCTCGACATTCCCGGCTACGATTTCAACTGGCAACTCTCGTACGAACTGGAAAAGCCCCTCTCGGTCCCGCGGGGAACGATGCTCCGCGCCACGGCGCGCTACGACAACTCGGCGAACAACCCGGCCAACCCCGATCCGGACGCCACGGTCCGCTTCGGCCAGCAGACCTACGACGAGATGCTGATCGGCTACTTCGACTACGTCGAGGAACGGTAAAAAAACGGGCGGACCCCCGCGGGCCCGCCCGATTGAATCGTCTTCGACTCTTCTACAATACCGGAAGGTAGGTGTCGATTTCGTACTGCGTCACCTGGGACTGGTACTTGTCCCACTCGATCTTCTTCGAGGCGATCAGGTTTGTATAGATGTGGTCTCCCAGCGAGGACCGCAGGAGTTCGCTTCCTTCGGCCAGTTCGATCGCATGGCGCAGGTTCCCGGGCAGAGACTTGATGCCCCGCTCCGCGCGGATGTGGGAAGGCATCTCGTAGACGTTTTCGATGACCGGTTCGTCCACCTTGAGCTTGTTCTCGATCCCGTGAAGCCCGGCGGCGAGCATCGCCGAAAAGGCGAGGTAGGGGTTGACGCTCGGGTCGGGACTGCGGAACTCGATCCGTGTCGCCTTTTCCTTGCCCGGCTTGTAGTAGGGGATCCGGATCATGTCGGAGCGGTTCCGGAGCGCCCAGGTGATGTAAACGGGGGCTTCGTATCCCGGGACAAGCCGCTTGTAGGAGTTCACCGTCGGGTTGGTGACCATCGCGATCTCCGCCGCGTGCTTCATCAGGCCGGCGATGTACTGCTTGCACTCCTCCGATATGTGCCACTTGTCATCGGCGTTGAAGAAGGAGTTCTCGTCTTTGCGGAAGAGGGACTGGTGGACGTGCATCCCGTTTCCGTTCTGATCGTTGAGCGGCTTGGGCATGAAGGTCGCGTAGACGCCGTGGGCGTAAGCGATCTCCTTGACCACGAAGCGATGTGTCATGACCGTGTCGGCCATCTTGAGAGCATTCTGGTACCGCAGGTCGATTTCGTGCTGGCTCCAGGAGACCTCGTGGTGGGCGTATTCCACCGGGATGCCCAGTTTTTCGAGCGCAAGGATCGTCTCGCGCCGGATATCGAGCGCCTCGTCGCGCGGCATGGCATCGAAGTACCCGCCCTTGTCGAGCGGCTCGGGAGACTCGGCCGACTTGAAGTAGAAATACTCGAGCTCGGGGCCGACGTAGAAATCGGTAAACCCAACTTCGCGCATCTTTTCGAGGTTCCGCTTCAGGACGTACCGGGGATCGCCTTCAAACGGGGAGCCGTCGGGATTCCGGATGTCGGCGAACATCCGGCCCACGCCCTTCTCGGTGGGACGCCAGGGGAGAATGGCGAAGGTGGTGGGATCGGGCCAGGCGAGCATGTCGCTTTCGTCGATCCGGGTGAACCCTTCGACGGAGGACCCGTCGAAACCCACGCCCTCTTCGAAGGCATGGTTGAGCTCTTCGACGGGAATGGTGAAGGCCTTCAGCATTCCGAGAATGTCGCTGAACCAGACCTTGACGAACTTGATGTCGTTTTCCTTCACCAGTGCGAGAACGTCGTTGACGTCCCTGGGGGGGGCGGGCTGTGTCATGGGTCTCCTCCATCTGCCGGGGCCGTTGCAAAAACGAAAAAAGGCGTCTTGCGGGACTCTCTGCAGAGCTCCGCAAGGCGCCTTTGCCTTACAAGATCTACCGTACCGGTCCTGCCCGGGAAAGTCAAGAAGAGGGGCGATTCGGGGACGGAAACGAAAAAGAAAGGCGAAAGGATTTCTCCTTCCGCCTTTCCGTTCGATTGGATGGACCCCCGAGGTGGGGGGGCAGGAAAACTTCTTATATAGAACCGGACATCACGTTGGTGGTGGCCGGCGTGAACCAGGACCAGAGGGTGTAGGACCCGAGCGGGATCCACGAGCCCCAACCAAGGCTCGGCCAGGACCACGACCAGACCTTTTTCGCGACATGCAGCTTCACGATCACCTTCATCGCTCCCCGGGTCGACCGGACGTAGGTGCTTCCTGGGCCTTGGTAGATGATCGTCGAATGCATCTTCACCCTATGCTTGTAGAGGGGGAAGGTAGACTTCACCATGAACCGGACCTTGTTGGGGAAGATCGTGACAATCAATTTACCATTCACGGTCGCGTTTAGCCGGTTGAAAACCCCGCCACTCAACCCCGCCCCGTTGTTGGCCGGCACGCCAAGCGTGAGATCGGAATAATTAATCGAGTTGAGTTTACAGGAAAGGTTCATGGTGAAGACGAAGGAGAGCGGAAGAGCGTACCCGATATAGTAAGGATTCGGCATGACACTATTCTGCCCCCAGGCCCATGTCGTGGGATTGTTCTGGCTGACCAGCGTTATTCCGAAGGACTTCATCTTCACCTTGTTGGTGATCCCGGGAGGCTTTCCGGCCTTGTAGAGGGAAAGTACTTCCAAGTCGAGCACGTTGAAGTTCGAACCGAAGAACGTGGCGCTGGTATCCCAGGTAGCGCGCGCCTTGCAGGTGTATTGCGTCCGTTCGAATTCCGCGAAGAAATCGAACTGGGAACCGCAATTGGAATTGCCGACCGTGTAGGAATCGGTGGTGGCCTGGTACTGTGCGGCCGCCTCGGCGGGAAACGCGAAAATGAGGGCCAGGGCCAGGACCGGCCCGACGGAAAGAACCTTGAGGTTCTTTTTTATCATGTCCATCTCTTTCTCCTTTAAAGTGCCTTTGGAACACCCCTCCATCTGCAGGAAGCACGGATTTCTACGGGGGAAGGAGAAAAAGAATACGAAAGCTCCGTGCCTCGGGAACTCATCTCTTACCTCATCCCTTTTACGTCAAAGGATTAGGGGATGAGTTGGAAAAAAGGCGGGCGGTCAGGCGATCGGAAATCGGATGGTCGCGGTCACACCCGTCCCGGAGACGAGGTCGAACCGGCCCTTGAGGTCTTCCTGAATCACCGACCGGACCAGCCGGAGACCGAGGTGGGAGGAACCGGTGAGGGAAAAGTCATCGGCGAGGCCCGCACCGTCATCGACCACCTTCACCTCGACCTCCCCCCCTTCCCCGCCCAGTTCGATATCCACCCGCCCTTCCTTCCGGCCCGCGAACCCGTGGCGCACCGCGTTGATAATCAACTCGTTCACCGCCAGCGCCACCGAAAGCGCGGGATCGGGGGGGACGGAGAGCGACGACCCGCGAACCTCGTGCCGGATCACCTGCCCCGGAAGGAGAAAGGTCTGGATATTGAGATCGAGGAGCCGCCCCAGCAACTCCCCCAGGTCGACCGAACTCACGTCCACGCGCGCGAGAAGGTCGTGCACCTGCATCATCCCCATGAGGCGCTGGATCGCCCCCAAAAGCGCCGACTGCGCCGCCGGAGATTCCTCCTGCCGCATCTGCAACCGCATGATGGAGGTGATGATCTGGAGGTTGTTCTTCACCCGGTGGTGAATTTCCCGGACGACGCGCGAGAATTCAGGATCGTTTTTCTTCGTCATGTTCCAGGATCTCCCGCGCGGCTTCGCCGATGCTCTTCTGCGTGTCCATCGCCCTCTTCCGTATCAACGAGAAGGCCTCCTTCTCTTTCACCCCGTAGCGATCCATGAGATGACCCCGCGCCCGGTCGATCCACTTTCGCGTTTCGAGCGCCCCCTTTGCCTCTTCCAGTTCCTCTTCGAGCGAACGCGTTTCCCCGAACCGGCTGACGGCGAGTTCGAGTGCCGCGACCAGTTCGCGCTCCTGAAAGGGCTTCACCAGGAAAGAGAAAACGCCCGACCGGGCCGCCTTCCCGACGAGTTCCCGATCGTGGTAGGCGGTAAGAATGACGCAGGGAGCGATCCTCTCCCCGGAAATCCGCTCCGCCGCCACCAGGCCGGACGTTCCCGGCATCCGGATATCCAGGAGAACCGCGTCGGGCCGCAGGGATCGCGCCAGGGTGACCGCTTCCTCCCCGTCGGAAGCCTCCCCCACCACCATGTGGCCCGCCTTCTGGAGGGTCTCCCGCAGATCCATCCGGATGATCGATTCGTCCTCGGCTATGAGCACTTTCACGACATCCCCAGTCTACCCCGGGAACGGGGGAGGGCAAACCGCTTTTGAGGAGAAGAACGGCTTCCTTTTGTGATAGACTCCGGGCATGGCTTCGGCACGCACGGGATATGCGAAGCGCGCGGTCGGCTGGTTGCGGAAATGCCTCGAGAGGGCCGGTGTTCGCGGCCTGAAGTGGGCTTCTGTCCCGGTCCCGGAGGAGGAATACCCGGAACTCCACCACCCCGCCGCAGGAGCGTTCCGCGTCTCCGGTTTCACAGACTACCGCCGTCCCGACCTGATCCGCACCCTCCTCACCCGGATCGTCGAGAACGCCGTCTGGATCGATACGACCCGCATTTCCATCCATCCCATCGGCCACCTGGAGGTGTACGCCTTCTCCATCGACATCATCTTTTTCGATCCGAAGAGGACCCTGCAAAGCGCCGAAGCGAGGCAGATCCTCTCCCGGCGAATGCCCCTCACGGCACAGATCTCGTCCGTTCATGAAGCGCTCTGCCGGGAGTTGGACGATCACCTGCGAAAACTGCCGAAGGAGGCTGCCAAACGATTCCAGTTCGAAACCTCCCGCTACCTCACCCCCGGAACCTGGGAAGGAAAGGAGGAGGAGGTCGGCCGATTCGAGGGAAGCCTCCCCGAGGAAATCCGCCCCATCCTTCTCGACCTCCACCTGGTGGTGGAACTCCCGCGCCGCCACCGGGAACTCCTGCGCGATATCGACGACTGGGTCGAGCGTGACAGGCATCTCCCGCAGGGGGGAATCCGCGGGCAGGAGATCCGCCCCGCCCCCTGGACGACCTTCGAATACCATACCGAAAGGACGGAGATCCCGGAACTGGTCCGCAACGCCACCGCGCCCCACCTTGACGCCGGGGCCCTCTTCCGGGTCGTCTCCAACCCGGAGGCATCGAAACAACAACGAAACGACGCCTTTTTCAAACTGCTCGATCTTCCCCAAGAGGAGGCGGAACCCTTCCTCGTCCGCTCCGCCGGGTTCGAGGAGGTCCGGATCAACGCGCTCCAGGCGCTCCTGGGGATATCCTCGACCACCCCCCTCTTCCGGGAAATCATCTTCGAGAATCGCCCGGAAGTCGTCCTTCAAAAACTGGATCACCTGCGGGAGTCGCCCGGGAAAGAGGGTTGGAGGTCCCCCCTTCCCAATACCGTTCCGGAAGGACTGGGAGAACTCTACCAGGAAATCATCCTCCGGAACTACGCGATGACTGCCGATCTCACGGTCGTTCCCGATCTCGTGACGGAAATCCGCAGGGGCACCCGGAGCGCGGACTGGATCTCCGGCGCCATCCACACTCTCTCCGCCTTTGGAGCCGAAGAGGCGGCGGACCCGATCCTGAAATACGTGGCCCATTCCAACCCGTCCGTCTCCACGGAGGCGCTCCAGTTCTTCGCCGGCGTGGACCATCCTCCGGCCCACGACATTCTTCTCAAGGCCCTGCAACACTCCGATCTCCGGGTCGTCACCTGCGCCGAAGAGGGGCTCTCCGGCCAGGAGAGCGGAGGATGGAACCTGCTCCTCGACGGCCTGGAAATCCTGCATAAAAGAGCCATCGCCATCCCCTCCCAGGGCGAGGACAACCGGTTCCGAAACATTCTCGGGATCGACATCCTGCAGACCCTTCCCCGCATCTCCGGCCGCTGTCCCCGGCCAGCGCTCGTGCGCAAGTGCGTTCAGCGGGTGGGAGAAGAGAACGTTCCGGGGATCGAACCGGTCATGGAAACCGGAAACGGGAAGAAATGGACCCGGAAAAACATCCTGCGGGAAGACACGGTCGGAGACCATTCCCCCGTTCAGACCTATGAAAAACGGATGCGCCTCTGGCAACAGAAAGGATACGCACTCGCTCGGTACCGGGCCGACGGAGACCGCGATCCCGCCTGGGACGCGCAGGTCGAGAGGGGACACCGGGGGTACGATCCGGAGCGGGACATCCAGGACCCGCGCGTCACCCGTGCATACCGTTCGGCGATCCGCCTCGGATGCAAGGACGGTATCGTCCATTACCGCCTGGGTGTCTGCTGTCACGCCGAATCGCGACCCGAGGAAGCGTATGCACATTTTCGCCGGGCGTTGAGCCGGATCCCGGATCACTACCCCCTGAACCCCTACCTCCTTGCGGCGGCGGAATCGCTCGCGCTCCGCGTCCGGGAACAGGGGAGGCTGATCCGGGCGCTCGATTTGTACCGGATCGCGGTGACGGACGAGATGTCCGCTCCCGGCGCTTCCCGGGAAATCACTGCGCTGGAAGAAGAAATCGAGTACAGGGACCTTCGCAGGGAGCAGGTAGAACTTCTCGAACCGGGAGATCTCCCTCCCGCGCCAAGCCGTCACCACCCGGCCGCCATCACCTCGCTCGAAGTGGCCCCCGTCCCTACACATTTCCTCTCCACCGACTGCGCGGGCAACGTCCAGGTCAGCGCGATGATCCAGGACGCACGCCCCGACCTGGTGCCCGACATGCGCGCCGCGCTCCATGCCTCCGGGAAAACCTTCGCCACCTGGATCCTGCCGCGGGACGGGACCCTCGTCTCCGCCGGGGAGGACGCGCAGATCCTCCAGGTCCATTTCAGCCCGGGACGGGAACTGTCGATTCGCAGGAGATTCGAACATGCCCATCCGGTCGAAGGCCTCGTCCGGGCCGGCAACCGCATGGTCGCCTTCGTCGACCGGCCGGGAGACATCTTCCTGTTGGACCTCGAACGCGGGATCATGCAACCCCTCCCCCGAAGGGAGACGATCCCGGTCCGAAAACTGGCCTCCTGCGGCGGATGGCTGGTGGCCACGAACCGCAATGTGGGCGTCGAGTGTTGGACGGTCCATCCCCGGCCGGAACTGATCTGGGTGACGGAAATCGACCGGACCGACGAGATCATCTTCGCCGAAGCGATCCCGCCCGATCATCTCCTGCTCGGAACGGTGGAGGGATCGCTCCTGGAGTTGAACCTCCTTACCGGCAAGGAGGTGCAGATGCAACCGATGCCCGCCCAGGGGGGACATCCCGGGATGGCCCGCTTCCACCCGGAGCACGCCGTTTCGATCTGGGGGTTCTCCACGGGATCGATCCTGATTCACATGGGGGAGAAGGGACCGAGGGTGGTGTTGCATACGGAACCGGTCGTCCGCATGGACGTCAATTTCCAGAACGGCATGATCGTCCACGGGGACACGCACAATACCCTGCACGTGCACAACTTCCCGGGATTCCCCGAGAGCGGGGAGGAGCCGAAATCAGAGACCGAGTGATTTCGCCATTTCCCCCGGGGTCACCATCCGGCACGGCATGATCGGCACGTCGTTCATCGTGTACGGCCGCGCCTTCGACGAGCGCAGTTCCTGGACGAGGTCCGAGAATTCCTTCGGATCCTCCGCCTCGAAGGCAAGCATGAACTCCATGTCGTCCAGCCCGAACGAGTAGCAGGTGTTGATCAGCACGCCCGGGAACCGGTGGCCGATCTTGTTGTGCTGGACCATCATCGCCCGCCGTTCCTCGAACGGAAGCTGGTACCACTCGTGCGTCTTGGTGAAGGGATAGATGAAGAGCCACTTTGCCGTCTGCTTCGAGACCTCGAACCGCTGGTGGTGCGACTTCGAGTAGGGAGTGCTCTTCGTCATGGCGATCCAGTTGTAAGTCGCCTCGAGATACTTCCCAAGTTCAAGCCGCAGGAGAGAACAGTAGTACTCCTGGATCTTCTCCAGGTCCTTCCCGATCAGCCAGAGAAGAAAGTCGGAATCGGTGCGGAGCCCCGCGGTGAGATAGGTGCGGACCTCAACGCCTTCCGGGTTCAGCGCCCCGAGGAAGGCCTCGACGGCGGGCCTGCGGACCTCTTCGGGGAGCCGTCTCCACGCGGGATCGACCTTGAAGCAGACGAAGTCCACGTAGGTGGGCGGGGGCGGGGTAAATTCCTTCTCCATCCGGGCTCAGGAACCCGCGGGAGGAGTCGTGGGGAGCGTGTGCCCTTCCCAGGCCTTATCGTCGTTCTTGTCCGGGAAGAAATTCACGTTTACCTCGGTGTAGAACTGCCACTTTTCCGGAAGCTCGTCCTCGGGGAAAATGGCCTGGACCGGGCAGGGCTCGACGCAGGCGCCGCAATCGATACACTCCTCGGGGTGGATGTAGAGCATCTTCTCCCCCTCGTAGATGCAGTCGACCGGGCACGCAGGCACGCAGGCCTTGTCCTTTAGACCCACACACGGTTCTGCGATGATGTATGTCATCTTCCGCTCCTATATCTTGACGAAGATGTCGGAACCCTCGACCTTTACCTCGTAGCAGGGAATCTTCATACGAGGATTGACCGGGGAACTGCCATCCTTGATGTCGAACACCCACGCGTGCCAGGGACAGATGATCTGGTCCCCGTCGAGCATCCCCTCGGCCATCGGGCCGCCCTGGTGGGGACAGATGTTACTCGTAGCATATATCTTTCCGTCCACGTTGTAGACGGCCACTTCCTGTCCATTCACCTCCGCGGAAGAGACCTCCCCCGGGGGAAGCGCCTCCAGCGCCAAAACCTTCACAAACTCGCTCATAAGGACTCATACTATAGTGAGAGGGGAAAAGGGCGTCAAGAAAGGCCGGTCTACTCCCCTGTAAAGTCCGGTTTCCGCTTTTCGAGGAAGGCGGTCATCCCCTCGAGCTTGTCCTTCGTTCCGTACAGGACGGTCTGCGCCGCGATCTCGAACCGGATCGCCTCGTCGGTGCCCGGCTGAAGGTTCAGACCGCTCTTCGCCATCCGGGTCGCGAGGGGCGCCTTCTTGAGGATCTTTGCCGCCATCGCTCCCGCGCCCACGAGCGCGTTGTCCGCGATCGCGTTGACCAGCCCGATCTCGAGCGCCCGCGCGGCGTCGATGATGTCGCCGGTGAAGATCAACTCCTTCGCCCGCCCTATCCCGACGATCCGGGGAAGGCGGAACGTCGCCCCCGCGGCAGGCATGATCCCGAGTCCCGTTTCCGGAAACCCGAACCGGGCGTTCGGGGAGGCCACCCGGAGGTCGCACGCCAACGCCAGTTCGCAACCGCCCCCCAGGGCGAAACCGTTCACCGCCGCGATCACCGGCTTGGGAAACCGTTCCACCGCCGTGAAGAGGCGGGAGTTGACCGCCTCGAATCCGTCCTTCACGTCTTTTTTCTGGAGCTCGCGGATGTCCGCCCCGGAGACGAAGACCTTCTCTCCGGAGCCGGTAATGATGAGGCACCGAATCTCGTCGTTCTCCGCGTAGTCCGTCAGCGCGGCGTGGATCCCGCCAGCCACGTCCCGGTTGATCGCGTTACGCGCTTCGGGCCGGTCGATGGTCAGGACGGCGACGCCACCCTTTTCAGTCCTTGTCGTACTCATAGACTCCCCTTCCGGTCTTCTTGCCCAGCCGGCCCTCCTCCACCATCTTCTCGAGAAGCGGGCTCGGCCTGTACCGATCTCCAAGTTCCGAATGGAGCGAGCGGAGGTTGTTCAGGCGCGCGTCCAGGCCGACCAGGTCGACCATTTCGAAGGGCCCCATCGGGTGGTTGAGCCCGAGCTTCAACGCCTTGTCGATGTCGGCCGCCGACGCGACACCCTCCTCCAGCATCCGGAACGCCTCGTTCCCGATCAGCGCGTTCATCCGGCTGGTCACGAAACCGGGCGACTCGTTCACGAGGACCGTCTCTTTCCCCATCGCTCTTGAGACCTCTTCCGTCCTCGTGACCGTTTCGTCGCTCGTTTCGCTTCCCCGGATGATTTCGACCAGCTTCATGATGTGAACCGGGTTGAAAAAATGCATCCCGATCACCCGTTCCGGACGTTTCACCGCCCCGGCGATCCTGCTGACCGGAATCGTGCTCGTGTTGGTCGCAAGCACCGCGTGTTCCGGCGCGTGCGCCTCCAGCCCCGCGAATATTTCGCGCTTCAGATCGAGCTTTTCCGGGACCGCCTCGATCGCGAAATCGGCCCCCTTCGCGGCCGCGGCGAGGTCCGTCCCCGTCCGGAGGTTTTCGAGAGCCGCCTTCATCGCTTCCGCGTCCACCTTTCCCCGGTCGACCCCCTTCTGAAGATTCCGCTCGATCGCCTTCCGAGCCTTCTCCAGGACATCGTCGGCGATGTCGAACATATGGGTCTCGTACCCGGCGAGCGCGGAGACGTGGGCGATGCCCCGCCCCATCGTCCCGGAACCGATCACGGCGACGCGCTTACAGTCCATAGAGTTTCCTCGCATTATCGTGGACGATTTTCCGTTTCGCCTCGTCGGAGATCGGAAGCTCCAGGAAACGGTCGACGTTCTCCCGCATCCCGGGAACCCCCGGCGCGGGCCAGTCGCTTCCCCAGAGGATCTTGTCCGCCATCGTCTCCAACCGGGGGAAGTACTCCGTCAATTTCTGCGGGGGAATGCTCGAGACGTCCATGTAGACGTTCGGGAAGCGGCGGACCAGGAAGATCGCCGTCGGCATCCAGAGAGGGCGCCCCCCGTGCGCCAGGATGATTTTCAGGTCCGGAAAGTCGATCGCGATGTCGTCGCAGAGGATCGGATCGGCGAACCTGTTGCGCGCTCCGGGGAATACGGACGTCCCTGTATGAACCATCAGGACCATCCCCGCCTCCTGCGCCTTCCTGTAGGCGGTCTCCAGGACCTTGTTCCCGTTGACGTAATCGTTGGGGGCGCACGCCTGGTGGGAGGGATGCATCTTGATTCCCCGGAACCCGTCGTCGATCATCCGGTTCATGGCGCCTTCCGGGTCTTTTTCCATCGTCGGATGGACGGAGCCGATCGCCAGCACCCGTCCCCCGGATCGTTTCGAAAAATCGGCCGCGTAGTCGATCGCTTCCCCGGTAAATCCCATGATATCCGGGCTCGGGTAATTGATCGAAATGACCGTCTCGATCCGTTCCTCGTCCATGTAGGCGACGAACCGGTCCGGGTCGTACATCATCCCGTTGATCCGGTCGAGATCGGGCCTTTTCCCCTGCATCATCGCCAGGACGTCCGGCTTGATCATTTTCCACGGCTGTACGTGGACATGGGAATCGATGACGGGGATCTCCATGGGCGCGGATTCTATCAGGAAGGCCTTTCCCTGTAAAAGGTCCCGGCCACCTTTCTCCAAAATCCGAACCGGGAAGCCCCCCCCCCCCTACCAACACTTTTCCCCCGAAGCCATTTCGGATAGACTCCGCTCCCACATGGCCAGCCCAGAACCGATTTTCCAGATTCTCAGCGCCCCCCGGATCACCCTCGCCCTTCGCACCGCCATCGAACTCGATCTCTTCACCCCCCTCGACAAGTCCCCCCTCACCGCGGAGAAACTTGCCCGGAAACGGAAGTCGTCGGCCAGGGGCGCCCGCATACTCATGGACGCTCTCCTGTCGACACGACTCGTCACCAAAAATCGCAAAACCGGGGAGTACCGACTCGGCTCCCTCGGCCGGGATTACCTCGTGAAGGGTCGTCCTGGTTTCATCGGCCCGATCCTCGAACTGCAGGGCCACCCCGGGATGCAGGCCGCAATGGCGAGCCTTCCCGCCGCGGTCCGCAAGGGAGGATGCACCATCGAATCGAACGCCCACTCCGAATCCCAATCCTTCTGGGAAACTTTCGCCACCGTGACCAGCCTCGACGCGATCCCGATGGCGAAGCAACTGGCGCGGATCGCGGGCGTGACCCGGAACTCCGGACCCATGAAGGTCCTCGACCTCGCGTGCGGTTCCGGACGGTACGGAATCACGATCGCCGAAACGAACCCACGGGCGGAGGTGACCCTCTTCGACCGGGCGAACGTTCTTCGGAAGACCCGCCCAATCGCCCGAAAATCGAAGGCGGCCGCGCGAATCCGGTTCCGATCGGGAAACCTCTTCGAGGCCGATCTCGGGGGACCGTACGACCTCGTCGTCGCCAGCCATATCCTCCACCATTTCTCCCTGGAAGAGTGCGACCTCGTCGTGAAACGGATCCACTCCTCTCTCAACCCGGGGGGAAAAGTGGCGATCCAGGAATTTATTGTCGATAATGCGCGTGCGTCGCGGACGCGCCAGATCTTCTTTTCATTGGTAATGCTCGTATGGACAGACAAGGGAGAAGCCTGGTCCTTCCAGGACTACCGCCAGCTCCTCGCCGGAAACTCTTTCCGAAACATCCGCTTTATGAACAGACAACAGCCGTCGCAATTCGTGATCGCGGAACGATCAAGGTAAGCGGCTTCCGGCTGAAAGAGACGCTGGAATCGGGGCAGTTCTTCCGGTGGAAGGAAGAGGAAGGAACCTTCACGATCTGGACCCACGGAAAGGACTTCCAGGTCCGGCAGGAAGGTCCCCGACTACGGATCGAGGGGGCGTCGCTCGAATTCGTGGACCGTTTCCTCGGTACCGCCCACCGGGTCGCCTCCATCCGCCGCGCCCTCGCCCGCGACGAAAGGCTTCGCCCCGCGCTCGAAACCGGACGGGGAATCCGCATCCTCCGGCAGGACCCCTGGGAGTGCCTCGTCGCCTTCGTCACTTCCCAGGTCTCCAACATCCCGCGCATCACGCGGAACCTCGAGACGCTGGCACGCCACCTCGGCCTCCCAGCCTCGAACGGTTTCCATTTTCCCGGCCCCAAAAAGTTCCGGAACGAGAAAAAGCTCCGGGAACTCGGACTCGGGTTTCGCGCCCGGTACCTTGCGAAAATCGCCCGCGAAGTGGACCTGGAAAACCTGGAGGACCTCTCCACGGAGAACCTCCGGAAGTGCCTCCGCGACCTTCCCGGCGTGGGAAGAAAGGTCGCCGATTGCGTCATGCTCTTCGCGTACGGCCGCCGGGAAGTCTTCCCGCTCGACACCCGCATCCGCCGGGCGATGACCCGACTCTATTTCTCCGGACGAAAACCGCGCGGGGGAGACGAAGCGATCCAGGCGAAGGCGGCGGAAAAATTCGGCCCGAACGCGGGATATGCACAACAGGTCCTCTACATGTGGGCGGGAAGATGAGCCTGCACGACGACGCCATCGTGATCGACCTCCATTCGGACACCCTCATCCCGATGCGCGCGACCGGCTACCGCTTCGGCGTTCGCCACCGGAACCCGCTCCTCCAGAGAATCGGGTTCTACCACACAGACCTGCCCCGTTTTCTCGCCTCCGGCCTGACCGCGCAATATTTCGGGCTGGTCACCGTTCCCTACCCGGAAAAGGGATGCGCCCGGGCCACCTTCCGGCAGGTGGAAATGCTCCGGCAGGCGGTCCGGGAACACGACCTGCTCTTCGCGCGGACCGGCGACGACATCCGCCGGGCGAAGAACGGGGGGAAGTTCGCGGCGCTCATGGGAATCGAAGGAGCCCACAACCTCGAGTCGAAGGTCGAAAACGTCCGCGCCTTCCACGAGACGGGCGTCCGGTACATCGGGCTGGCGCACTTCACGAGAAACGCGGTCTGCACGCCGACCGGGGGGATCGGGTCCGACCCGAAGGCTCCCCTGACCGGTTTCGGGGAAGAGGTCATCCGGGAGATGAACCGTCTCGGGATGATCGTCGATCTGGCGCACGTCGCGAAACAGGCCTTCCTCGACGGGGCGAACCTTTCCGACAAGCCGGTCATCGTCAGCCACACGGGAATCTCCGGGGCGTACGAGCTCTGGCGGAACCTGGACGACGACCAGGTCCGCGCGGTGGCGGAGACCGACGGGGTGATCGGCATCATCTTCGCGTGGCGCTACCTCGGGAAGAAGCGCGGCGGGGTCGAAATGCTCGCGCCCCATTTCGAACACGTCCGCAAGCTCGTCGGCGCGAAACATCTCGCGCTCGGAAGCGACTACGACGGAGCGGTCGAACCGGTCCGGGGAATGGAGGACGTCTCGAATCTCCGGAAGGTGACCCGCCTCCTGGAAGGGATGGGATGGACGGAATCGGAAATCCGCGGGGTTCTCGGAGAGAACGTCCTGCGCGTCATGGATCACAATCCCCCGGTGGACGACCCGGTCCCGGCGGAAAAAGTGGAAACCGGAACCCCGTAACCGAAAGGAAGAAGAGATGCCCGAAGAAGCCGTCATCGTCGGCGCCGCACGAACCGCGATCGGAAAATTCCAGGGAACGCTCGAGAAGTTCACCGCTCCGCAACTGGGCGGGATCGCCCTCCGGGAGGCGATCGCCCGTTCCGGCATCGACGCTGCCGACATCGAAGAGGTCTTCATGGGCAACGTCCTGCAGGCGGGCGTCGGGCAGAACCCCGCGCGGCAGGCTGCCCGGGCCGCCGGCATCCCCGACGATGTCGGCTCGGTCACGATCAACAAGGTCTGCGGCTCGGGATTGAAATCGGTCATCTTCGCGGCGCAGGCGATCCGGGCGGGAGACCTGCACGTGGCGGCGGCGGGCGGCATGGAAAGCATGACGAACGCGCCCTACCTCCTTCCGCAGGCGAGAAAGGGAGTCAGGCTCGGCCACGGGAAACTCCAGGATTCGATGGTCGCCGACGGACTCTGGGACGTCTCCAACGATTTCCACATGGGCATCACCGCGGAGATGGTCTCCGAGAAATACGACGTCACCCGCGAGGCGCAGGACGAGTTCGCCGCTCGGAGCCATGGGAGGGCGGTCGCCGCTATCCAGGCAGGCCGATTCGCGAATGAAATCGTGGACGTCGAAATCCCCCAGCGCAGGGGCGATCCAAAAATATTCAACATCGACGAAGGCCCCCGCGTGGACGTGACGGCGGAATCGATGGCGACGCTCCGGGCGGTTTTCAAGAAGGAAGGAACCGTCACCCCCGGGAACTCCTCCTCGATCAACGACGGCGCCTGCGCGCTGGTCGTGATGTCGGCATCAAAGGCGAAGGAAATGGGTTTAAACCCGTTCGCCCGGATCACCGGCTATGCGACGGGGGGACTCGCGCCGGAATGGGTGATGATGGCCCCGCAGGTCGCGATCCGAAAACTGACTGACAAGACCGGCATCGCCCTCGCCGACTTCGATCTTATCGAGATCAACGAGGCCTTCTCCGCCGCGGCGGTCGCGCTCACGCGGGAGATGAAGCTCGACCCGGAGAAGGTGAACGTCAACGGGGGCGCGGTCGCGCTCGGCCACCCGATCGGGTGCAGTGGCGCGCGGATCCTGACGACCCTGCTCTACGCGATGAAGGACCGGGGAGCGAAGAAGGGACTCGCGGCGCTCTGCCTGGGCGGGGGAAACGCGGTTGCGTTGAGCGTGGAGGCGATCTAGCCCTTCGGCTCTTCGAGGGTCTTGGCCCTGTTCACGAGGTGGATCATCATCGCGGCGGCGATGATCATCCCTTCCAGCACGAAGAAGGCGAACATCGCGGTCTGGCTTCCCTCGCCGAACCCGTAGGTGTGCAGGCCCTTCCCGAAGACGTAGTTCACGCCGTAGAAGGTCAGGAAGACGAAGCAGACGCCGATGATGGAGGCGATGGAGAGACCGAATCCCCGGATTGCGCGCGCCATTCGCATGTGGAGAATCGCGAGGTAACAGAGGAGCGTGATCAACGCCCAGGTCTCTTTCATGTCCCAGCCCCAGAAGCGGCCCCACGCCTCTTTCGCCCAGATCCCCCCGAGAATGATTCCCGCCAGGAGGAAGAGAACGGTGACCTGGAGAATCCGGTACTGGTAGGTCTCGAGCTTTTGGAGGGTTTCCTTTTTTCCCGGGAGGAACATGTAGGTCAGAAGGAATATGTGCCCGAGAACGGCCATCAACGCGCCGCAGACGTACCCCGTCAGAACGGTCGGCACGTGGATCGTCATCCAGATCGACTGGAGCGCCGGAGGAAGGGGCCGGATAAAGGGGGAAAACTCGGTAACCGAATCGGCGAGGAGGATCAACATCGTGCCGAGCAGGCCCGCACAAAGCCCGAGATATTTCGACCGGAGGGCGAGTTCAAACAGGAGGGCGACGACCGCCCCGAGCAGGGCGAGCGCGAGCATCGCCTCGTACTGGTTCGAGAGGGGAAACCGGTCGGCGATATCCCACCGCCACATGTAGGCGTAGCCATGAAGGCTGATCGCCCCGACCAGCGAAAGAAGCCCGCCACCCCAGAGAATCCGGCTGTTGAAGATGATCGAGAAAAGGAAGACCAGGAAGGTGAAACCGTAGAGAGCGGCCGACCAGCGGAAGGGACGAAGGCGGTTGTAGTCCACCTCCTTCCCGAGCAATTCCGCCGCCGGGTAGACGGCCGGATCGAGCGCGCGGAGTTGCGTCCCCAGTTCACGCGCGTACCCGGCGAAGGCATCCGAATCCCCCTGGTCGAACGCCCCCATCATCGCGTTGAACTCGTCGTGAATTTTCTGCACCGCCGGGAGAGGGTGCGCGGCGAGAACCTCGATGCACTCCCGGACGTCGTCGACCATCGACATCGCCTGGCGGTACTGGAAGTCCTGCCCTCCCGCCTTGAAGCGTTGCGCGTACTCGGCGGTCCGGACCAGCCAGGCCTGGCCCCCTTCGAGGAAATTGTTCAGTTCAAAAATGCTGACCCAGCGTTCCATCCGGCCGTAACTCAGGGGAATAATCCGGAGGGGAACGCCCTGGACGACCTGCTCGAAAAGGCTGATGCCGTTGGCCAGCGAAAGTACCGCGCGGTCGAGCGGGTCGCGGTCGGAGGAGGGCTTCCCGGCGGCCTTGTCGTAGAGCGCGCGAAGCGTCTCCGAGCGCAACTGCAGTTCGTCCATCGAGTAATACTGCTTCCAGGTTTCGAACCCGAGTTTCTTCTTCAACTCCGGATGTTGGATCTTCAGGAGCCTCTTCGCCGACGCCGAACCCGGATCGGAGAGGAGTTCCAGGAGGGACGATGTCGCGTTTCCATCGGAGAAGACCTCGACCCGCTCCCCCGAGCCCGGTTCCTTGAACGAATGGAACGTCTGCGATCCACTCCACCGCCGGAGGCACTCCCGGGCGAAGGTGTCGAACGGCTTGATCCGGCCGTCATCCTGGATGGCGACCTTCTCCCATTCGGAGATGTCCACGTCTCCGCCGGAGAGGTTCAGGAGCAGGACCAGGAGCAGGTTCATTCCGGAATGAATCCAATTACAGGACGAAAAAACCAAGGTAACACATCAGGCCGCTCAAAACCACGATCCACGAAACGGCGAGGATACGCCCCCTCTCGTACGTCCGCAGGGGATCCCGGTCGCGCGTCACGTGGAGGAAGATCATGGCGACGGGAACGAGCAGGGAGAAGAAGGCGAAGAGGATCCGGTCGAGCTTCCGGAGTTTTTTCCCTCCGAACCGCTGGGAGCGCCCCCGGGCGCGCAGGATCATCGGTTTCAGGTAAAACATGAAGATCGTGCCGGAAACGGTGAGAAGCGCGCCCGTGTATATGATGTTCGTTCCCGGATCGAAGAGCACCTGGAAAATACTCCGGGGATGGTCGGGATCGCTTCCGTCGAACCCGCTCTGGTAGAAGGAGTACCCGCGGAGGGTGAAGGGTTGATTCACGCCAATGGTCGCCTCGTGCCGGATGCCGGTCTTGAGATCGTGGACGACGACGTCGCTTTCGAAGACGGCGGCGTTGACGGTGCCGGGGTGGTTCACCTGCCGGGCGTCCTCCAGGTGAAGTTCCATCTCCATGACGCGGTACTTCACCGCGGAGAAGGTGGCACGGAGGGTTTTCCCGCCCACCTTGAAATTTCGCGAGGAGTCCCGGTCTGGATCCTCGCTGAAGAGAAGGAACCCTTCCGTCCGCACTTCTCCCTTCTCGAATTCGAGTTCGAGAGCAGGGTAGAGCGCCCGGTTTTTCTGCGGAGGAACGGGCCGGGCAACGACGTCGTCGACGGAGAGGGGGCGGCGGATCTCGATTTCCAGCGTGCCCGGCATACCGGAAGCGAAGGGATACTTGATTTTCTGTCCGAGCTTGAACTTCCCCGCGGCGGTATTCCCCGTCCGGCTCGTCGCGAAGAAGCGCCACCCCTCAGGCGTATGAAGAACGGCGAAGTGGCTTCCGCGGAGCGGAGATTCGTACCGCATTTCGACCGGGGCTTCCTTTCCCTTCTTCTCCCCTTCCGCGTGGAAAGCTCCCGCGGGAGGACCCTCGAACACGTGGTAGGTTCCGGCGAGTGTCGGATGATCGACCCGGATCCGGACCGCGGGATTCCCGGGAATGTCGACCACGTCGCCCTCTTCACTGATCACGAGACTGTCGAAGACCTCGAGAACGAGAAGGGTTCCCCCTCCGGGAAGGGATTGCGGGGCCTCCTTCGTTTTCGCCACGTCGATGCGGAGAGGTTCCCCGTCGATCACCAGTTCGAGGGTCCCGTCTGGCCCGGCGGTCTCGAGTTCCCGGTACCGTTCCTCGGAGGTTTCAACGTAGGTGAGGGTGAGCGGACTGCCAGCGATGGGTGTCGCCTGGGAGATGGGAATGGTGAAAGGGGGAGAGGCCCGGCCGCCCTGGTGAATCGCCAACTCCAGTCGCCGGACCGTCTGGACGGGCTGGCGAAGGACGTTGAAGAGGAAGCGCTTGATGCGGACCCGGACGTCGGAACCGGGAATCGCATGAACCCTGTCGGGCTCGGAATCCCGGTACCAGTTGAAGTCGACGGGAAAGGTGTGGTCGGTTTCAGAATCGGCCCACCGGAGGGTCAGTTCCCGCTGATCCTCCAGTTGGACGTAATCGAGGGAACCGCCCTTCGAGATCGGCATGTCGCCGTAGATCTTGAACATGCTGCTGACCATCGAACCGACGATGATGAGCAGGATGCCGGAGTGGGTCTTGAGATAGCCCCACATCCAGAACTGCCACGGTTTTCGCTTGATGGTGCAGGAGACCAGGTTGGCGGCCAGGAGGGCGAGAAGGCCGTTGAACCACCAGGAGCGGTACCAGTCCTTCCGGATCGCGCCGATGGTAACGTCGAGACCGTCGAAGAAGGTGGCGAAGAGGAGGATGCCCGCGACCGCCAGGAGGATGGGGATCGTCAGCCAGAGGGAGGCAAGAGCATAAAAGAGTTTTCGCATGTCGTGTGTTGGCCCGACATGTTACCCGGGGGGAGATGGAGAGGCAACGAAATCCGGGACGTCCGGTCGCAAGCACCGCTACCGGAATACGACATGCTTGCTGAGCAGGAAATTCGAGGCGGTTCCCGCCACGATTCCGATGACCGCGGCGAAGAGCGGCCACTCCATGAAAAAGTCGAAGGTCGCGTGAAGACCGGCGAAGAGGGACCAGCTTACGATCGCGCCGATGGCGCACGAGAGACAGAAGAAGATGTACTGGTGAAGGATCGGTCGTTTTCTCCGGCGGGAAAACGTCACCCGGCGGTTCAGGAAGAAGTTCCAGGTCATGGCGACCAAGATGGCGATCGCTCTCCCGGCGCCCGTGGGGAGAACGCGGATCAGGAGCGAGAAGAGTGCCAGGTCGACGGCCATGCCGGTCGCCCCCACCATCACGAACTGGAGCGGCTCGGCGGCCGTTCCAAGCTTGAATTCGTAAAGGCGCCTCAGGTGCCGGAGATAATTGAGTTGCTCCCGGAACGAGAGTTTGCTCTCGCCCCGGGTCCGGTCCGCGAAAAAGATCGGAATTTCCACGATCTTCTCGCACCCGCACTTGACGACGAGTTCCAGGCCGATCTTGTAGCCGATCGGGTTCAGGTTTTCGGCCGACCGGAAGCGGTCGGCGTGGAGGGCGAAGAACCCGGACATGGGATCGCGCGCCGGCGTGAGGGGCCGCGCCAGGAAGCCGGCCACCCTCGAATTCATCCGGCGAAAGCCCCCCCACTCCCCGTCCGTCCCTCCGCCCTCGACGTACCGGCTCCCGATGGCGAAGTCGGCTTCGCCGGACCGGATCGCGCGAACGAGGTCGGGTATTTTTTCGGGAGGATGGGAGAGGTCGGCGTCCATCACGACCAGGATACCCCCGCGGGCCTGTTTCATTCCTTCGATCACCGCGCTGGAGAGGCCCCGCTCGTTTTTGCGCACGATCAGCCGAAGAGAATGCCCGTCCGCCAGTTCTTCGCAGACCCGTCCCGTGTCGTCGGGGCTGTCGTCGTCGACCACGATGATCTCACCGTGCCCCCCCCCCGCCTTCAGGGCGTCGGTAATGCGGGGAACCAGGACGGGCAGGTTCTCCGCTTCGCGATAGGTAGGAACGATTATGGAAACGTCGGCTTCGTTCATCGGTCCGAGGATACGGGATCGAAGTGAAGAGCTCAAGGTCGTCGTCAAAAAGGCAGGTTCGAATGACTCTTCGCGCCATCGTCGACGAAGATGTCCGGATGGTCCCCCATGATTCCGTCGACACCTAACCCCGCCAGGCGCCGCACCGTATCGCGATGATTGACGATCCAAGCGGAGACGGTGAGTCCGGCGGAATGGGCGCGGGCGACGAACCCCTTCGCAAGGAAATGGTGAAAGGCGTCGACGTGGTTGGCGCCAGCCTCTTTTGCCATGCGGATCCAACTCCCCCGCCTCAGGACGTTGAGCGGGCTGATCGAGACGTAGGCGTCGGGGGAAAGTTTGCGGAGACGGGCGGCGACCCCGGGATCCTCGGTATCGAAGAGGGTGCGTTCGAGCAGGTCGAACCTGCGGACCCTTTCGAGAACGTACGCTTCGAATCCGCTGACCCGCTTCATGTCGACGAAGAAGCGAAGGTCCTTCCCGGAAAAGGTCTCGAGGACCTCCTCGAAAGTGGGGATCCGGAATCCCGAGGGGGTGCGGAGTTGTCGGATCCCTTCAAGGTCCATCTCGTCCGACCGCCCGGAGCCGTTCGTGGTGCGGTCGAGCGTTTCGTCGTGGAGCAGGATGGCGTGTCCGTCGCGGGTGGCCTGGATGTCGATTTCAACGGCGGGGACGCCGAGGTCGACGGCGCGTTGCACCGACTCGATCGTGTTTTCATCGACGAGACCCGCGGCGCCGCGATGGCCGATCAGGACGGGGAGGTCGCCCGAGAAGAAGTTTTCCACACCCCCCATCTAACGTCCGCCAGCCGAACCCTGTCCACAATTAATGGGGGGCCTCCAGTTGCGCCCGAAGGCTCTCGGCGTCTTCCCTGTATTTCCAGGAGGGGGGAGCGAGTCGGAGAGCTTCTTCCAGGTCGGCGAGCGCCTTTTCCGGTTTCTCCGCCTTTACGAAGGTGAGTCCCCTGTCGAACCAGCAGTCGGGATCCTCCGGCCTCAACCGGATCACCTCGTCGAAATCCTCGATCGCCCCCTCCAGGTCGCCTTTCGCGTACCGCGTCTCCGCGCGATTGGAAAGAACCTGGGCGATAGGCGGATCGAATTCCGGCGCCTTCCCGAAATCGGAAAGGGCCCCGTCGTAATCGCCGCGAAGGGCGCGGAGCGCCCCGCGGTAATAATGGGCGTCGGGGGACCCGGGATGAAGCTTGAGGAAGTTCGTAAGATCAGAGATCGCCCCCGCTGTGTCGTTCTTCTTCGCCCGTTCGTTCCCCCGCAGGTAGAGCGCCCAGGCATCGTGGGGCCTGCGCTCCAAGACGCGATCGTACGCCGCGATCGCGGAAGCGCCCTTTCGCGTCCAGGCCCGGAGCATCCAGAATTCCTCCGTTCCCGGGTCGTTCCCGAACCGGCGGAGGCCTTCTTCGCAGAGGCGGAGCACTTCGGAAATCTCGTTTTTCGCCATCGCCCTGCAGGCCCGGGCGACATGGAGTTGCAGGTCCCGGCCATCGCGAATTTCCCCGAGGTGGCGCGCGGCCGATTCCATCCACCGGTCGACCTCTGTGGCGGGAACCCCGGCCGGTCGAAATCGCGCCTTCATCATCCGGTAGAGGTAGACCCGCCCGAGGCTACGGTGAACGACCGGGTCCCCGGGCAGGAATTCGAGCGCCTTGAGGAGGGGGGCCTCGGCGGCCCGGTGATTTCCGAGAAGGGCCCACCCCAGTCCCAGCACGCGCCACCCTTCCCCGAAATCGGCGTGTAACGGTTCGCGCATGATCGATTCCCACCGTTCCAGTTCCGCGCGGATGGGGGCGAGCCTCTTCGCGAAATCGATCCCCGGAATATAGGAGTCGGAATGGCAACGGGAGATTTTCTCGGCGAGAAGGCGGACATCCCGGCGCAGACGTTCGTGCGCCTCGAGGCGGACGAGGTGTGCACGACAGGACTCGGCAATGGTGGAAAGTTCGGCGTCCCCCCGGATCCCGAGAGCCCGTTCCGCTTCCGCGAGAGAAACCGCCCAATCCTCTGCCTCGTAGGCTGTTCGTGCCCGGTCCGAGGCGTCCCGGAAGGCGTTCCGGTCGGATTGAATCACGAAGCCGCCGACCCCGAGGAGGGTGAGGAGGAGTGCGGCGGAAACCGCGGCGAGGATCGACCTTCGCTTTCGCACCCATTTCCGGGCCAGGTAGACCACGCTCGGGGGCCGAGCCAGGATCGAATCCCCGGCGCGGAATCGTTCCAAGTCATCCGCCATCGCGGCCGCCGTGGTGTACCTCCTGTGGGGTTCCTTCTCCATGGCCTTAAGGCAGATCGTTTCGAGGTCCGCCGAGACGTTCGGATCGAGGGTGCGGGGAGGAACCGGTTCCTGGTCGATCACCTTCCGGAGAATGCGCACCACCGTATTTCCCGAGAAGGGGGGACGCCCCGTCAGCGCCTGGTAGAGGGTCGCCCCGAGCGAATAGACGTCGCTCCGGGCATCGACGGCGTCGAGATCCCCTCTCGCCTGTTCGGGCGACATGTACCCGGGGGTTCCGAGAACCGCGCCGGAAATGGTGAGGCGGCTGTCGCTGTCGGTCTCCCGCGCCAGTCCGAAATCGGCGACACGCGGGATGCCGTTTTCGTCGAGGAGAATATTCTCGGGCTTGAGATCGCGGTGCAGGACAGAATTCTGGTGTGCGTGCTCGACTCCGAGGGCGACCTGCCTGAGGATCCCCGCGATTTCGATGAAGGAAGGACGGGTACGCTCGACCCAGTCCCCGAGGTTGCTCCCCTCGATGAACTGGAGGATCAGGTAGCAGGAATCCCCTTCCTCGCCCATGTCGAAGATGGAGACGATGTGGGGGTGTTCAAGCCGGGCGGTGGCTTGTGCCTCCCGGAGAAACCGGGTCCGTTCTTCCTGGATTTTCTTGATGGCGACGATCCGTTCGAGCTGCCGGTCCACGCCCCGGTAGACGGCGCCACCCCCGCCAGCCCCGATTTGTTCGAGGATCTCGTACCGACCGAGGATCAACCGCCCGCCCTGTTTCCCGGTGGGGAGGAGCCGGGTTTCCTCGCCGGGATCGGCGGCTCCAACCGTTTTCGCGTTGGAGGCATTGCGGGTGACGATTTCCTGGAGACGTTTCCCGTCCGCGGGGGAGACCAGTTCCCGTTCAACGAGCCAGGAGACCGCGTCGGGGCCGCGGGGAATGGACAGGCGGCATTTCGCGGACTGTTCGGGGGTAATCATCCCCTCCTCGACCGCGACCGGAAGAACCAGGCCCTCATCAGGAATCATGGGGTGCCATTATGGCCGGGACAGGTTCGATTCGGGAAGGCAAACCGGCTCTGTTGTAGGCTTCCCGGGGGTCCAGAAGGGGAAAAACGGAATGGTATGCCCGACAGGGATCGAACCTGTAACCTTTGGTTCCGGAAACCAACGCTCTATCCAATTGAGCTACGGGCACATATCCAGGGAAGGTTCCCGGCGGAGATCCGCCTCCGGACCGGCGCCGGGGGGACGAAGTCTAGCAAACTCGTGGTGGCCCGACAAGAGAGAGGATCGTATACTTCAGGAGCCATGCACACCCGCGCCATGATTTCCGCCGTTCTCCTGGGACTTCTCCTCCCTCCCCGCCTCGCGGCGCAGGAGAAGGCGGCCGGTCTCGACGCGCTCGCAAAAAGATTCGGGATCGAGATCGACACCCGCCCCGAAAAACTCTACCCCGTCGAAACCCGCTTCGGGAAAATCACAGGAACGATCGCGACACAATCGGCGGTGGAGAACTACGCCCCGATTCTCGCCGCGGAACTCGCCCGGTATCCCGCCGCGTTTCTCCGCAAAACGAAACTGGTCAAAATCGTCCTCTCGCGCAAGCTGAAGTTCGCCGGACAGGAGAGGGCCGCCATCCCCGATTTCCAGAACAACGTACTCCACCTCGACGTGCTCCAGGGAAACTGGAACGAAATTTTCCAGAGAACCGTCATCCACCACGAACTCTTCCACGTCGTCGACTGGCGCGACGACGGCAAGCTCTACGAAGACAAGGATTGGAAGAAACTCAACCCGGCCCGGTTCCGGTACGGGAAAGGCGGGAAATCCGCCCGGGGAAACGACCAGTGGCCCCTCGACAGTTCCCTCAAGGGCTTCCTCAACAAGTATTCCATGAGCGGAGTGGAGGAGGACAAGGCGGAAATCTACGCGAACCTCATGGTGCGGCCCGGGGAGGTCCGCCGAAGGGCCCGGAAGGATTCCGTCCTTGCAAAAAAAATCACCGCGATGAAAAGACTTCTCTACGCATTCTCCCGGTCGATGGACCGGAACTTCTGGATCGGGTTGGAACGGTAAACGAAAAAGCCCAGGAAAATCTCAAATCCCAAAAACACAATATCGATTATCGCGTCCAGACACGATCGAATCCGGACCGGGCCTTTTCATCGACCAGGGTTTCTTCCATTCTGAATTCCGACTTCCGGGTTCTGGATTCTTCAACGGGTACCCGGGACATTTTTTACGGTCGCCGCCGGGATTTCCTCTTCTTCTTCGACGGGGCCGAACCCTCCCCCTGAAGTTCCCTTACCCGGTCGCGCAGGCGGGCCGCCTCCTCGAATTCGAGCGCCCCGGCAGCGACATGCATCTCTTTTTCCAGTTCGAAAACCTTTTCCGCGCGCTCCAACCGGGTCATGTCCATCCGCACGACGTCCGCGGTGATCTTCTTCGCCCGGATCAACTCCTCGACGCCCTTCCGAATCGCCTTGCGGATCGTCGTCGGAGTAATCCCGTTCTCCTCGTTGAAGGCGAGTTGGAGTTTCCTGCGCCGGTCCGTCTCGTCCATCGCGCGCCGCATGCTCTCCGTGACCCGGTCGGCGTAGAGGATCACCCGCCCGTTCACGTTCCGTGCCGTCCGCCCCACCGTCTGGATCAGCGCGGTTTCCGAGCGGAGGAATCCCTCCTTGTCCGCATCGAGTATCGCGACCAGGGAAACCTCCGGAAGGTCCAGGCCCTCCCGCAGGAGGTTCACCCCCACCAGCACGTCGAACTTCCCTTCCCGGAGAAGGCGCAGGATCTCGACGCGCTCGATCGTCTGGACCTCGGAATGGAGATACCGGCTCCGGATTTTCCGCTCCTCCAGGTAATCCGCGAGGTCCTCCGCGAGTCGCTTCGTCAGCGTCGTGACGAGAACCCGTTCGTTCCGCTCCACCCGCAGCCCGATTTCCTTCACCAGGTCGGGGACCTGCCCGCGGGCGGACCGGACATCGATGGGTGGATCGACCAACCCGGTCGGCCGAATGACCTGTTCGACGACATCCCCGGCGCAGGCCTCCAGTTCAAGAGGACCGGGCGTGGCGGAGACGAAGACCACCTGCGGGGTCTTCTCCCTCCACTCTTCGAACGTCAGGGGCCGGTTGTCGAGCGCGCTGGGCAACCGGAAACCGTGCTCCACGAGGGTCTCCTTGCGCGATCGATCCCCCCGGTACATTCCGCGGATCTGGGGAAGCGTCACGTGGGACTCGTCGACGAAGCAGAGGAAGTCGTCCGGAAAGTAATCAATCAACGAAGCGGGAGGTTCCCCCTCTTTCCGGCCGGAGAGGGGGCGGGAATAGTTCTCGATCCCCTTGCAGTACCCGATCTCGCGGAGAAGTTCCAGGTCGTACCGGACCCGGGCGGAGAGGCGTTGTGCTTCCAGCAACCGGCCCTCCGCCTGGAACAATTCCAACCGATCGTCGAGTTCGATTTCGATCGACTCCAACGCGCGTTCGATCTTCTCTTCCGACATCACGAAGTGCTTCGCGGGATAGATCACGAACTCCTCGAACGTCCGCACCGGATCCCCGGTCGTCGGGTGAATTTCCTCGATCTCCACCACGAGGTCCCCGTCGAAATGAATCCGGATCGAGGTGTCCTGGTAGGAAGGCGCGACCTCGATCATCTCTCCCCGCACCCTGAATTTCCCGCGCGTCACGTGGACGTTGTTCCGCTCGTACTGCAGGTCGACGAGATTCCGCAGGAATTTCTGCCGCCCCAGTTCCGAGCCCTTCCGGACCGGGACGATCATGGCGCGGTAATCGTCGGGAGAACCGAGGCCGTAAATGCAGGAGACGCTTGCGACGACGATCACGTCCCGCCGGGACATCAGCGCGCTGGTCGTGGCGAGGCGAAGGCGGTCGATATCCTGGTTGATGTCCGCGTCCTTCTCTATGTAAATGTCCCGTTGGGGAATGTACGCTTCCGGCTGGTAGTAGTCGTAGTAGCTGACGAAGTAGTGCACGGCGTTGTTCGGAAAGAATTCCCGGAACTCGGAAAAGAGCTGGGCCGCGAGGGTCTTGTTATGGGAAATGACCAGCGTCGGGCGGTTCACCCGCCGGATCACCTCGGCCATGGTGAAGGTCTTCCCGGACCCGGTCACCCCCATGAGGGTGGAAATCGGGTCGCCGCGGTCGATCCGTTCCTTCAACCGTTCGATTGCCCGGGGTTGATCCCCCCGGGGAACCATGGGGGATTCGAGCCGGAAGTCCATGGAGGGAGGCTACCGTGGAACCCGGACCCCGGCAAGCTCTTCCCACTTCGAGACGGCGACGCGGTTGCGGCCGCGCTTTTTCGCCTTGTAGAGCGCCTCGTCCGCCTTCTGGATCAACTCCGCCCCGTCTTCCATCGAGAGATGGAAGGCGGCCACTCCGAAGCTGGAGGTGACTTGAAGTGTCTTTCGCCGGCCGATGGAGAACTTTTTTTCCGCGATCGCCATGCGGAGACGCTCGGCAACTTCCGCGGCGCCTTCGATCGGGGTGCGGGGAAGGAGGACGACCATTTCCTCGCCCCCGTACCGGAAGGCCTTGCCGTCTCCCTTGCGCAGTTTCTTTTTCAGCAGGGCGCCGATCGCGATCAGGATCCTGTCCCCGGCCTGGTGCCCGTGTTTGTCGTTTACCTTCTTGAAGTGGTCGATGTCCAGCATGATGAGCGAAAGCGGTTCCTGCCGTCGACGGCAGGCGGCCACCTCCGCGGCCAGTTCCGTCAGGAGATGCCGCTTCGACGCCAGTCCGGTCAGGCCGTCATGGGTCGCCCGCGTGTAGAGATCGGGCGTCTTGAGCGCCAGGGCGATGAACTTGGAAAGTTCCCGGAAATGTTCCGCGGCCATCTGTCCCCGGTCGACCGCGGTGGTGAACCGGACCACCCCGATCAATTCGCGGTCAGCGGAGAGGGGGGCCAGGACATGCATCCGCCCCTCTTCCGCCATCATAACCGCTTCGCCATGTTCGAGGCAGGCGGGCATCAACGGATCAACCGTCCGAGAACCCGCCGCCCGAAACACGGTACGTCCCCCCACCCGAGCTGCCCTCGGGACCAAGTCGCCATTTTCTCCCCGGGTGTACACCTCGATTTCTTCCGCACCGATGGCGTCTTCGATGATGGCCAGGACCTTTTCAAGAATCATCTTCAGATCGACATCCTCGTTCAGGACCAGGCTGATTTCCCGCTGGGCGGAGAGCACGTCGATCCGGGTCTGCAGTTCGGCCCGTTCCCGGGCGAATTCCTGGTCCCGGGTCGCCGCCTCGTGGACCACCTCGCGCACTTCCCGGGGCGCCTTCAGAATGAGAGCGAGCATGGCGGAATAGGCGGCCGCGGCGCCCAGGACGGAATCACGCCGAATCCCGGCGACGACCGCCAGGACGACGGAAGGCGCAAACAGGACCCACAACCATCGCGATCTCATTCGATAGTTTGTTCGGCGAGGTTCCCCGGCGGAATTCACCCATAAAGCCCCATGACGGGAAAGATGTGAACATTTATATCAATCGGTGTCAGGAACCGATTCATGTAATGGTGCCAGGGACCTTTTTCGGCTAAAGATGGGCGATCCGGTTGAGGATGTCGATGCCCTTCTTCAGATCCTCGTCGGTCGCGGCGAAGGAAAGCCGGAAGTGGGTGTTATGATGTGAACAGGCGCTTCCCGGAACGACGAGGAGCTTGTTCTCGACCGCGCGCCGGACGAACGCCTGGTCGGGCCCTTCCCCAATGGCGTCGGGCGTTTTGCGCATCATGGTCTGCTCCGGACGGGGACACTTGGGGAAGATGTAAAACGCGCCCTGCGGGCGCACGACTTCGAAATTGTCCTTCAGTCCCTCGTACACCATGTCCCGTTTCTTCCGGTACGGGTCGATGTAGGAAGACATGTCGAGGCCCAACGCGGTGATCCCGGCGACCTGGGCCGCGGAGGGGGCACAGACGTACGAGAACTGCTGGAGCATGCTCATCTTGTTGATGATATCCTCCGGCCCCGCCGCGAACCCGAGGCGCCAGCCCGGAATCGCGTAGGTCTTGGAGAATCCCCCGACCAGGATCGTCCGGTCGTGGTGCCTCATTATGCTTTCGTGGGGGAAGTCGTAACTGAAGGCGCTGTAGATTTCGTCGCTCAATACGATGACGTTGTGTTTCTTCGCCACGGCCGCGATCGCGGCGACCTCTTCCTTCGTATAGGCGATCCCGGTCGGATTGACGGGATTGTTGAAGAGGATGATACGGGTCCGGGGGGATATCTGTTCTTCCAGGTTTTCCGGCGTCACCCGGAAATCGGGATAGGTGTCGAGAAGGACGGGCGTTCCGCCGAAGAACCGGACCAGGTGGCAATAGAGGGCGAAGTACGGATCGGGAACGACAACCTCGTCCCCCTCCTCCACCAGGGCGGCCAGGGCGAGAAAGAGCCCTCCCGCGGCTCCGGAGGTGACCATCGTCCCGCCGCCCTGAAACCCGAAGTTCTTTTCGAGCTCCGTTCCGAGCGCTTCGCGAAGATCCGCCCTTCCCTGGGTCACGGTGTAGCGATTTTTGCCATTTTCGATCGCCTCGATCGCCGCCCGCTTGATTTCCGGGGGGGTGTCAAAATGGGACTGTCCGAGGGAAAGGTCGACCGCGTCGGTCATTCCCCGGCTCAGCTCGAAGATCTTCCGAATCCCCGACATTTCGATCTGATCGAGACGCTTTGCAAATCTGGTCATAGGGAAGGAGGCGCAGGTTACCACGGCCATTCGGAAGGAGCAAGCGAAACCCCGGATGCAAAATTGAATCCACTTTCCTTGAGGGGATACCGGGCGCCTGATAGAATTCCCGACCATGGAACACGCGTTAGAACTAACCGAAACCCAGCAGATGATCCGGGAGACGGTACGCGACTTCGCGAACGAGGTCGTCAAGCCGAGGGCCCGGGAACTGGACGAGAAGGGCGCGTTCTCGATGGAGACCTTCCGGCAGATGGCCGAAGTGGGCCTGACGGGGATCCCGATTCCGGAGGAACTCGGCGGAGCGGGAGCGGACACGCTCTCGTTCATCCTCGCCATCGAGGAACTTTCAAAGGTCTGCGGATCGACTGCGCTGGGACTTGCCGCCCACACCTCGCTCGGAACGATGCCGATCGTGCTCTTTGGAAGCGACGAATTGAAGAAAAAATACGTCCCGCGGAACGCCGCGGGAGAGACGATCGGCTCCTACGGGCTCACCGAACCGGGCGCCGGGAGCGACTCGGGAGCGACGCAGACGACGGCGGTGAAGACGGACGACGGCTGGAAGATCAACGGCTCCAAGATGTTCATGACCAACGCGAGCGTGGCGGACGTCATGACCGTCACGGCCGTGACCGACCCGGAAGCGGACAAGCACCGAAGAATCAGCGCCTTCGTCCTGGAGCCCTCGTGGGAGGGAATCACCGTCGCGAAAAAGGAAGACAAGCTCGGCGTCCGGGGGAGCGATACCTGTACCGTCACATTCGACGACGTGCCCGTTCCCGGGTCGCATCTCCTGGGGGAACGGGGCCACGGCTGGGACTACTTCATGGAGATTCTCGACGCGGGCCGGATCGGGATCGGCGCGATGGCGCTCGGTCTCGCGGAAGGGGCGTTCGAGCGGGCGCACCGGTACGCGACGGAGCGAAAGACCTTCGGAAAACCGATTCACCGCCACCAGGCGGTCGGCTTCATGCTCGCCGACATGAAGGTGGAGATCGAGGCGGCCCGCCACATGATCTACCACGCCGCGCGTCTCAAGGACGCCGGGAAGCCGTTCAAGCTCGAAGCCTCGATGGGAAAACTCTTCGCGAGCGAGATGGCGATGCGGGTGACCCGCAACGCGATGCAGGTGCTCGGCGGATACGGTTTCATGTCGGAATACGAACTGGATCGCTTCTACCGCGACGCGAAGCTGTGCGAAATCGGGGAAGGCACTTCCGAGATCCAGCGGATCGTCATCGGGCGGGAACTCTTCGCCTGATTCCGCCTTCCGACAGGAAAACCACCAAGGCACCAGGATACAAAGTTCCGGGTTTCTTTTTATCCGGGAGTCGGTCGGGGAACGACTTATTCACCGCAAAGGCGCCAAGGCGCGAAGAATTGATTTTGGAGACTTCCGCCGATTCACGCGAGGCAAAAACCAGACCAAGCGTTGGGGCCTTCGCGACCTGGTGGTGAAGGAACGGTTACCGGGACGGCCCCTAGAAATCCCCGTAGGGATCGACCGGCCGGAGGAAGATCTGCACTTCGCGGTCCCGGGAGGAGAGGGGAAAACCGAAGAAGACCATCAATCCCTTCATCAGGATCGGAAACTCCCCTATCGATTGCAGGCGCCCGGTTTTGTCGTACCTGTAGAGTTGCCCTTCCGCGGAGATGAAACCGGCTTTGCGGTGATGCCGGTCGAAGATGATGTAATGCAGGCGGGTCTCGCCGGCCCCCGCGAGGCGGATCTCATTCTTCTCGAGAACCCCGAGGAAGCGGTGTTCCCCGCGGTTGACGGAGTAGTAGATCTTCTGCAGGCTGAGGTTGCGCGTCTCTTTCGGATTGTCGGCGGTGGACCAGTACTCCCGGTACTCGCCGCCGCGCCAATAAGCGCCGGTCCCGCAGGAGACGACCGCCAGTACGGCGAGCGACAACAGGAAAGCGCGCATTATTTTTTCTCCTCCGAACCGATCTCGAGCCGTTCCATCCCGACCTCCACCCGGTAGCGGTACTCCAGGTGCTCTCCCCCGTTCGAAACGGAGGGAACGTGGTACGCCGATTCCGGGGCGTTCCCCGCGAAGAGATGGACGGTCAGGGCGAGCAGGAAAAATACCGTCGCACCCACAAGGATCCTGCGAGCCCGCAGGGCGTTGTCCGTCGCCGTTTCTCCGCGCAGTTCCTCCGCAAGGGAGGCCGAAATTTCGTCCACGGTCAGGTCCAGTTTCCCGCCGCACCGCTGGCAGTAGCTGACCGTCCCCGGATTATCATGCGCACATCCCGGACAATTCATGGACGCTTCTCCGCGCTGAAAACTTCGATCATCTTTTTATCTTCCCCTTGATCGCCGACAGGTTTCTATTCACGAGGCGGTTTTCCGGATCGAGTTTCAACGCCTCCTTCAGACGCTTCTCCCCCTCCCGAATCCGGTTCGGGGCCTTGAGCAGGACCCCCAGCCGGAACAGGAAAACGCCGGAATTGTTCAGGAGGGTGACCCGTTCGGCGTTGTCGGTGATCCCTCCGTGTTTCCACAACCGGTCGATCGCTTCCACCGTCTTCGTCAGGTAATTCGCGAGGGTGCTCGACTTCAGCCCCTCCGTCCGCATCAGGCCGGCCAGGCCGAGGACCTCCGTCTGAAGAGGTTCGATCCGGTCCGGGTAGAGACCCAGTCTCAACCGGCGAATCCGGCTCTGGAATTCGGAGAGATCGCCGGCCCGGGAAAATGCGAGCGCGATCGCCAACTGCCTGTGAAGATGAGCCTCTTTCAACGCGGGGTGCTGTGCCAGGAGAGGCTCGACCACGAGCGCGAGGGCACGCATGGCGGGCTTCTCTTCCTGGATCGTTTCCCGGGTGAACGAACGGGTGGCGTATTTCTGGGCGTCGATACAGACCAGGTTGACCAGGGGGAGGATCCAGTCTGGCGCGTAGTAATGGGACGTATGAATCCACATCGCCGCCTCCTCCCGGTACACCGAGGGATCGCAGGCGGATCGCCCGAGACCCGCGTACAGATCGACGAGCCCGTCGCGCGTGATGGAGGCTCGGGCGGTGGCGTCCTTTTCCAGTCTCGACAGGATCTTCTGGAAAAGCCTCCTCACCGGTTCGAGACTCCGGCCGCTTTTCAGATTTTCGAGAAGGGCGACGTGGGCGAGTCCGATCCCGGCTTCCAGGCAATCTTCTCCCGCGTCCTGGAAAGCGTGGCGGGAGGTCTTGATCCAGTTCGCCGCGGCCGCCGCGTCCTCCTCGCGGCCCGCCCGCAGCAGGGCGATCACCCCGAGCCCGACGTGCGCGTTCGGTCCGGCATACCCCCCGGCGAGAAGCGCGCGGTATTCCTTTTCCGCGGAATCGAGGTCGGGCGACTCCTGCTCCAGGTACATCTTGGCGAAGAGTTGCCTGGCGGGATGGTAGGTCGGGTCGATTTCCAGCGCGTCCGCGCAATGGCCGGCTACTTTCGATGTGTCGTTCGCGTCATACGCCTCGAAGGCGGATACGGCGGCGGAAGCGAGTCGATGATCCTGAACGCCCAGGTAGAGGAAAACAAGGCCGAGCAGGACCAGCACGCCCGCGACCGCGAGTTCGACGATGGCCGGCAGGGTCCAGTGCGAACTCTTTCCCATCTACCGGCGCAACCTCCCCTCGACGGACCAGAACCCGACGGGTCCCCTTCCCCGGCTGTCGTGGAGGGAATATTGTTTCGCGTTTTCGCAGAGCATGAACCAGGAATCTCTCGGAACGATCACCTTGATGAACCGGGAGGCCTCGTCTCCCGGGGGCGCGTCCCTGAGCACTTCGAGACTCGCGTCCCCGCGGACCTCCGCGGAAATGAACTTCCGTTCCAGCCAGACGACGTCCCCCGGACCGGCGTACACCTCTCCGGCAAACCCCGTCTGCTCCCCCCGGCCCGGCTTCTGGCGAAACCAGACGACGTCCGACAGGTTCACTTCGGGAGGAAGACGTTTCCCGGAAAGAAGGACCTGCAGAGAGCCCTGCTCGATGGCGGGCCCCATTTCTTCCCCCTGCACCGTCCGGAACCCGATATTCTGGTAACTCCAGAGAAGAGTCCAGAACATGACAATGAGGACGAGGAACTTCAGGTATCTGTTGAGGAGATCAATGACCATCGGTGGCGCCCATGATAGGGGGCCACCGGCGCGCGTCCAAGACAAATCCGCCGCGGAGGGAATTGACGATCTACCCCCTTCATTCGTATAATAATGGGTGTCCAGAGGTCGCGCCATGCTCAAACTGTCCCTCGCGTACACGTTTTTCATTTCCGCCGCCTGTACCGCCATCCCCGGCGCGGGACAGGAGGATCCGCAGGAATTGCGAGAACGGATCGAAGAACTGGAAAGGGAACTCGTCCGATCCCGGCTCGAAATCTTCGCGCTTCGACTCGAAAAGGAGCGCGAAAGCGGAGACCCGGAAGCGGAACTTCCCATCATCCTGAGAGACGGCCTGGGATCCCCCTTCCCCGAACTCCATCGACAGGCCTTTCTCGAACTGGGAAAACTGCCGATCGAGGAGCGAAAGAAGGCGCTGGAAACCGTTCTCCGGCAATGGGAGACGGGGGACGAACTGTTTCGCGTGGACGCCCTTCCCTTCCTGAACGGGGTGGACGATCCCGCGGCGAACGCCGTCATTTTTTCCGGCGCGCGGGACGCCTCGCCCGATGTCCGGCGCACCGCCGCGGGCATGCTGAAAACGACGGAAGGGGATCGGGCGTTCTCCCTTCTCGTGGACCTTCTCCGGGATTCACACGGGGAGGTGCGCGCCGCGGCGATCGAGGCGCTCGGCGTCCCCAAGAACGAGGCGGCGGTCGCCCCCCTCCTTGTCCGGATCCGTCGCGAAAAAGAACCGGCGCTCCTGGAAAAAGCGTCCCATGCCCTGGGGGTGATCGGGAGCGACCGCGCCGTCCCGGGTCTTCTCCGGGTGCTCTCTTCCCCGAACGAGAACGTCCAGTGGGCGGCGATCAACAGCCTGGGAAAAATCGGGGATCCGGCCTCGATCGGGAAGATCCAGCCCTTCCTGGAACCGGCCCACTCCCTGCACCTCCGGAAAATCGCGATCACGACCCTGGGCCGTTTGAAGGACGGTGATTCCCTCGAGACCTTCCTCACCCTGCTGAAAGAAGAACCGGACGCGGAACTCCGGGAGGTGGCCGCAAGCGCGATCGGAAGACTGGAAGATCCTCGCGCGCTCGACACGACCCTTCAATGCTTCGCAGTCGAGAAATCGAACCCGGTCCGAAAGGCGATCTGGAAAACCGTACTCCGGCTGGCGGGCGAAAATTTCGAACGACTGGAGAAGGTTCTCCTCGCCGTTCTCGTCCAGGAGAAAATATCCCCGATCGAGGAGGTCGCGGGAAAAATTTACGCGCTCGACCTGAACGGCTCCCGGCGTCTCCCGGTCCTTGTGAAAACGATCGCGCAGAGGATGTTCGAAGCGAAGGAGTGGCGGCGGGCCCTCCTGCACTACCGGAAACTGGTCGGCCTGCTTCCGGGCGACCGCGAGGGACACCGGCGGACGTCCCGTTGCTATATCGAACTGGGCGACACCGAGAGCGCGATTCGTTCGTTGGAATCCGCGGCCTCCCTTGCCGGGGACCGGAGTCAGGCCTGGTGGGAACTCCAGGAGGAGATCATGACCCTCATGGTCGGGATCAACGAACCGACGCGCATCGTGGAAAGGAGTCACGACCTCCTGAACGGGAAGACCGACGCGATTCCGAAAACCTTCCGCTCCGCCCTTGAACGGAATTACCGGAACGCCTCGGAGACGCTCCTCCTTCAGTTGCGGGAGGAGGACGGGGAGCTCCGGCGGGCCGCGATCGCCCGCGCGGTCCGCCTGGGAAAACGAATCCTGCTTCCCCTCGCCGACCGGCTCGTCGAAGCTCCCTGTCCCGGGATCATCGAGGCGGGGAACGGGATCGCCGGAACAAATCTTCCCGGGGTGACCACCGAGGAAGGACTCCTCGAAAAAACATCGAAGGCGTGGCGCGCCTGGCACGACGAGGCTCCCTGACCAACATCCCTTTGGTATCCCGATCCTGATTCCCGTATAATCCCGCGACGACCATGCTGGAATACACCACCGCCGGGGAATCGCACGGCCAATGCCTCCTGACGTTGATCGAGGGGCTTCCGTACGGGACACCGATCGACCTGGACCACGTGAACGACGAACTCGCCCGAAGGCAGGGTGGGTATGGTCGCGGGGCCCGGATGAAGATGGAGAAGGACCGTGCCGAGGTCCTCACCGGCCTCCGGAAGGGAGAAACACTCGGGAGTCCCGTCACTCTCCGGATCGAGAATCGCGTCAGCAACACGGCGGAGCTCAACCCGATTACCCGGCCCCGTCCCGGTCACGCCGACCTGGCGGGCGCCATGAAGTTCGGCACAAAGGACGCGCGTGGAATCTCGGAACGGGCGAGCGCGCGGGAAACCGCCGCCCGTGTCGCCGCCGGCGCCCTGGCGAACGCCTTCCTGAAACGATTCGATATCGAGGTGCTGGGGTACCTGGTCGGGCTTGGCGGAGTCGTCTCCGACTTCTGGCTGGACGATCCCGGCGAAATCCGCGACCGCCGGGACAAGTCCCTCTTCTACACGCCTGACGCGACGCTGGATGAAAAACTGAAACGGCTCGTCGACGAGGCGAAGCGCGACGGGGACACGCTGGGGGGCGTCTTCGAAGTCGCCGCCTTCCACTGCCCCCCGGGGCTGGGAAGCCACGCGGGGTGGCGGGACAAGATGGACGGGATCCTGGCGCGCGCCCTGATCTCCGTGCAGACGGTCAAGGGAGTCGAGATCGGAATGGGCTTCGGCGCCGCCGGCCTCCGCGGATCCGACGTCCACGACGTGATCGTGAAGGAAAAAGAGGGGAAACTGGGACGAACGCGAAACAACGCGGGGGGAATCGAGGGCGGGATGACCAACGGGCAACCGGTCGTCTGTCGCGCGGCGTGCAAGCCGATCTCTTCCCTGTTGAAACCGCTGGCGACGGTGGACCTCAAGACGAACGAGGCGAACCGGGCGGCGTACGAGCGTTCCGACGTCTGCGTCGTTCCCGCGGCGAGCGTCATCGGGGAGGCGGTCGTCTCCTTCGAACTCGCCGGTGCCTTCCTGCGGAAATTCGGCGGCGACACGTACGCCGAAACGCGGGAGCGGTTCGATCGCTACCGGAAAGGACTGGAGAAGTTCACATCGTGAGCGGGGAACCGGCCGGAAAGAAAGCCCCCGCCTGGCGTCTCGCCGCCCGCCTCGTCGGGTACCTGCGAAAATACAAGATGATCTTCGCCGCCTACTTCGTGGGCATGCTCCTGCTCTCCGCAGTCGACCGCGGACGGGCCGCGCTGATCAAGCCCCTCTTCGACGAATTCGGCGCGGAAGAGGTGCAGGCGACCTGCGGGGAATGCGGAACGGTCAGCAGCGCCGCAGACGAGGAGGCTCTCCTTCACTGCACGAAGTGTGGAGAAAACCTCGCCGGGGGAGAACTCGAGGCCCTCCAATGGGACAAGCTCTACCTGCTGGCCTGGATCGCGCTGGGAATTTCCGTCCTGATATTTCCGCTGAAATACATGAAGGAGTACCTCTCGTTCTACCTGGTGCAGAGATCGATCAACGACCTTCGAAACGAGGTCACCGGCCACATTCTGAAACTCCCCCTCTCGCGGGTGCAAAACGAGAAAACGGGGGACCTTCTCTCCCGGGTGACGACCGACGCGGTCCAGTTGTCGAGCGCGATGACCTTCCTCTGCTCGGACATCTTCCTCAAGCCCTTCATGATTCTCGCCGCGATGGGCCTCCTGCTCTGGGCCAGCCCCCTTCTCGGGGCGATCACGATCGCGATTTTTCCCCTCTACGGGATCCCCGTCTATCTCCTCGGAAAAAAATGCGCCGAACGAGCAAGATGGCGCTCGACAAGATGGGCGAGGCGACGGAGTCGCAGGTGCAATTCTATTCCGGCATCCGGATCGTGAAGGCGTACAACCGCGAAGAGCACGAGATGGAGGAATACCGGAAGCTGAACTGGGCCTACTTCCGGAAGACGATGAGCTCGCGGAAGCGGCGCGCGCTGTCGCAGAGCATCACGGAACTGGGCATCTCGCTGATGATCGCGGGGATGATCATCGTGGGGGGGTTCCTCTTCCTGAAGGAGGAGATGACCGGCGGCGGGATGGCGGTCTTCGCGCTCGGCGTCGCGATGCTGAACCAGCCGATGAAACAGCTCACCCGCAGTTACAACGTTTTCCAGGAATCGCTCGCGGCGGCGGAACGGGTCTTCCACGTCCTTGACATGGAGGTGGACCCCCCGGATCCGGCCGACGCGGTTCCGGTCGAAGGTCTCGGGGAGGGGATCGAGTACCGCAACGTCTCTTTCGCCTACAACTCCGACCCGGTGCTCTCCAACGTTTCCCTCACGGTCTCTCCCGGGCAGGTGATCGCCCTGGTGGGGCCGAGCGGGGCGGGCAAATCGACGCTGATCGACCTTCTCTGCCGTTTCTACAGGCCGCAGGAGGGAAGCATCCGGATCGGGGGCACGGACGTGAACCGGTTCCGGCGCTCATCCCTCCTGGAGCAGATCGCGATGGTGACGCAGGACCCCTTCCTTTTCAACGACACGATTGGAGAAAACATCCGGTACGGGAACCTCTCCTCCACGCAGGAGGAGATCGAGGAGGCGGCGAAGGCGGCCCATATCCACGACTTCATCTCCGGGATTCCCGACCGGTACGACACCGGGGTGGGCGAGCGCGGCTCAAAGCTCTCCGGCGGACAGCGCCAGCGGATCACGATCGCCCGGGCGATCCTGAAAGACCCCGCCATCCTGCTCCTCGACGAGGCGACCAGCGCGCTCGACACCGAGAGCGAGCATATGGTGCAAAAAGCGCTGACCGGGTTGATGGAGCGGGGAGGGTCGAACCGGATCACCTTCGTAATCGCGCACCGGATCTCGACCGTGAAAAGAGCCGACCGGATCCTGATGCTGGAGAACGGCCGGATCGTGGAATCGGGAACCCACGACGAGCTCATGGAGATCGACGGCGCCTACGCGAACCTCTACCGGAAGCAGTTCGCGGATTGACCCAAATCCCCCGGAAAATCCCAAAGGCCAAAACCCAAGAAAATCAGAAATCCAGGAATCCCCGTATTCGCGGGACCCGGCTCCCTCCCGGAACCTTCTTCCTGGAGACTTCGCGGTTTCTTCCTGCGCCCTCGGGATTTGTTCAGGGATGATTTGAAACCGCCCCGGTCCGGAAGATTCAGGACTTGGATTCGGCTTCGCGGATGATGTCGGCGACCTGGCGGGCGGAGCCGGCATCCATGAGGGAGGAGCGCATTTCCTCCGAATTGAGCAACCGCGCGATCCCCGCGAGGGTCCGGACGTGGCTCCGGACGTCGCGCTTCGGGATGACCAGGAGGACCAGGATGCGAGAAAGGCTGTCGTCGGAAGATTCGAAGGGGACGCCCACCTTCGATATGGCAACGGCGGCCACGGCGCTGTCGATTCCCTCGACCTGCGCGTGGGGGAGAGCCACCCCGTGGTCCATCCCGGTGGAGGCGAGCGTTTCCCGCCGCACGAGGGCGTCGAGAAACGGCATGCGTTGTTCCGGCGTCACGCGCCCCACCTTTACCAGGTGGTCCAGGATCGACTCGATCGCCTTCCACTTCCCGTCCGACTGGAAGTCAAAAAGGACGCATTCCTCCCCGATCAGTTCTGCCAGTTTCATCTACCCTCCCTCCTGCAATTCCGCGAGGTGCTCCTCGAGACGGGAGACCTCCCCGGCCATCGAACCGGCTTCCTCTTCCAGTTTCGCGACCAGCCCGGGCTTCGCCTTCCGGAAAGCGTCATTGGAAAGTTGTTTCCGGATCCGTTCGACGCGCCCCCGCCGGTTTTCGAGGTCCTTCTCCACTCTGGCCAGTTCCCCGGCGGTATCGAAGTCGGCGTCGCGCGGAATATAGATCGCCGCGCGGGACGTCACAGCGGTGATCGAACCCTTCGGCCGGACCACGTCGATCCCGATGGTGATCCCATCGAGGTTGGCCTGCGAGCGCAGGATCTCCTTCCCCGCCTCCAGCAGGTCCCGGAGGTCTTCCGACGGAACGGAGAAGGTCGCCGAGAGCGCCTTCTTCGACGGGACCCTGTGTACGTTCCGCTTCTCGCGGATCGCGGTGACGCACTCGAAGACGAGTTCCATCCGGGCTTCCAGTTTCGCGTCGCGAAATTTTTCAGGCAGTTCCGGCCACGGAGCGGTCATGATCGTTTCGTTCAAAGCCACGCCAGCCCCGCGGATTTTCTGCCATATCTCCTCGGTCACGAAGGGCATGACCGGGTGGAGCAGGCGAAGGATGACGTTCAGGCTGAAGGAGAGCGTCCTTTGCACGGCCACCTCTTCCTGGCGGCTCTTGGTCAGTTCGATGTACCAGCCGCAGAACTCGTCCCAGACGAACCGGTACATGAGCTGGGCGGCGGCGCCGAAATCGTATTTTTCCAGCCGTTCGCCGATCTCGTCCCCCACCGTCTTCAGGCGGCTGAGGAGCCAGCGATCCTCCAGCCCGGGATCTGCCGGAGGTTCCGGCGCCATCGCGCCGACTTTCTGGGAGACGTACCGGGAAGCGTTCCAGAGCTTGGTGACAAAATTGCGCGCCATCTCCGTCCGGGCCGCCGAGAGCTTTTTCCCGAACCGGAAATCCTGGGTTCCGGTGGAGAGCAGGGAGAGGGCGAACCGGAGCGCGTCGGTGCCGAAGCGGTCGATCAGGTCGAGCGGATCGATGCCGGTCCCCTTCGACTTGGACATCCTCTGTCCCTGGTCGTCCATGATGGTCGCGTGAATGATGACGTCCTCGAAGGGAAGTTCGCCGCGGAACTCCAGGCCGCTCATGATCATCCGGGCCACCCAGAGGTTGATGATGCCGCGGTCGGTCACGAGGACCCGGGTGGGATAAAATTTTTCGAGATCGGGAGTCTCCACGGGCCACCCGAGCGTGGCGAAAGGCCAGAGGGCGCTGGAGAACCAGGTGTCGAGGACATCCTCGTCCTGCCTCAATTCCTTCTTCCCGCACTTCGAACACGAATCCGGCGTCTTCATTGCGGCGGTGATTTCGCCGCAGTCGCAGTACCAGACGGGAATCCGGTGCCCCCACCAGAGCTGGCGGGAGATGCACCAGTCGCGGATCGACTCCATCCAGTCGAGGTAGACCTTGCCCCACCTCCCGGGATGGAATTTCACGTCCCCGTTCTTCACGGCGTCGACTGCCGGCGCCGCGAGGTCGCCCATCCGGACGAACCATTGTTCGGAGAGGTACGGTTCGATCACGGTGGAACAGCGGTAGCACACGCCCGCGTGGGAGTCGTACGGCTCCACCCTCTCGAGAAGCCCCTTTTCCTCCATGGCGGCGACCAGTTTCTTCCGGCAGTCAAACCGGTCGAGACCGTGGAACTCTCCCGCGTTCTCGTTCATGACGCCGGATACGTCCATCACGACCACGGCGGGAAGATCGTGCCGGCGGCCGAGTTCGAAATCGTTGGCATCGTGGGCGGGCGTGATCTTTACGGCACCGGTGCCGAACTCCCGATCGACCGTATCGTCGGCGACGACGGGAATCTCCCGGTCGACGAAGGGAAGCACGACGGTCTTCCCGACGAGATCCCCGTAGCGGGGGTCCTTCGGATGAACCGCCACCGCGGTGTCTCCCAGCATGGTTTCCGGCCGGGTGGTGGCGACGAGGAGGGAACCGCCCTCCTTCACCGGGTAGCGCAGGACCCAGAGGCTTCCCTTTTCCTCTTTCCGCTCCACCTCGAGATCGGAAAGCGCGGTTTTGCATCGGACGCACCAGTTTACGATGTAGTTCCCCCGGTAGATGAGACCCTTCCGGAAGAGCGAGACGAAGACGGTGCGGATGGCCTTCGAGTATTCCTCGTCCATCGTGAATCGGGTCCGATCCCAGTCACAGCTGCACCCGAGGCGGCGAAGCTGGTAGAGGATCCGGTTCCCGTATTCTTCCTTCCAATCCCAGACTTTTTCGAGGAAGGCGTCCCGCCCCAGGTCGTGGCGCCGCTTCCCCTCCTTCTTCAACTTCTTTTCAACGACCGTCTGGGTGGCGATCCCGGCGTGGTCCGTACCCGGAAGCCAGAGCGCCTCGAACCCCTGCATCCGCTTGAGACGGACGAGAATATCCTGGAGGGTATTGTTCAATGCGTGCCCCATGTGGAGCGATCCCGTCACGTTGGGCGGGGGAATGACGACGGTGAAGGGAGGTTTCGAAGAATCCGGGTCGGCACGGAACCACCCCCCGTCACTCCACATACCGTAGATGCGGTCCTCAGCCTCTTTCGGCTCGAATCGTGTCGGAAATTCCATGGTGAAAATCAGCCCCGGCGGGAGCGGGGAAGGCAGGGAAACCTCACTCTTTCTTGGCGTCCCCTTCGGCCGCGACGGGTTCCTCTTTTTCCGGCTTTTTCGGATCGAAGAAGAGCGCATTTTCCTTCAGGCGCACCACGATTTCCTTGCACCCCTTGAACTGACCCCGGAGGAGTCCCTCGGAAAGGGGATCCTCGACCAGCCGTTCGATGGCACGCCGGAGAGGACGCGCTCCGAAGTCGGGGTTGTACCCCTCGTCGATGAGGTGGTCAAGCGCGGCGGGCGTCAACTGGATCTTCACGCCCTTCCGTTCGATGCGCGTCTCGACGCCCTTCAGTTCAAGATGGATGATGCTCTGGAGGTCCTTCTTGGTGAGCGGACGGAACATGATGACGTCGTCGAGCCGGTTGAGGAATTCCGGACGGAAGAACTTCTCGACCTCCTTCTCCAGGAGTTCCTTCATCGCTTCGTAACTCGAGTCGACCGAAGCCTTCTTAAACCCGAGGGTCGTCTGGTTCTTCATGACCTCGGCTCCGATGTTGGAGGTCATGATCAGGATCGTGTTCCGGAAATCGACCTTCCGTCCGAACGAATCGGTCAGGTGCCCCTCTTCCATGATCTGCAGGAGCATGTTGAAGACGTCGCCGTGCGCCTTCTCGAGTTCGTCGAAAAGGACGACCGCGTACGGCCGACGCCGGATTTTTTCGGTCAACTGGCCGCCCTCCTCGTACCCCACGTACCCGGGAGGGGCGCCGATGAGGCGGGAGACGTTGTGCTTCTCCATGTATTCGCTCATGTCGATCATGAGGAGCGCGTCCTGGTCGCCGAACATAATTTTCGCGAGGGCCTTCGCCATCAGGGTTTTCCCGACGCCGGTGGGTCCGAGGAAGATGAAGCTTCCGATCGGGCGGCGGGGATCCTTCAGTCCCGCGCGGGAACGGCGGATGGCGCGGGCGACGGTGGTGACCGCCTCGTCCTGGCTGACCACCATGCGGTGCAGTTCGTCCTCGAGGTGGAGGAGGCGCTCGGCCTCCTTCTTCTCGATCCGGGTGAGCGGAATGGAGGTCATCATCGAGACGGTCTGGGAGATTACCTCGGCGTCCACGATCCCGTCGAACTCCTTGTTCGACTCCCGCCACTCGGCGAGGATCTTCTCGCGCTGGCGCTTCATCTGCAGCGCCCGGTCACGCAACTGGGCGGCCCTTTCGAACTCCTGCAGGCTGATCGCCTCGTCCTTTTCCTTCTCGAGACGCCGGATGTTCTCCTCCAGTTCCTTGACATTGGGAGGCGACACCATCGACTGGAGACGAACGCGGGCGCCCGCCTCGTCCATGACGTCGATCGCCTTGTCGGGGAGGAAGCGCCCGGTGATGTACCGGCTGGAAAGATCGACGCAGGCTTCGAGGGCCTCGTCGGTGTAGCGAACCCGGTGATGCGCCTCGTACTTGTCGCGCAGTCCCGACATGATCTCGATGGATGCATCCCGGGCAGGGGGATCGACGATGATCGTCTGGAAGCGGCGTTCGAGGGCGCCGTCCTTCTCGATGTACTTCCGGTACTCGTCCATGGTCGTCGCGCCGACGCACTGGATTTCCCCGCGGGAGAGCGCGGGCTTGAGGACGTTGGCGGCGTCGATGGCGCCTTCCGCCCCGCCGGCCCCCACCAGGGTGTGGAGTTCGTCGATGAAGAGGATGATGTTCTTGGCCCGTCGGACCTCGTTCATGACCGACTTGATCCGCTCTTCGAACTGGCCGCGATACTTGGTGCCCGCGACCATGAGAGCGAGGTCGAGAACGACGATGCGCCTCTCCGTCAGGATTTCCGGAACGTTTCCGTTCACGATATCCTGGGCGAGCCCCTCGACGATGGCGGTCTTCCCCACGCCCGCTTCGCCGAGCAGGACCGGGTTGTTCTTCGTGCGGCGGGAAAGAATCTGCATCACCCGCTCGATTTCCTTCCGCCGGCCGATGACCGGATCGAGCTTCAGATCGCCCGCCAGTTCGGTCAGGTCGCGCCCGAAGGCGTCCAGCGCGGGGGTCTTGGACTTGGATCCCTTCTGGCCGATTTTTTCGTCCATGTCGGTATGCACGTCGGCGCCGAGAACTTCGAGCACCATGTCCCGGACCTCGTCCAGTTTCAGGCCGAGGTTGGTGAGCACCTGCGCCGCGATCCCCTCGTTCTCCTTGAGCAGGCCGAGCAGGAGATGCTCCGTTCCGATCACGTCGTGGCCCAACTGGGTGGCCGCTTCCCCGGCGAGTTCGATGACCCTCTTCGCGCGCGGCGAGAAGGGAAGCTGGCCCAGCGTGACGGTGGGACTGGTCGCCGGCGAGATGAGCCGTTCGATCTCCTGGCGGATCCGCTTGAGATCGACGTTGAGATTCTTCAGAACCTTCGCGGCGACACCGCCTCCTTCCTGGATGATGCCAAGGAGGATGTGCTCGGTTCCGATGAATTCGCTATTGAGGCGCTGGGCCTCCTGCCGGGCGAGGCTCATGACCTTGCGAGCCCGCTCCGTGAACTTTTCGAACATATTCTGTCTCCATGTATGGTTCGAGGGAGCGGGTACTATACCAGAAAGCGTCCCCCCCGTACCAGAAACGGGTTCGCCCGGTTCCGCGCGGGAAACCCGCGGGGCTGAACCCCCCCGCCCCGGGTGACGTTGCTATTCCCGGGTCGTATGGTAAAGTGAGCAGAGATGAAGAGGGAAATGTCCAATCCGTTCCGCGGGGACGCGCCGCAAAGGCCCCGGCCCCCGGACATGGGAAGCGACAGGAAGAAGATCGGATTCCTGGTTCTCCTCCTGCTTCTCGTGGTGGGCGCCATGATCGCAACCCAGTTTTCCGGTCCGAAAATCGTGCCGGACGCCGGGAAGGAGACCCTCCGTTTCGAGCCCCCCCACGGGGACCCGGTACAGGATCCCGCCCCCTCCCCCGAACTGGGAGAACTCGAGAAGGCGGCGATGGAAAGCCTGGGAACCCTGAAGGACGGGCCGGAGAAGATCGACAAGAGCGGGGAGGGATTCCTTCGCTTCCTCTACCTCTTCCTGAAACTTCCCCCGAAGGAAGTTTCCGGCCGGGTCGAAACCGGGATCACCGCAACCCGGCTTCTGGAAAAACCGGACGAGTTTCGCGGAAAATACGTCCGCCTCCGGGGACGGCTCATCCAGCTTTACACGGAACCCCTCGCGGTCACCACGACGACGGGAACCCGGGACGTTTATCTCGGAATCATGGAGACCCGTCCGGACGCGAAGACCGTCTCGTTCTACCTGGGGGAGCGTCCGGTGAACGCGGTCACCGGGGAGTCGATGGAATTTCACACCCAGCAATTCGAAGGCCAGCAACTGATGCGGGACTGGATCCAGGTCGAGGGGATCTTCCTCCGCGTCTGGACATACGAGGGGGAGTCGCATCCGAACGGGAAACCCCGCTGGATCAGCGCGCCCCAGCTCTTCGTAAAAAACATCCAACCCACGCCTCCCCCCCGGGACCGGCAAGATTCGCACATGTCGTGGGCCCTGCTCATCGGGGGGGTATTCGGCGGCGTCGTCATCATCGTGCTCTTCGGCGGATGGATGGCCGGAAAGTACAGCAAGGGCAGCATGCGGATGAAGATGCTCGAGGTGAAACGGAAACAGCAGAGGGATTTCTTTCCCCCGAAAAAATCGTCCCCGGATCTCCTCGGAGAAGAAGTCGGGACGCCGGAAGATCCGCCCCCGGACGCGCCCCGGTGAGCAACCCGATCCACTACCTGGTCGCCCTTCTTCTCGTCTTCTCGTATCCGACCGGAATCGAACCCCTCGTTTTCGCCCGGTCGCCCAACATCCCGCTGGCCGCCTGCGGAGGAGCGATCCTCCTGGTGGCGTTCCTCTCCGCGATCCTGTACACCCGGATGGTGTCGCCGAACACTTTCCGGCTCGCGCGGACAGGCCTGAAGTTCCTGAACATGGTCCTCTTCGGCGGGATGATCTTCCTGTTCCACTTCCCCCTTTTCGTCTGGCGGAATCTCGGGTTGGAGTCGATCCCCGGACTCGCGCAGGCGGTCATGCTCCTCCCCTTTCTCGCGATGATGGGGGCCCACGCGATCTTCCAGGCCCGGGCCGAGAGCCGGATCCGGGCGGACGGATCGACCTGGAAAGGCCATCTTCTCTTCGGGGGAAGAACCTTCCTCGGATTCAGCCTCTTTCCCCTTATCCTCCTGCTCTTCCTCCAGTTCCTCTTCGGGGGAATCCCGGCGATCCAGAAACTGTCGATCCTCCACCCATCCGCCGCCTGGGGCCTCGCGCTGGGGGTGATCATTCTCTTCCTTCTGCTCGCCCCCTTTTACCTGAAGTTCGCTTTTTCGGCGCCTCCTCTTCCGGCCGGAAGCAAGCGCGCACGTCTCGAAGAACTCGCCCGGAACGCCGGATTTCGGTACCGGGATCTTCTCCTGATCGACACCCGGGATTCCAGGATCGCGAACGCCCTCATCATCGGACTGCTCCCGCGGCTTCGGTACGTCTTCTTCACCAGCACGCTCTTCCAGCGGATGGACGAGGGGGAACTGGAGTGCGTCATGGCGCACGAGATGTCGCATGGCCTGCGGAAACATCTCACCTCGTATTTTCTTTTCACGATGGGATACCTCGCGCTTGCCACCGGCCTGCAGGATCTTCTCGCCGGGCTCGGCATTCCGGGCGCGGCCATGTCGATCCTCTTCCTGGTCCTCTTTTTCGCATGCTGGGTGACCCTTTTCGGATACGTCTCGCGCCGTTTCGAAACGGAAGCGGACCTGGTGGGAGCCTCTCTCCTGAAGTGGGACGAGGACGAACCGGAACGCCCCCCGTCGAGGACGGCGAGGCTCGCGCAGGCCCTGCACCGCGTCTGCGCGCTGAACGGCGTTCATCCCGGGGTTGGTTCGTGGCGTCATTTCAGCGTTTCCAGACGAAGCCTGATCCTCCTGGAATCGGAGGAGAATCCCGCCATCGGGAAGGCGTGGGAAAGGACCTGCACCCGGATTCGGAACGCCGGTCTTGTCGCGCTGGGCGTCGGTATCCTGTACGCGACCCACTTCACGATTCGAAGCATCCAGAGGATCCCGCAGGCGAGAGTGGAGTGGGAGATCTATGAAAGCGCGTCGCGTGGATGGGAACTGCTCCAGGAGGGACGCGCCAGGGAGGCCGCGCCGCTCCTGGAAAGGTCGCTCCAGGCGTCGAACGCGCCCGGAGAGATCCACCTGCTCCTCTCGGAAGCGTACCGGCAGATGGGGAGAGAAGGGGAGGCGAAGAAGCGGAGGAAGATGGCGGAGAGGGCAGGCGTAACGGACCCCCGGTTCCGGCTCCTCCTGGAGCCTACTTCCCCGGATCGATAAGCGGCTTCGGCAGGTCCATGCGCCCGCGGATCACCGTCGGCTTGATGAAGAAAAGGATCTCCTGGATGACCTCGTCCTCCTCGAACTTGCTGAACAGGTACCCCAGGAGGGGGATGTCCATCAGGAAGGGGATTCCCCTCCGCCTGTGGGTCGTTTCCTTCCGGTAGAGTCCCCCGATCACAACCTCCTGCCCGTCCCGGACGATGATTTCCGTCTCGACACGGCGTACCGAAAACTCGGGAGCCTGGATCGTCCCGGTCACGGTGACGAATGAGAGGGTGGTGGTCACCTCTGGCTTGATCTTGAGGATGATCTGTCCCGGAGCGGCCACGTGCGGGGTTACCTCCAGGGAGATGCCTGACTGGCGATAGGCGTAGGTGCTGGTCGTCGTCCCGTTGGAGTTGATCGAGATCGCCTTCGGATAGGGAACCTCGTCTCCCGCAAAGAACTTCGCGGTCTCGTCCGCCTTCACGAGGATACGGGGCTGGGAGAGGATCTGGGCCTTTCCCCTTTTCTGGAACATCTCGATCAAACCGCCGATCTGCTGGTCCCCATGGTAGACGCGGTTGAACCGGAAGGTCGACCCCTGGAACGGGGTGGAGGTGATCGCTTCCTGGGGACTGAGGTTCGTCCGGATCTCGCGGAGAAAGGTGGCCGAATCGGATTGACGCAGGAACATCGCGCTGCCGGTAGCGCCGAAGTCCCCCGTGACCCCGATCTGAAGTCCCTTCGTCCACTTGATTTCCACCACCTTCGCCTCGATCTGGATCGGGGGCTCGGCGTGGTGGATCATCTGGAAGAGTTCCTCGATCTTCCCGATATTCTCCTTCGTGTCGGTGAGGACGAGTGTCTTGAGGGAATCGCTGTACTCGATCCTCCCCTTTCCCTTGGTCACGAACGGGGAGAGGACGCGGTGAAATTCCTTGGTGTCATTGTGATGGATGTCGTAGACCACGCTGACGAGGTCGCCGCGATTTATTCTGCCCTTCTCCCAGCAACAGAAGGAGGTCCACGTTTCCTGTTTCGGAGAGCGTCTTTCCTGGGCCCATGCCGGGATAACCGGCACGAACAGAAGCGCAGAGAGGGTGAAAATCAGGATTCTCATGAATCGGGGGTCATTCTACCTGCCCGCGGGGGCTTTGCAAGCGAGTTCAGGGAATCGCCCCGATGATCGCCTGGGTTTCGTCGGGGGCCACTTCCTCGAACTTCGCCGTTCCCTTTTCGACAACGACATCGTACCCCTCCCGGACAGCCACGGCGCCCACGGCGGTGTTGAATTTTGTGTTCGCCTTTTCGAGGAGGAGCCAATACTCGGCGTCATCTTCGGTCAACCCCATTTCCTTGATTTTCTTGTACTCGGGAATCTGGGCGAAGACTTTCCGGACCCGGACCTGGCACGGTTTCTTCGCGCCATCCAGTTGGCCGTAATAGACGACCGGCCCCTCCGTTCCTGAACAGAGGAGGAAAACCAATAGTGAGATCGCCAACATCCTCTTTCAATCCTGCCTGTTTGCAGGCCCTGTTGCCCTGCACTATCCTTACGCCCACTTAATGCTCCCGGCTTGAGGAAAATTGCAAAAAAAACAAAAAAAATAGGCTCCCGGGCAGATCTGGAAAACGGAAAATTTTATGGTGTCAGACACCCTTTATAAAAAAAACCCTCTCCACCTTTCGGAGGAGAGGGTTTCGAGTGTGCGTGAAAGGCAGGAAGACTCAGCTGTCCCGCTTCTGTCCCACCGGGGGACGCGGGGCGCCGCCGGGCGCAGGTCCGCGGTTCATCTGGGGGGCACCGGGACGGGAGGCGTTGAAACGACCACCGCCGCCACCACCAGGACGGGGTCCGGGAGGAGGCGTGGGCTTTCCGTCGAGCCTCGGGAGGGACGGGAGTTCCTTGTCCCTGCGGGCCTCCTTGATCGAGAAACGGGTCCGGCCCTGCGGATCGGACGCGAGAACCTTGACCTCGATCTCCATTCCCATACTCACGTAGTCTTCCACCCGGATTCCGCGTTCGTCGGTCATCTCGGTGACGTGCACGAGGCCGTCCTGGCTCTTTCCGAGAATCTCGCAGAAGCATCCGAAGTCCTTGATGGAGACGACCTTGGACTGGTAGATCTTGCCGACCTTCAGGTCCTCGGTCAGGTTGGTGATCATCGTCGCGGCCTTCTCGAGCGACTTGCCGTCCGCGCTCGCGATGGTGATCCGGCCGCTGTTGTCCTCGTTGATCTCGATCTTGGCGCCGCTGACAGCCTCGATCTCGCGGATCATTTTTCCGCCAGGTCCAATGACCAGCCCGATCTTCTCGGGGTCGATCTTGATCTGTTCCAGTCGTGGAGCGTGCTTGCTCAGTTGGGTGCGGGGCTCCGCGATCGCTTCCTTCATACTGTCAAGGATGTGCAGACGCGCGGTGCGCGCTTCGGCGACCGCCTGCCGGACGATTTCCATCGAGATTCCGGCCGCCTTCAGGTCCATCTGGAGCGCGGTGATGCCCTTTTCACTTCCGGCGACCTTGAAGTCCATGTCGCCGTGGGCGTCTTCGCTTCCGAGGATGTCGGTGAGAATGGCAACCTTGTCGTTTTCCTGGATCAGGCCCATGGCGATCCCGGCGACGGGAGCCTTGAGCGGAATACCCGCGTCCATCATGGCCAGGACGGCGCCGCAGATGGTCGCCATGGAGGAGGACCCGTTCGATTCGAGGATGTCGGAGAGCGCCCGAATCGTGTAGGGGAAATCTTCCTCCGAGGGAAGGACGGGCTTCACGCCGCGCCATGCGAGGTCCCCGTGACCGATTTCACGACGACCGGGGCCGCGGATCGGCTTGGTCTCCCCGACGGAGAAGCTCGGGAAATTGTAGTGAAGCAGGAACCGGTCGGAGTAGGGCTCGCCCAGACCTTCGACCAGCTGTTCGTTCGATTTCGTTCCGAGCGTCGCGGTCACCAGCGCCTGTGTTTCCCCGCGGGTGAAGACGGCCGAGCCGTGCGTCCGGGGGAGAAGACCGAGCTGGATGTGGATGGGACGGATATCCTTCAGGCCACGGCCGTCCGACCGCTTTCCGTCGATCGCGAATTCCCGGACCACTTCGTCGAGAAGCTGGTACCAGGCGCGGTTCAGATCGCTTTTCGCGGGAGAGTCGGGAAGCGGGTTCCCGGCCTCGTCCGTCTTCATGTACTCTTCCGTGACCTTTTCCTTGATCGCAGAGAAGGCGTCGCTGCGTTCCTTCTTCACCTTGATGAAGAAGTTTTCGACCATGTCGCCACGGTACTTTTCCTTCATCGCGTCGAAGAGTTCCTGCGGGAAGGCATGAATTTTCGCTTCCGCTTTCGGCTTTCCGGCCAGTTCGCGGAGCTTGTTCTGGGCATCGATGAGCTGGTTGATGAAAGGAAGGGCGAAGTCAAACGCGCCGAGCATCTGGTCCTCGTTGATCTCCTTCGATCCCGCCTCGACCATGATGATGCCATCCTTTGTACCGGAGATGATCAGGTCGAGAAGGCTCTCCTTGATTTCGGAATAGGTGGGGTTCAGGACATATCCCCCGTTGATCAATCCCACGCGAACGGAGCCGACCGGGCCCTGGAAGGGAAGGTCGGATACGTGCAGGGCCGCGGAAGCCGCGTTCATGCCGACGATATCCGGATCGTTGTCGGTATCGGCGGAGAAGACGTTCAGGTAGACCTGGAGATCCGCAAAGTACCCTTCGGGAAAGAGCGGACGAATCGGACGGTCCGAGAGGCGGGACGTCAGGATTTCCTTCGTGGTGGGACGCCCTTCCCTCTTGATGAAACCGCCGGGGTAACGGCCGGCGGCCGTCATTTTTTCCCGGTAATCGACCTGGAGGGGGAAGAAATCCATCGTGCCCCGTTCGGGACCCGCGACGGTGGCGGCGAGAACGTACGTCTCTTCGAGACCCGCCATGACGGAACCATTGGCCTGCTTGGCCAGCCAGCCCGATTCGAAGAAGAACTTCTTCCCGGCGAGATCGACCTCAACACGTTGAGGTGAAGGTGAAGACATGAAACCTCCGTTGCCCCGGTGCAGGACAGGGATTTCGCAGCGAAAGGCGCTCGCCGCGTTACGCGCAGCGGACGTCTTTCGCCCCAAATCTCCGGCCGGAGCGTGCTAAAAAAAAGAAAGAACTGAAAAGCGACTCCGGGCCCCTGCCGGGCCCGGAATCAAAGTTTGCGTTGATAGGTGTACGACGAATTACTTCCGAATGCCGAGGCGCTTGATGAGGGTCTGGTAGCGCGACTTGTCATTGGTCTGCAGGAACTTCAGCAGGCGCATCCGGCGGCCCACCATCTTGAGGAGACCGTGACGCGACGTGAAATCTTTCTTGTGCACCTTGAGATGATCGGTCAGGTAGTTGATCTTCTCGGTCAGAAGCGCGACCTGGACCTCGGGGGATCCTGTGTCGTCAACATGGGTCGCGTAGTCGGTCAGAAGGCTCTTCTTGCGTTCTACTGCCAAGGCCATTCCTCACTCCTTCCTATACTGTAATCGTACCGCAAATTGGAGAGCCTCCCTGGAACCAGGTACGAATGACCCTGGGAAGCAGAAAACAACGATTCCCCGCCGGCCTACCCCTCGTGTACCCCCCTGCGTGGACGGGTATACTAACAGGGTGAACCCATCATTTCAATACTAACCTTCCAGCCACCCTTGAACGGCCCGGGAGGGAGAAATCGGGGTGGAACCATCGAAACGAGCGGTTCCTTCCAGACGATGTGCGGGAAAGGGGGTGGGCGATTCCGGATAATTCAAAAATTCATGAAAAAAACCGGGTCAAACGTCATCATCATCGTCGGTTTCGACTGGGTGGATCAACCGGGTCTCTTCCTTGGACTTGGTGATCCGAAGGATGTCCGAGACCATCTTGATCAACTGCTGTTTCGAAAAGGGCTTCGCCAGGAAGCCGTACAGGCCGTAGAAAAAGTCCTTCGGCGTATGCATGATGATCGCCTTGGCGGTCAACATGATCACGGGGATTTCCGCCGTCCGGGCGTCATTCTTCATCGTGTCGTAGACGGCGTAACCGTCCATCCCGGGCATCATAATATCGAGAAGGACCAGGTCGACGCCTCCCCCCTGGGCCACCTTGATGCCCTCGAAGGGATCCCCCGCCGATTTCACCTTGTACCCTTCCTGCTCGAGAAAGTAGCGAACGATATCGCGAATCTTCTTCGTATCGTCCACGACCAGGATGGTATATCCCATGTTCACCTCAACGGCCGGCCCGATCCGACCACCACGACATCAGGACCAGCAGAAGCGCAAGCAGGCACGCATGGCCCGCGAGCGAAACCTGGCCAACCCCTTCCCGCACGGGAGGAAGTTCCAAAGCGGCAACCGGATCCACCCGCTTCAGATCGGACTCCCGGGAATCCAGGAGAGAAAGGTTCCTCTCCCCCTTCCCGGCCGGGACCGGTTCCCCGGTTCGGATGGCTTTCCAACCGCCGGATGTCCTAACAAAGTCAAAAACGTTTGTCCAGAAAATGGGAAAGGAGGGAGTCGTCGCCCATCCCGAGGGGGGAAGATCAAACCCGAGAACGATTCTTTCCCCCCGCACGGCCCCGACACATTTCCCGTCCGCGTGGAGGAAGGGAACTCCCCCGGAGACCTCGCGCGCGTGGGAAGCGTCGAGATCCCCCGCACGAACGTGGCGCGTCAGCGGGTGATCCGAGATATTCCAGGAGCCGGGAACGAACTCCGCTCCCAACCGGAATCCCTCCGGAGCGGAGGGAGGATCGACGAAGACCGCCGGAGAGTCGACGGAGGAGGCGTCGCGATAGGAGACCACGCATCCGTCCTTTCCAAGCCGGACACCCGGTATCGATTGAAGGACCCGGAGCAGGAGAGCATGGTCACGACCGGCGTAGATCACCCCGGTCCCGGAGGACCACCGGTTCAGCCAGGCGACGTTATCGATTGCCAGGGAATCCTCTTCCCGAATCCGGACCCGCACCCGGGAGGCCGACCCGGGATCGATCTTCCCGCTCCACCGATGCCGCCCCGCCTCGAGGTCCAGGGAAACCTGCCGGAGAACGATCTCCCCCGCCGCGATCTCGAGCGTGATCTTCGCGGGAGTTCCCGACCGGACCAGGCGAACGAAGAGTTTCCCGTCCGAGAGCGAGAGATGGACGATCCCGGTATTGTCGACCGGCCCTTCCGCGGAGAGGAAGATCGCGTTCTCCACCGGGGCGTCAGAGAGAACCCAGAGTTCGCTCCCGGGTCGGCGCGCCTCGAGGAGCGCCGACAGGTCCACGTGGCCGTCGCCCGGTTCCAGTTCCGAGAGGAAACGGGGAAGGTCCTTCCCGTTTCCCCTCCAAACTCCCTGGTGGGCAAGGACGGTCACGAAATCGCGCTTGTCCAGGTTTGCTGCCAGTTCCCTCGCCCGGTTCATCCCCGCCTCGAACCGGGTCGGGGCATCCGTTCCCTTCGCCCGGAGTCGCGCGGAGGTATCGACCACGAAGGTGATTTCCCGGGGCTCCGGAACCCTCTTCGCGAGGAAGGGAGCGGCGAGCGCGGAGACCATCGCAAGAATGGAGAGGGCCTGCAGGAGAAGGGAGAAGGAAAACCGGGGACGTCTCGCGGTCTTCAGGGGAGTCACGCGGTCGGGGATCTCCTTCCAGAGGCGAAGAGTTCCCACGACGGTTTCGACCGGCTTCCTCCGCCAGAAGCTGAAGAGGAGGAGAAGCAGGAGCGCGCCCGCGGCCAGGAAGGCGGAGGGATGGTGGAACCCGATCATCGGTACAACCCCGCTTCCCGAAGCGTCCGGGTGAGGATCCCCATCCAGTCCGCGTCCGAGGGGCAGAGCACGTAACTCATCCCGTGTTCCCGGGCCCAGTTCTTCCAGGACTCGCAATGAGCCGCCAAGAGTCCGCGGTAGGATTCCAACTCGGCCGGACCGACATGCCGGTCGATCGCTTCCCCGGATTCCGCGTCGACCAGGCGATGGCGGCCTTCGAACGAGGGGGACAATTCCTCCGGCGACAGTATATGTAGAAGCACGACATCCCCGGCCGCCGACGCCCGCAGGAGAGGCTGGCGAAGGGTCTCCTCCCAAAGGTCCGAGAGAAGAACGACCATTCCCGATTCCCGGGCGCCACCCAGGGCGCGCAGGGCGGCTTCCGGAGCCCCCACGGTGAATTCCAGCGAGGGAAGGAGCGTCCCGATCCGTTCGTGGGAACGATCCCCAAGAAAGACCCGCGCCGACTCCGCGAAGGCGACCGCTCCCAGGCCGGCGGCCAGGTGGAGTGACAAGCGGCGCTTGGAACCGTCCCCGATTTTCATCGAGGGGGTGGAATCGATCACGAGGTGGAGAGTGGGGGTCTCTTCGCGGGAAAACTCGCGGACGAAGAGTTCTCCCAGGCGGGCGTAGAGGGGCCAGTCGATCGCGCGGAGGTCGTCCCCGGGAGTGTAGTCCCGATGGGAAACGAATTCGGCGGCGCCACCCCGCCGGGAGGTGGATCGCTCCCCCTCCTTCCGTCCCCGAACCGATTTCCGGACGGCGAGCCGAAGGTTCTCGAGTTGCCGGATCAGGCTTTCGTCAAACGGTTTCACGTCGAGCCGCGGCGATATCGGAACGGATCCGTTCCTTCAATTCCTCGACCGAGTCGAACTTCAACTCGTCCCGGATCCGGTGCAGAAATCGAACTTCCATCGGTTCTCCGTACAGGTCGCCCCCGTCGTAGTCGAGCAAGTGCACTTCCAGGAAGGCGGGAGTTCCCTCCTTATGAAACGTGGGACGGGTGCCGAGGTTCGCCGCACCACGCCAGGTTTTTCCCCGGACGACCGCGTCGACGACATAGACCCCGAAGGGGGGGAAGAGGTTCCCCTTCAACTCGAGGTTGGCGGTCGGGAAACCGAGACCGGTCCCCCGCCGGTCCCCACGGACGACCACGCCGTAGATTCCGAAGGGGCGGCCGAGGAGGTCCGCCGATTCTTTCATGAGTCCGGAATGCACCTTTTCGCGAATGAGCGTGCTGGACATCGGCCGGCCGTCGCTCTCTTTCGGCCGGCACGATTCGACGGCGACGCCGAAGTCCCCGCCGAGTTTCTCCAGGTATCCGAAGTCGCCCTTGCGGCCCTTTCCGAAATGGGAATCGTGCCCGAGGAGGATGCCGGACGCCCCGATTCTCCCGACGACGATGTCGCGGATGAACTCTTCCGCCGTCGTCTCCGAGAACTCCTTCGTGAAGGGAAGGAGAAGGAGGAAGTCCACCCCGAGTCGTTCCAGGAGGCGGAGCCGTTCCTCGAGCGGGGTGACGAGGGGGACGGGAACGCCGCGGAGCACTTCGGCGGGATGCCGGTCAAACGTGAGGACGACGGAGGGATTCTCGCCGGAAAGTTCGAGCAGTTTGTAGATGACCTTCTGGTGTCCGCGGTGAACGCCGTCGAAGACGCCCCAGGTGACCCAGGAATTTTTCAACCGGGGATCCGGGAGGGAGTCGAGGCCGCTCAGGATCTCCATGGAGTTTACAACCCCGAGTGGGAGGGGGTGCGCTCACGGCGGATGCCGTTCTTGAAGTCGCTCTCGAGTTCCTTCAGGAGATGGGCCCATTTCTTCTGCTCCGCCGGCGTCATCTTGTCGAGCATGAGGATCCCGTCGAGGTGATCGATCTCGTGCTGAAAGAGCTTCGCCCAGAGCCCCTCCGCCTCGACCTGTTGTCGCTTCCCCTCCATGTCGCCCGATTCGACGACCACCATCTCCGCCCGACGGATGGTCGCCTCCAGCCCTGGAAGGGAAAGACATCCCTCGATCTCTTTCATCACCCCGGAGTTCTCGACGATGACCGGGTTGACGAAGACCTGTTCCTGGTCCTTCTCCTCCGGATCCGCCGTGAGGTTCGCGATGAAGAAGCGCTTCCGAACCCCGACCTGCGGAGCGGCGAGTCCGATTCCCCGGCTCTTGTACATGATCTCGAACATTTCCGGGAGCAGGTCCCGGATCTCGTCGAGGTCGTCGACGGAGGTGGAAACCTCCCTCAGGCGCGGATCCGGGTAGTAGAGAACTTCGAGTCTGGACATGGGCGAATTATAGCGGCTGGTTTGAGGAGAGACAAGATTGGAGGACCTCCCGGAGGCTTTCGCGGAGATCCCCGGGCAGAAAAGAGAAGTTGACACTCTTTCCCGGCAGGGCTAGATTACGTCCTCTTGACTCATCCTTTCGGAGCGTTAGACGGATCCATGGAGACGAAATCCCAGGTCATCCAGTTGTACAAACGCGCCGAAGAGGCCTTCAAGAAGAAGAACTACGACTATGCCCGGGACCTCTTCAAGCAGATCATCACGGTAAACCCCGACAACGCCGAAGCGCGGAAGGCCCTGAGGGCCACGATCCTGAAGAAGTACCAGGAGCAGGGAGGGCCGAGCAAGTTCTCGCTCAAGATGAAGTCGGCGGCGGTCGCTTCCAAGATCGCGGTGAACAAGAGCAAGCCAAACAAGATTCTCGACATCTGCCAGGGATACCTCGTGGAAGACCCGAACTCGGCCAAGGTCCGGGGAGTACTGGCGGGAGCGCTGATGGACATGAAGCACATCACCGGCGCCGCCGTGGAAGCGGAGATGGCGCTCGAGGGAGACCCGCACAACATTCCCGCCGCGAAGGTGCTCGTCTACTGCTACCAGGCCCTCGGAAAGATCAAGGAAGCGCAGGTCATTCTCGAAAAGGTCTGCCGGCAGGTGCCGGACGACCGGGACCTGGAAAGGCTTCAGCGGGACCTCGCCGCCGCGGAGACGATGAAAAAGGGCTTCCACGACACCGGGGAGAAGGGTTTCCGGGCGTCGTTGAAGGACACCAAGGGGGCGTCCGACCTCGAGAGAAAGCAACACCTGGTGAAGAGCGACGCCGACATCGCGGAAGAACTGGCCGAACTCGAGACGGAGATGGCGGAAGACCAGGACAACCCGCGCTTCCCGAAACAGATCGGGGACCTTCATTTTGAACGCAGGAAGGATTACACGGCCGCGCGGGAGTGGTACAAGAAGGCGCTCGACCTCTCCCCGCAGGACTCCGTCCTCCGGGACAAGATCGACGACTGCTCCATCCGCCATTACGACGTGCAGATCGCCGTCGCCACGAAGAAGGGGGATGCGCGGTTGACGGAGGTGAAGGCGGCCCGGCTCAAGTTCTACATCCAGTCTTTCGAACGCCGCCTGTCGGACAGGCCGACCGACCTGTCGCTCCGGTTCGAACTGGGGAAGGCGTATCTCCTGGCGGGCCCCTCCTTCCTCGACAAGTCGATCGCCCAGTTCCAGCAATCGGTCAAGGACCCGAAGAGGAAGATGGACTCGCATATCCACCTGGGACTGGCGTTCCAGAAGAAAAAACTGTTCGATCTCGCGGACGGCCAATACAAGAAAGCGGAAGAGGGGGGAGTCATTCGACAGGCGAAGCTTCTCTACATCTGGTACAGCCGCGCGATCTGCCTGGCGGAATCGGGCAATTTCGAAGAGGCGAAGGGTCTCGCGAAGAACATCATGGAACTGGACATCGGCTACAAGGACATCTCCGATCGCCTGGAGAAATGGCAGGCGGAACGGGCCTGATGCTCCTCCCGATTTTTCTGGCTTCCCCGGGACCTCTTTGGTACAGTTCCGCGCCTCTAAAGGAGACGAAACCGTGGCATTGACCATCCAGGGACTGAAAAACATCCGTCAGAACGAGAAGCGTCGGCTTCGCAACAAGTCGATCAAGGCGGGAATGCGGACCCAAATGAAGAAGGTTCTCGTCGCGGTGAAGGACAAGAACAAGGAAGCGGCGGAGAGCGCTCTCAAGGTCGCCTACCGCGAACTGGACAGGGCCGCCACGAAGGGCGTCGTCCACGCGAACAATGCCGGACGGCACAAGTCCCGGCTGATGGCAAAAGTAAACGGAATGGCCTGAGGCGGGGCCTTCGGAAATCCCAAAAACCAAATCCCAATTCGAAAATCTCAAATCCCAAAATCCAAATCCCAAGTCGGAAATCCCAAAGCCCAACGCGGGAAGCCGCAACCAAGGGGAGGAGCCCTGGTTTCAGAAGCCAGGATTCAGAAGGCGTTAGCCGGGATCTCACGGGTCACCGGATTTTGATGATCTCGTCCTAATACGATTGAATGTGGAACGGGCCTTGCCGCCGATCGAAGTTTCTTCCATTCTGAATTCCGACTCCTGACTTCTGGATTCTCGAATTGTCGCTGGATTCCCGATTCCGCCCAGAATTGTTTCCAAAAAAACAACACTTTCAGGACCAGGACCCAACAAGCGGAATTCAGATGGCCCCCCGGCCCCCAAGAATCGCCCGCCATCCGCGGTGAACCACCCGGAGCAGACCCGCGCGCTTTCCAAACGACTCCACCTCCTTCCCCGGCGGAAAGAACGTACCCGCCAGGAACCGCGCCTTTTCCCCAACCCCCTTCGCCATCGAGAAGTACCCCAGGGATCCGATGCCCGGCCAGCGACGGTTGTTCCGCAGGGAACCGACGATCCACCGGGCGGGGGCGCCCCCGGGCATGCCCACGTCCACCGGCGTTCCGAGCATTTTCCGGCAGAGAAAGAGCCCCAGGAGGACCGGGGTTTCCACTCCCCACCGGTGGGCGCACGCGATCGCTTCCGGCACATCCACTCCCGACCGGACGACGCGGTCGATATCGAGCAGGTGGATGAGCGCTTCGTAGGAGTGTTTCAGGGCGTGTTCACAGATCGTCACCAGCAGGTGATGAGACGCCAACGCACGCACGGGGACCCCGGCCACGATTGCGGGAACCGATTCCCGCCATAATTCCTCCACCGGGATGCGCACCATGAAGAGGGGAAGAGAGGCGTTTACGACATGCCAGTGAAGATGCACCGGGAAAGAACCGGGTCGGGAGAGCGAAACGGAATTCAGGTAGGTCCCCCCGCCTCCCATAACCTTTCCCACGGGAACGGAAGAGCGAAACCCGAAGTCCTCCAACCCTGCGACGACCTCCGGCACCTTCGCCTTTCGGACAAGGAGATCGAGATCGCCGAGATCGCGCTCCCCGACCGGGTACATCCTGTCGATCAGGTAAAGACCCTTGAGCGGAATCACTTCGGGTCCGATCCGCCGAAGGATCTCTCCCGCCTGGGAGAGCGCGAGGACATTCCGAGCGAGCACCGAATCGGCGATTCGCTCGAACCGGGAATCGGAGATTTTCCCCGCGATCACTCCCGCCGTCCGTTCCCGGACCGCGCTCGCTAGAAAACGGTTTCCAAGGGCGAATCGAAGCCCGGATCGCGTGCCCACACCGGAGAGGGCCACGACGGACCGATCGACGGGATGCCACCTTTCCAACCAGGTCATTCGTCCCCCGCCCGGAGAATCTTCCTGATCCGTTCGAGGAAATCGTCATCGGTCTCGAATTCCAGGGA
>PVBE012691790.1_pt1 | contig 73990 bp, 83 predicted proteins | sample 1631181 | NCBI WGS metagenome assembly PVBE01 (sample SAMN08397723, study PRJNA350692) | Marine metagenome, whole genome shotgun sequencing project. | isolation source: water | place: Pacific Ocean | collected 2012-04
GGTTCACCTCGTCGGTCAGGAAGTCTTCCGTCACCACGTAGGAGACGCCCAAGGTTGGCACGCCAACATCGGCGGCCTCAAAGACCCGAACCGGTGCGCCGATCACGCGGCGCAGTGTGTCTGGCTCGTTGGAGAGGAAGACGGGGTACACGTCGACCTCGCCTTCGCTCAGAACGGCGGGATTGAATCCCACGTCGACCAGGTTGACATCGTCGATTCTGAGGCCAGCCTCCTGCAGCAGGGCTAGGAATTCGGACTGGACGACGCCCTTGACGCCGACGGTCTTCCCGGAGAAGTCCGCCGTTGAGGCGATGTCGCTGTCTTCCAGGACGGCGTACCCCAGGTCGCCGCGCTGTCCGAAGAGGGCGATGGCGACCAGCGGCACACCCGCGCCGGACCGGCGTTGGATCACCTCGGACGCGGGTTGTGTGGTGAGATCGATCTCTCCGGCGGCGACCAGCTGAATGTGTTCGCTGGTGCCCAGCGCGGCGTGCTTGATGTCGACGTTGAGGCCGACATCGTCGAAGAACCCTTGCTGATCAGCGACGTAGACCGCGACGAATGGCAGGTTGGCCTGGGCTCGGAATCCCGCCATGAAATCGAAGTCCAGCGTTTCGATGGCTGCGTCGGCGGCGGCTGCCGCTGAGTCGGCGTCATCGCCGTCGTCGTCGCTGCAGGCGGCCGCGATCAGCGACGCCCCGAGCAACACGGCGAAGAGGAGGAGCCCGCGCTCCCCGATCCATCGACTCAGCCAACTTGGTGCGTTCGAAGCCCGTGTGTTCATCGACCTCTCCTTGCTGAGGGTCGACGCCAGACACAAACAAGGACCGACCCAAACAGGTCGGCCCTCATTGCAATGAGCAGCTTCGGGCTTTGCGCCGCCTGAGTACTTTTCGTCTGTGCTGTCGCGAAGCTACGTGACGCGCCAGGCTCTGTCAAACCGCCGCGGGGCACACCACGGCAGCTGAGGCCGGCTAGTCCGACACGCCTTCCGACAGGTCACCGACATCCGTCGCGTTCCCTTCGCCGCCGTAGGGCGGACCGTCATTGAGCACGAAGGACTTGTACCACCAGCCATCCACGGCGTCGCGGCGGAACTCGGCGACCAACTGGTGGTGGTAGCGAATCTTTAGGTCCGTTCCGAGATCGACATCGTCGCCTTCCATCTCAAGGAGCTCGTCGCTGCCCGAGATCTTGATCACGACGCGCTTGATCTCGCGGCGGGCGATCTGCTGGGGGACGCGTCCCTCCACGTTCGTCGGATCCGGGTCATCATCGCGGGCGATGTTGTGGGTCGCCAGCGCGGATTCCACTTGCGTTTTCGGCTCCGGCCTCTCGCTCGTCATCGCCAATCCCTTCCGTCTGACCCGTCGGTCCCACGGCTGTGCACTTCGGTTGCTCGCCGGCCCGCCGAGCCGAAGGCCTAGCCCGCGGCGGTCATGGTCGATCGATGCCATGACAGCGTAAGGCGTTCCGCGACGATGATCGCGGTATTGAGTAGCACTCCGATCACGGTCAGGGTGATGATCGCCGCGAAGACTTCCGCGAGTTCCAGGTTGCGCTGCTCGATCGAGATCACCGCTCCCAATCCACCTTGCTGTGCTGAAAAGAACTCCGCGACCACCGCGCCAATCAAACTCAACGTGGCCGAGATCTTGAGCGCGGCGAAGAGGAAGGGCAGGGCGCTCGGCATCCGCAGCGCCCAGAACACCTCCCGCCGCGAGGCGTCCACGGATCGCAGGAAGTCGAGAGCGCGCGGGTCGACATCGCGCAGGCCGACGATGGCGTTGATCAGGATGGGGAAGTAGGCGATCAGCGCCGCGATCGCGACCTTGGGCTCCCAGCCGAAGCCGAACCAGATCACGAAAAGGGGCGCCAGGGCCACGATCGGCGTCACTTTGACCATGATCGCGATCGGGAGAAGCGCCCGCTCCAGGGTCACGGAGTGGGCCATCAGGATGGCGAAGAACAGCGCGACGCTGGTCCCCAGCGCGAGACCGGCCAGCGAGACCCAAAGGGTCCGGGCGCCTTCCTCTGCGAATCGGTCTAAATCTGAGAATAGGGCGTCGATCGCGGATGTCGGACGAGGCAGCACGAACTTGCTCTCGTTCGTGATTTCGATGTACAGCTCCCAGCCGATACCCGCCAGCAAGGCCGCGATCAGAGGCGGCACGATGAACGGCCAGGAGGCCCGGAGCCAGCGCATCCATTCGAAACGAAAAGGAGCGCCCCGTCGCGGCGCCGGGCTGGAGTGCGCCTGATCACTCATGCGGGCGCAGCCGGGTCTGGGACGCTGGGCAGCTCGGCGCGGAGGAGGGAGCGGATCTGGTCGACGTAGTCGAGGAAGGCCGGGGAGCGCTCCGCTTGCGGCTGGCGGGGTCGCGGCAGACGCACGTCGATCTCCGCGAGGATCTGTCCGGGTTGCTGGCTCAGGACCAAGATCCGGTCCGAGAGCGCTACCGCCTCCGCTACGGAGTGCGTCACGAACAGCACGGACTTCGCCGCGCCCGCCGTCGACCAGATGCGCAGGAGCTCGTAGCGCATCGACTCGCGCGTGATCTCATCGAGCGCGGCGAAAGGCTCGTCCATCAGGAGGACATCGGGATCGATCGCCAAGGCGCGCGCCAGAGCCACCCGCTGCTGCATACCGCCGCTGAGCTCATGCGGCCGATATCCGCGGAAGGCGTCCAGTCCCACCATACGCAGGAGGTCGTCGACCTCCGGTCCGCCGCGGCGGTTGGCGGCGCTGTTGACGTCACGCGGGAGACGGACATTTCCACGCACGTCGCGCCACGGTAAGAGGGCGGGCTCCTGGAAGACCAAGCCGAGCCGCTTCTCCTGCTGGGCACGTTGCGGAGTATTCCCTTGCACCGCGACGGTTCCTGATGTGGGCGTCAGGAGTCCCGCGACGGCGCGCAAGAGCGACGACTTGCCGCACCCGCTTGGCCCAACCAGTGAGACGAACTCGCCCGCTCGCACTTCAAACGACACCGCGTCCACGGCGAGCAAACCCCCATCCGTCCGCTCGGCGCCGTAGCGGATGGACACGCCCTCGACGGCGATGGCATGAGTCGCACTACGCTGATCTGACTTGGTCATGCGTTCCCTCACCCGGCCAATCTAGACGCCATAGCTCCTCCGACCTAGGCTGTGCGCCCGGCACTCCGAGGCCACCAGAGGCGTGAGGGAAAAGTGTCGGCTTCCGGTTGACCGTCGCTGCGGCTATCGTTCCACGGTTTGGCGGGCGTTCCATGCGTGGACCGCGCGGTCCACGACAGGAGTGACGATGACGACGATTGGCTTCATTGGAGGAACCGGCCCTGAGGGACTCGGTCTGGCCATGCGGATGGCGATGGCCGGACACGCGATCCGGGTGGGCTCTCGACGTGTTGAGCGCGCCGAGGAAGCGGCGCGGACGGTCCGCGCGGCGGTGGAGGCGGCTGGGAGCAGCGTCGACGTAGCCGGCGCCGTCAATGCGGAGATCTGCCAGCAAGCGGAACTGCTTGTCATCGTGGTGCCATTCGATGGCCATGAGCCCACCTGCAACGACTTGCGCGCCGCGATCGGCGGCAAGATCGTCATTGACGCGGCGGTGCCGCTCGTTTTCAACGAGGGGGTCCCGGGCGTGGCTGCCGTCCAGCAGGGCAGCGCGACCGAGCAGGCGCAAGCGTTGCTCCCCGATGCCCGGGTCGTCGGCGCCTTCCACAACCTCAGCGCGAAGAAGTTGCAGGACCTGAAGAGGCCGATGGCGGGCGATGTTCTGGTCACCGGCGACGATGTGGAAGCCAAGCAAGCGGTGCTCGATCTGATTGCCGAGATGCAGGAACTTCGCGGGGTCGACGCCGGTCCGCTCGCCCTGTCCAAGTTCGTCGAGGACCTGACGGCCTTAATCCTGGGTATCAACCGCCGCTATAAGACTCTGGCGGCGGTGCAGATGGTGGGTTTGGAGTAGCAACGTGGCAGCTCCGTCCGAATATCGCGTCTTTGCCGTTGGCGGCATACCCGAAGTGAGCTCTGGCGACGATCTTGGCGCCATCATTAGCGAGGCGCTCAACGCCCAGGACACTCCCCTGGAATCTGGAGATGTCCTCTGCGTCACGCAGAAGATCATCAGCAAAGCGGAGGATCGGGTGATCCCACTGGACTCCGTCACACCTGGTCCCATGGCGATCGAGTGGGCCCGCCAGTGGGAGAAGGATGCGCGGGCCGTGGAGTTGGTGTTGCGCGAGTGTCGACGCATCGTGCGGATGGAGCGGGGCATCATCATCGCGGAGACGCATCATGGCTGGATCTGCGCGAACGCCGGGGTGGACGCCTCGAACATCGGTGGCGGTGACGCGGTAGCGTTGCTCCCGGTCGATTCATCTGCTTCGGCCAAGCAGATCCGCGATGGCCTGGTAAAGCGCGGTCAGCCTGACGTGCCCATCATTGTCACGGATACCTTCGGCCGGCCGTGGCGGGACGGGCTGACGAACGTCGCGATCGGTGTCAGCGGTATGGACCCGATGATCAGCTACGAGGGGCAGGTCGACTCCGAAGGCTACGAGCTGCGCGTCACCGTCATGGCGCTGGCCGACCAACTGGCCGCGGCGAGCGAACCGGTCATGAACAAGCTCGACCGGGTGCCCGTCGCCGTCGTGCGCGGTCTCAACGTCCCGATCGATGAGAGCGCCGACCACACGACGTTGATCCGACCCGCCGAGATGGACATGTTCCACTGAACCGGGGAAGCCCCTGATTTTCAGCCTTTGCGGATCCGCGACGCGCCGGAAGAAGAGATGTCCTCCACCACGGCGTCGCCGAAGTAGGTCAGCGTCGAGGCGCCGCTGGCCTCGATGCGTTCGATCGTCTCCGTCACCGTCAGGGTCCCGGTGCTCGCCCCGGACAGTGCGACGCGAGCTGTTCGGGCTTCCAGTTCCCGAGCGGCGATCTGACTGGCGCCCGAGACATGCGCATCGATTCGGTCTACGACGCCCGACAAGATGGCACGGCTCGCCCCAGAAAGGTCGATCTCCAGCTCCATGGCGTTGATGGTGCCTTCCACGCGGCTCGCGCCCGACAGATCGACGACGCGGTCCACCGTGACTCGAAACCGAACAGATCGACGCTGGATGCGCCGCTGGCCTCAATCCGCACAAGATCCGGGACCGTCACCTCCGCCCGGAGCGTCGCGTTGCGAAAGGAGAAGCCGGACCCAGCCCGCAGCACCAACCGTTCGCCCCGGACCTCCACCACGAGGTCATTGATGATGTTGTCGTCCGCCTCCACGACCACGGCGAACTCTGTCCCGGCCGTCGCCTTCACTTCGAACGAAGAGCCGATATCGAGCTCGGTGAACCCACTGAGAGGGAAACTGCGCGTCTCGAGCTCGCCGGAGCCTCGCACTGAATCATTGCCATCGGTATCGCAAGCCACGATGAGCGTGGCCATCAGCAGGAGCGATAGCAGAACGACGGCGCGGATCGATGACGGCATGACCAGCCCAGGCTAAGGCTGGCCAACGAACGCTGGCTATCAGCTAGACACCCCACGCTCAGGTATGTTCCGGCACCCCTAGAAGCCCGGCATGCCGCCCGTGCTGTTGTCGATCAGCCCGATGATGTTTCCATCGGGGTCGTTCAGGGTGACCAGGCGGCCGGGCGGGATGTCCCACGGCTCTTCGTTGAATGAGTAGCCACGCTCCGCGAGCTCGGCGTATGCGGCGTCGACATCCTCCACCTCGAACCAGACGCCCGTGCCGCCCCGCCCGGTTCCGTCCGACGACGGCGCCAGGATGAGATCGCAGTGCTCGGCGAAGCGAAAGTACGGCGCGTCGTAGGGCGTCATCTCCACGCCCAGGAAATCGCTGTACCACTGGGCCGACGCGTCCACGTCCGCCACCCATTGAATCACCGTCTCGATCCTGCGTACTTGCATGACGACTACTCCCCCGGCTCCAGCGCGACCCGGTCGAGGGGCGTGCCGTGAGGAATATGCTCGCTGCGAGGAGTGGACCCGTGTCGTTCAATACGCATCCCCAGCTCAGCACGACGCCCGAGGCGCGCAAAGCCCAAGTAGACCTGGTGCGCCAAGAGTTCGCCGACGCCCAGAGCGACGGAAGCATCGTTGGCGAACTCTTCCACATCGCCTGGCGCAGCCTGACGCTTCCTTGGCGCCTGTTGCGGGGGGCGGCGCGGCTGCTAGTCCGCCTCGCATCGCGGCTGCGGCGCTGACATCGAGGTTTCCCTACCCGCCCGAGGCTGGCCCAGCGTTGACTAGGATGCTTGCAGCCGGTCGACGAAGTCCGCGTTGAACTGGTCCGTCAACGCGGCTTCCTCATCGACCACCGATCGCGTCAAGGCGACGGCACGCTCCAACGCCTCCGTGTCATCCAGGGCGATGGCGTCGCTCTGGGCGAGCAGGGAGAGGCGCAGTTCTCCCAGCACGTCCAAGTAGGCGGAGTGCCAGATCACGGCGTCGAAGGGCGGCGTGTTGGATCCGATGGCGTCGGCGAGTTGCGCCACGCGGTCGGCCGCGGCCGTGGCGTTCTCTTGCTGATCCGTGCAGGCAGCGGAGTCTCCAGCGAGGCACGACGCCAGGATCTCCGACGGTGCGGCATCCGCTAGATCCTGGGCCGCGTCGGCGGAGAGAGCAGCCACGTTGCCGAAGTAGCCGGGCGGGAATGAGGAAACGTTGTCGCGGACGACGAACGCCACGATCCCGAAAGCAATCGCTCCCGACATCACGACCACGACCATCATCAGGCCCGGCGAGATCTGGAGCTAGTCGGGCAGCAGCCCTGGTCGATTCTCGGGTTGGGAGTCCGGTCCCTCCATCGCATGCCTCCGCCCCCAGCGTTTCGGATCGTGGGGCGGGCGTCTAGGTGGCCGGGAATTGCCCAGAGGGCCTACTCCGCCTCCACGCTCACCAGCACGGATGCCAGCGCGATCAGCATCGGATCGCCGTCCATGGGCGTCGCCACCAGCATCCCGCCCTGCTCCACGGCGACGGACACGTCCCCGACGGGCAGGGCCTTCGCCACCGCCTCCACGTCCACCGACTCTGGCATGGGACAGGCGATGGTCACCTCCACCTTCATCTGATCGATGCTGGTTAGCCCCATCGTTCGCAACCCCACCAGACTGTTGTGCCGGATCGCTTCGTCCACGGCGCGCTTAGCGGCCGTGGTGGCGTCGCCGCCGTGGACGTCGACGCCCATGCCTGTCTGGAGTACGAACGGCTTGCGTGTCATCGCGGAACTCCCTTCGGCCCGGAACGGGCCTTGCCTCGGAACGACCTGACTCAGAACGAGAGGATCATGGCGCCCGTGTGGCGCCGCTAGGATCTAAGACAGTACCGATTCCAGGAATCGTCGCGCCTCCGCCACGAAAGCGTCCGGTTGGTCGCCGGCGATGGAATGGCCCGCTTCCGAAATCGTCACCAGCTTCACGTGCGGGTTAGCCGCGGCGAACTTCTCGGCCTGCTCTCGCTTCAGGACCGGGCTCTTCTCGCCGTGCAGCAGCAGCGTGGGACAAGAGACCGCCTTGGCCACCGCCCAGATGTCGTCCTTGGCCCGCGCTACGCCGCCGAAGCCCGATTCTCGGAAGCGTTCGTCGTACTGCTTCGCCATCTTGCCCTCAGGCGTCTCCCGCAACGAGACGGCCAGTCGAGCCCGGATTCGCTCCTTGGACCGGTAGGGGTAGTACTTGTGTGTGTGGTCGACCCATTCGTCGAGGCTGTCCATCTCGTAGGGCCCCGCGACGAACTGCTGCACCTCCTTCGCCCCATCGACGCTGACCTCCGGCCCCACGTCGATCAGAATCAGCGCCCGCACCCGGTCCGGATGGCGCCCGGCGAAGGTCATCGCGTTCATCCCACCCATGCTGTGTCCGATGACGACGGGTCGGTCCAAGCCGAGCGTCGAAACCGCCGCCTCGATGTCGGAGACCATGTTGTCGCGCGTGTAGTCCGCGACTTCCTTCGCCCATTCGCTATCGCCGTGGCCGCGTTGGTCGAAGGCGTGGACGTGGAGGAGGTCGCTGAGGCGAGGCGCCACCTCGTCGAAGGAGTGAGCGTTGAGCGCGAAGCCGTGGAAGGCGATCGCCGGCACGGACTAGTCGCCGCCCCAATCGCGGTAGTGCAGTTGCAGCCCGTTCACGCTGATCGACTTGTCCTGTACGGCGGGGTCCGTCGTCATTCTGTTCTCCATCTCGCTGCCTGAACGTGGGCGCGCAGCGGGCGGAACATACCGGGTTCACCCCCTGCTGTCGAAGCCTGCGCGATCCCTGTGGGAACGGCGCCTGCATCCGGTAGGAACGGCGACGGCGAGGGGCTGCCCTTGGTCGTTGCTGCCGGTATGCTGCCGCTCATGTCCGATATGGGTTCTTCCGCCGCACAATATCCCGATCTGGCGAACGCCAACCTCGACCGCGTCAAACTCACGACCGCCGCCGACGCCGTGTCCCGTTTCGTCCAAGATGGCGACTCGATCTACGCGGGCTACACGCAGGTGCCCCACGCCCTTGCCTACGAGATCATCCGCCAAGAGCGTCGGGGGTTGGAGGGGATCGCGGCCTCCGCCGGCATTCAGATGAGCCATTTCATCATGGCCGGGTGCATGGATCGTGTCCGGAGTGGGTATGTCGGCGGCGCGCTGCGGCCCGGTCTGATCAGCGAGAAGATGGCCTCCGGCGAGCTCAAGTTCGAGGACTACAGCAATGGCGCCATCGCCATGATGTTGATGGCCGGGGCCTATGGCCTCCCCTTCGTGCCGATGAAGTGGTTCCTCGGCACCGACTACCTCAACCCCGAGAACGTCGACCATCCCGCTGCCTTTCTGGGCCAGGACAAGTGGAAGGTCATTGAGTCGCCCTTCGACGGAGAGCGGTTTGTCGCGCTGCCGGCCATCAAGCCCAACGTCACGATCATGCACTTTCAGCGGGCCGATGTGTACGGCAACGTTCAAGGCTGGGGCGCCCTGGGCGACGCGCGCTTCGCCCTCTGGGCGGCGGAACGGGTCATTGTCTCCGTCGAAGAGATCGTGCCGACCGATGTCATCGGACGGGACCCTAACCGCACCCTCGTTCCCGGCGCGCGGGTGAGCGCCGTCGTTCATGAGCCCTGGGGCGCGCATCCCACGCACCTCTCGGGCTACTACGACTACGACTATCCATTCATCGCCGCCACGGGCATCGCTGGCACCTCGCAGGAAGGCTGGGACGCGTACCGCGCCGAATGGATCGACGCCGCGCCGTCGCGGGCCGACTACATGGCTCACCTCCGCGACCGTTTCGGCGAGGAGTGGCTGGAGAACATCACCCCCCAGCAGGACCTCGAACCCGTCGAGCCGATCAGCTATGGCTTCGCCCCACACCTCGCCTGGCCCTCCCATTGAGATCAGTGGGTTGAGTGGGAGACGCTTTCGGGAGCTCCGCGGACTTCATCCGGAGAACTTGCAAAGCCGACGTTCGCCTTGTCCCTATCCGCCGTTTGGACGCGGCTCGTTTGTCTCGCGCGCGATGTAGTGCCAGAGGAGCGCCAGTTGGAACCGGTTCAGTCCAATCTTTTGCCGGAGGTGGCTGACGTTGGAACGGATTGTGGATTCGGAGAGGCAGAGATATTCCGCGATCTGACGGTTCGCGAGACCATCGCCAAGATCCGCGAGCAGGTCGATCTCCCGTGAAGACAGGAGCGACCCAGACTGGAGTAGCGCTCCGCCACCGTCCACCCAGCGGATGGCTGTGAGGGCGGCGATTCGATCGGTGGTCGTATCGAATCGGATGTTCGAGATTGTCATGATAGTACCTCTCGTGGAGGAGATATATTCCAGTCGTAGTAAGCATCGTGTAAGACCTGTGGCGGCTCGTCCGCCGGAACGCTGGACTTTCCGGTACATCCGTGCCGCGACTCGTGACTCCGTGCGGCGCGTTGGGGAGCCCGTCCGGCGACGGGAGATGTAGCCTTGCTCCGCCAATGCGACAATGGCTCTCTCAACTCACAGCGGTCTCCACAGTGAGGACGACATGGCGATCGACTACACGCTGCAAGAACTGATGGTGATCGAAGCGGGCCGCCAGCTTGGCGAGACGGAGTCCGTCGTGGTGGGCCTCGGGCTTCCGGTCCTTGCCGCGACCATCGCCAAACTCACGACCCGCCCCAACTTCGTCTACTCCACCGAGATTGGGGTCTTCGACTGGGAGCCCGACGTAGAGACGATCACCCGCGCCCCGGTGGGTATCCACGACCTCGAATTGTTTCCCGGCAGTGGCATGCTCTCCGACATGGCGGAAGTGCTTGGCGCCTGGACGCATGGCGGCAATGCTGAGTGCGCGTTCTTGACGGGGGCGCAGGTCGACAAATTCGGGAACCTCAACACCATCGCGATCGGCGACTACGCGAACCCCGAGCGTCGCCTCGGCGGCACCGGCGGCAACACCGATCTCGCCTGCTCGGCCCAGCGCAGCGTCATCATCATGTCACTGGAAGGGCGGCGGTTCGTGGAGCGCTGCGACTTCATCACGTCTCCCGCCTACGTCGATGGGCCGAGCGCCCGGCAGCGGGCGGGACTCGACGACCAAGGACCGAACGCCGTCGTCAGTACGATGGGCGTCTTCGGTTTCGACACGACCGACGGTCGTTCCGGGAGCTGTGAGATGGTGCTCACCGACACCTTCCCGGGCGTTGAAGCGGAGACGATTCGATCGATCGTCCCCTGGGATCTGAAGGTCGCCGACCACCTCGGCCAAGTCGCGCCACCGACCGATGAGGAACTCACCTGGCTGCGCCGTCTGGACTCGCTGGGCATGTATCTGCGTGAGGGCCGCTACTGAATCAGGGCTGCTATTGAGCCAGGGGCGAGGCGCGGACGGCTTTGCTGAGGTGGAATCCTCTACTGCGGCGGCGGCGGCTGACCCGGTGTGGCAGCGGGGACGCGGCGGTACTGCACTTCCAGCGGGATCTGCGTCATGGGTTGGCCATCCAAGAGCACGTGGATCCAGTGGATTCCCTCTGCGTCGAGAGTGATGTTGAGCTGGGCGGCGAGAGCGGCGGCCTTGTTCCCCCCCTCGAACTGAATATCCACGGATGCAATCTGCTTCTTTAGACCGCTCGGCGGTTCCAACTCCATGACGACGGTGTGGCGACCGCGAGCATCGCCGGAGACAAAGCTGATCGCCGCGAACGTCGAGTGTTGGAATGGCTCCAACGCTTCAGGGGCATCCGTGCGTCGATCTGTGCGCGTGATCCGATCCACGACGCGGATGTAGCTCACGACCCCGTCCCGCTCGTGGAGCACTTTTTCGCAAAGGAGGGCGGATCGCACGAAGGGGCCGCCGCGTCCACCACTGACCATTGCGTCTCCCAATCGATTGGTTCAGCGCCCAGGGTCGCATGTCCAACATGCTCTGTCGCGCTGAGACCGTGAGTCCTCCGATAGACTTGGCCTATGGATTTCGCCCGCGCCTTCGCCAAGACCGACTATCTGACCGTCGGCACGCAACGCACCATCGATCTCGCGATCGCCGCGCTGACCCAAGCTGGGCTGTCCGGGAAAGATCAGTGCCTCATTGATGTGGCGGGCGGCAAAGGTGTCGCGGGGTGCGACTTGGCGAGCGCTCTGGGTTGCGCGGTCGTCGTCTGTGATCGCTATCCGCCGGTCCTCGCCGATTCAGAGGCTCGCGTGCGCCGGCTTGGCCTGGCGGACCGCGTGGCGGTGGTGGCCGCCGATGGCCAGCGCCTCCCGCTCCGCGATGGGTCGGTGGCCGCCGCCACTTGTATCGGCGCCGCGTCGATCATCGGGATCCCGCGCATCTTCGAGGAATTGGCCCGCGTAGTCCGTCGTGGCGGGTTGGTCGTTGTCTCGGATGTCGTCTGGCGGGAGAGGCCCATTGGGCCGGTGGGATCAGAGTGGGGAGAGCCTCCGGCGGAGATCCAACATGCCTTGCCGGAGTATCTCAGCGTGATGGCGGCTGCGGGCCTGCAGGCGGAGGCCACGCACCAGCATCCCTACAGCGACTGGGAAGATTACATCGCTCCCATCATGGAAGTGGCGCGGGAGGCCCGTGCGTCGGGCGAGGGGGAGTTCGCCGATGAGTTGGAGGAGGGCTTCGCCGTCGAGCTGCGCTGGGCGGCGGCCTACTGGGACTACGTCACGATCGTGGCGCGTCGGGCATCGTGACGAACGCGTGCGGGACGCCCTAGCCCAGCTCCACTCCGCACTTTCGCGCGAGCTGGAGGAGACTCTTCGCGACGCGTTCTGGGTCGACCAGCATGTGGAAGTGTGCCCCCTCGACCTCAGAGAAGGCCCACCCCTCCTCAAGTGCTCGCTTGACCGCCGCGCCGTAGGAACTCCGGCTCTTACTGAATCCGAGGTAGGCCACCGGCGCGTCAGGCCACGTCGCCGGCACGGGGATGGGCTCTTCGTAGACCTCAAGCGGCGTCGATCGGAGGTCCTCCATGAATTGCGCTCTGACGGATGTCTCCGGAATCGTCGATCGCAGTACCGCTTCCGGGAACGGGGGCAGCATCTCGTCGATGGCGGCGCGGCGGAAGCCTTCGGCCTCCTCTTCAGAATCGAAGAGATCGAAGCGGCTCTTACCATCGCTGGGCAGGTCGGCGTCGCAGAAGATGTAGGCGGCGACGGACCGATCCAGTGCCGCGGCGATGGCCGGTAGGAGGACCCCGGCGCCGCTGTGCCCCACCAGAACGATCTCTTCCGTGGGATCGACCGCGTCCGATCCTTCCGCGGGGAGCTCCTCCAGCGAAGCGCAGACCTGCTCCGCGTGCTGTTGCCAGTACGGCTTCTCGGCCCGCCAGGCGTCGGTGTCGCTGTGCAGGCCGGGCACGACCACGCCGATGTCGCGTTGCCAGAGCACGTTCGCGACGTGGGCCCAGGACAGTACTCCCACTAACGGGCTGTGCACCAAGACGAAGAAGGCCACGCTATGTCTCCGTCTCGACCATGGCGCCCGCGCCGATCACGGCATCCACTTCGATCTCAACTAACATCGCCGGGTCGACCAGCGCCTTCACCTCCACGATGGTCGCCGCCGGTCGCACCCGCCCGAAGGCATCCGCATGGGCGCCGGCGGTCTCCTCCCAGCGCGCGACATCCGTCACGAACATCCGCGTGCGCACGACGTCGTCTAGCGTGGCACCCGCTTCCGCGAGCGCCTCCGCGATGATCGCGAGGCAACGCCGCGCTTGCGCTTCCATCCCCCCGGAGGTGACGGAGCCGTCCGGCTCGATCGGCGCGGTTCCGGCCACGAAGACCTGATCCCCCACCCGAATCGCCCGCGAGAATCCAAAGATCGATTCATAGGGACTGCCGCTCGCCACTCGCTGTCGTTCGCTCATCGTTCGCCCCCTGTCCGGCCTTGCTCCATTGGTTGGTGCGTGCGGACCACCTCAGCATCGGGCATCATGACCGGTATGTCCGCCTCCCCGGCCGCCGACTATCTGTCACTCGCCGACGAGGCCCTGCTGCGGCAGTGCCGCGTGGAGACCTTCCGGGTCTCCGGGCCCGGCGGCCAGCACCGCAACAAGACCGACAGCGCGGTGCGACTCACCCACGAGCCGACCCTCGTCGTCGCCCAGGCCAGCGAACGACGCTCGCAGCATGAGAACCGGCGGCGTGCGCTCGTACGGCTGCGCCAGACCATCGCTCTGGAAGTCCGACGCCACCTCGACCTTGACGGATACACTCCGCCCCCGCAGCTTGACGCGGTTTTGACGGCCAAGAAGGCCCGGCGCATCGGACCGCGGCATCGCGACTATCCGTGCGGCGTGCAGGCCTTCCTCGACCTGTTCCTCGCGGTCGGCTGCGCGCTTGCAGAGGCGGCCGAGGCAGCCGATACCTCGACGGGCGCGCTCTCGCGCTTCATCGTCGCCGACCGCCAACTCCTGCGTCGGGTCAACACGCTTCGCGAAGAGCGCGGTCTTCGGCCGCTGCGTCCCTGAGGGGCGACGGTCGCGGAAACCTCGTTTGGGTCTCGGAGCTAGACGCGGACGGGCGCGCCCTCGGTCGCGAGGAGTTCCATGTCGTCGGCCTTCCCGAACATGAAGGGCAGGAAGGACTCTCCCGGCACGCGCGTGAGGATTTCGCCGTGCGTATAGGTGTCGCCTTCCGCGTAGCTCATGGACAGCAAGTTGCGAACCGGGACGTCGACGACCGGGTCGTGAGCGGATTCGCGCAACAGGACTTCGCCGTCCAGCCGCTCCACCAGCCGGGTTTTGCCGGTGTGGCGGACCCGCACCAGGACGGGGTCGTTATCGAAGCCATTGCCGTCGGGCGCGGGCATGTACTTGAAGTAGAACCGGCTGCTCTCGCCGGTATCGCCCGGTTCGCCGGCTTCCACGACATCGCCGTGCAGCTCGATGTAAGTAACTCCGTAGCGCTGGACGGTTCCGACCACGTTGTTGCCATTGCGGCGAACCTGAATATCGGCGACTTTCTTGGGCTCTCCGTAGAGCTCGCGACCGAAGATCACCGCGCTGTCCGTCGACATCGGCATCGTCAGCGGGTAGTCGCCCACGATGCCCTCGTACTCGCACTGCACGGAGAGCCCCGCCGCACCGAAGGGCTGTAGCCCATTCGAGAGTCCGATGCGCGAGACGCTCACGGAGGCGATCGGATTGTCCGTGGGCTTCAATGGGGGCGGCAGGACGGCGGCGATCACCTCAGGGTCGGTCTCATAGACGGCGGAGATCCCGCGGAATTGCTCGAACTCAGGTTCGGCGTAGAGCTTCTGCAAGCGACGGACCTCTTCCAGCGTCTTCACGAATCTCAACGACATGATGTGCTCCTGATCAGACTGTCGAGGTTGACGGCGCCAAGATACAGGACTTCCGTCTTCCCGGGTTGGCGCGACGGCGGATCCTAACTCCCTTGGGCGAGCCAAGCGGTGGCGGCGGTTTCGCCGCTACGTACCGCCGACTCCATCGTGGCGGGCCACTCGGTGTCGGTCCACGCGCCGGCCAGCACGAGATTGGGGATCGAAGTGGAGGCACCCAATCGATAGCGGGCGATTCCTGGCGCCGCACGAAACGTGGCTGCTTGCTCCTTCACGACGCGCCAGGCGAGCACTTCGGCCTCACGGGCGTCGGGGAAGGCGCGTCGTAGTCCCGCGAGCGTACGGTCGGCGACCTCCCGCAGTGGCATCGCCGCCTCCCGGTCCGCCCCGCTGAGAGAGCAGGCCAGCCATTGGCCGCCATCGGCTTCGTCTCCCTCTGGGGACTTCGGTTGCCCGTGGATCCGTGTGCGATTGAAGACGTATTGCACGTCGGGATCGAGGACCGCGACGAAGGGCTCCCGCATCACCTCGCGGTCGAACTGGACGTAGACATTCACGATCGGGGAGACAGGGATCTCAGTCAGCGCCCTGAACCGATCTCGCCAGGCATCGGGCACCACGGCGTGGGCTTCCGCTGGCGGCAAGGCGAGGACGACCCCTGCCGCCGCGATGCGCTCGCCACTTTTCAGCTCCAGCCCGGTGACCCGCTCCCCATCGTGGTCTAGAGCGGCGACCGTCGTGCCGAGTCTCGCCTCTCCTCCGGCTGTTTGAAAGGCGGCCAGAGCCGTATCGGCGATGCCGGAGAGCCCGACCGTCGGCACGCCGATATCTGCACCGTGCGGATCCGTCAGCAGCCCCACTTGGAACACCATGATCGCCTGGCGGGCACTGATCGCGTCTGAGCGGTCGTTGCAGGTGGGAAGCACAATCAGATCCCAGAAGGACGCGATGACCTTCGCAGATTGGCCGTGCGCCCGCAGCCATGTCGCGAATGGGAGATCATCGAGTTCCCGCCGGCCCTTCGCGCCCATCCGCAGCATCGGCCAGATGGCCCGGCCCAACGCGATCTTCTCGGACCAGCTCAAATGCCGGTAGCGCAGGATCGACCAACCCAAGTGCAGCGGCGCCGGGAGCCCCCGCGTCGCCGAGATCGCCGAGGTGCGCCCGGTCTCACCATCGAGGACGGGGATGCGCAGATGATCCTGTTCGCGCATCGAGTCCAAGAGCCCGAGTCGCCGTACGAATCGTCGATACGCGGTGCAGCAGCGCAGATAGATGTGCTGGCCGTTGTCGAGCTCAAGATCATTCCGCGAGTCTTGGAACGAGAACGTCTTGCCGCCCGGGTAGGGCCGCTTCTCTAGGAGGAGCGTCGGCACCCCCGCTTCGGCCAGGTCCAGCGCGGCGACCAATCCGGCGAGGCCGCCCCCAACAACGACCACCGGATCGCCCAGCTCGCCCTCCCTAAGTTCAGTTCCGTCCTCGGTCTGCATCGTGATCCCCACGCGGGTTCCGTTGCGAGTTGTCACCGCCAGCCGCCTAGCCGCGCCGGCGAGGCCGGGCGCCGACGACCCAGAGCCGCCCCAGCGTCAGGAGCGCGCTCGCCTTGGAAGGGCGCACGCGGGTGGAGAAGACGTCGTACTCCCGCTTCTCAATGGCGTCCAAAATTGTGCGGTAACCGCCGTTCAGGCCGTTGCAGCAGGCGCGACTGCGGGCGCCATCGAGAAGGGGAATCAGACGCTCACCGCTGGCGTAGAGAATCCGAGTGCGGTTGGCATACTCCTCCATCAAGGCGCGGAAGTTGTCGCTGAGCACGCTATCTCTGATCTGGTCCTCCGTGACCTCGAAGCCGACTAGGTCTTCTTGAGCCAGGTAGATGCGATCCCGCTCTGCGTCCTCTTGCACGTCGCGCATGATGTTGGTGACTTGCAGCGCCTTGCCCATGTCCGTCGCCGCCCGGATCACCAAGTCCGATTGCGTCCGGTCGTAGCCGAAGATCTCGATCGTGATCAGGCCGATCACCGAAGCGGCGCGATAGCAGTAGTGCTGGAGGTCGTCCCACGTCGCGTAGCGGGTCTGCGTGAGATCCTGCTCCATCCCCGCCACCAACTCTTCGAAGTGCTCACGGGGGATGTCGAAGCGCTGGACGGCGTCGCCAAGCCCCACGGAGATCCAGTCGTCTCCCGCGCCGGCGTAGGCCTTCTCCAATGTCTCTCGCGCCTCCGACAACCGCGTGGAGCGCTCCTCGAGACTCCCCGCGTCGTCGACGGCGTCGTCCACGGTCCCCGCGTATCCGTAGGCCGCGTAGACGGCGTCCCGCTTCGCTCCCGGCAGCACGGCGAAGGGGTAGTAGAACGAGGACGATCGTTCCTTGGTGAACGCCTTGGCTCGGGCGTATGCCTCAGCGACCGTTGGAGTCCGCTGGTCAGCCACCATGCTTAGCCACCCAGCGCATAGCGCCGCGCCAGAGCACCCAGCAAGAGCCAGGCTTTCTCGCGCCCTGAGATTCGTGGGCGCTTTCGTAGCACGTCGTAATCCTGACGTTCGATCGCGCGCAGCACCGCCCGACCGCCCGCTGTGAACAACCGCAGATCCACACGCAGGTCCCGGTCCACTTCGTCGACGAGCAGCGCACCCTGCCGGAATAAGGCCTCCGCCCGATCCACCTCGAAACGCATCAGGGAACTGAAACCCGTGGTCGCTTGTTTAGCGGCGATCTGTTCCTCGCTCACTCCGAAGCGGCGCAAGTCTTCCAGCGGCAGATACATCCGCCCCGCGTCGTAGTCCCGCGCGACGTCTTGCCAGTGGTTCGCGAGTTGCAGCGCCGTGCAGGTCTTGTCGGACAGCGCGATCTGATAGGGCTCGCGATGTCCGAAGAGGCCCAACACCATTTCCCCCACGGGGTTCGCGGAGTAGGAGCAGTAGTCCAAGACATCCTGGAACGTCTCATAGCGCGACTGGGTCTGGTCGCGACGATTGGCTTCGATCAACCGCGCGAACGGGTCCCGGTCAATCTGGAACTCGTCCACCACCTCGCTCAGCGCCACCCCAATCGGATGCGACGCCTGCCCCGCGAAAGCCCGTCCCAGCTCAGCATCCCATTCGTTCAACAGGGCGAGCCGGTCGCCGTCGGCCTCATCGCCCAGGTCGTCGGTGAAACGGCAAAACGCGTACACCGTGTACATCGGGTCGTGGAGTCGCTTCGGGAGGAACCGGGTCACAACGCTGAAGTTCTCGGAGTGGCTGCGCGCGTAGCTTCTACACCAGACGGCCGCCGCCGCGGGATCTGATGCCCCGGCGGCGTAGCCCGCTTCGATCGGATTGCTCCCCGTGGTCACCACGTCCGCTATCCCTCGCCTTCCCTGCGCTCGCGTTCCAGCTTCGCGGAGTCTACGCGATCCGCTGCCGATCAGCGTTGACGTGGCGAGGTTAGCGCGCCTGAATCGCGTGGGCATACCGGCCCAGCGCCATCAGCGGGAAGTAGTGTCGGTAGAGGTGGTAGTTGATCATGAAGTCTGTGGGGAATCCGGTGCCCGTGAACTCTGGCTCATCCCAGGTACCCTCCGAGCCTTGATGGTCGATCAGGTACTGCACGCCGCGTGCCACCTCCCGCGAGTCCGCCTCGCCGGCGGCAATCAGAGCGATCAAGGCCCAAGCCGTTTGCGACGCCGTTGCTGGACCCGCGCCCCGAAGCGCCGGGTTCGCGTACGAATCCGAGCTCTCCCCCCAGCCCCCATCCTCAAGCTGGTGCGCGCGGAGCCACGCAACTGACTTGCGTACGACGGGTTGTGTCATCGGTTCGCCAAGCTCCGCCAAGGCGGGCAGGACCGCGCCCAGGCCGTAGATGTAGTTCACGCCCCATCGTCCCCACCAGGCGCCGTCTGGCTCCTGGAGGTCGTAGAGAAACTGCAGCGCGCGAGAGGCGGGTGGGTACTCGCCTCGGTAGCCCATCCGGCCCAGGAACTCCAGCGCGTGCGCCGTGACATCCGCCGTGGGCGGGTCCAGTAGCTCTCCGAAATCCGCGAACGGGATCTCCGTCAGAAAGCTCTTGGTGTTGTCGATATCGAAGGCGGCCCAGCCGCCGTTCTTGGACTGCATCGACAGCATCCATTGGGTACCCGCGTCCATGGCCCGACGTTTGGCCGCCTCGTCTTCCAGGGACATTCCGTCCAGCGCGATGAGGACCACGGCCGTGTCGTCCACATCTGGGTAGATATCGTTGTCGAACTCGAAGGCCCAGCCGCCCGCCGGCGTGTCGGGGTTCTTCACTTGCCAATCGCCGCCGGCGAAGACCTGCTCTTGCAGGAGCCAGCTCCCCGCCCGTTGCAGCCTGGGATCGTCGGGGGCGAGGCCCGAATCGAGCAGCGCGATGACCGCCAACCCCGTGTCCCATACCGGCGACTGACAGGCTTCCGTCCAGACCATCCCGTCTTCTTGCCAGGTGAAGCGATCGAAGGCCTTGAGCGCTTTCTGGATCACGGGGTGGTCCAGCGGGTAGCCCAAGGCGCGCAGGGCGAGGATCGCGTAGATCCACGGCGGCTGAATGCCCGCCCAGCCGCCGTCCGCCTCCTGTCGATCAAGGAGCCAGCGCTCCGCCGTCGCCAGAGCGCGGCGCTGAAAGGGTCTGATGTGGTTGCGGTCCATGAACCGCAGTACCTTATCCAGCCCGTAGAAGGCGCCCTTCCACGAGAACCGATTCTTCGGTGTCTCCACGGCGAACGCCCGACGTTCCCTCGGGTCGCCCCAGAGCTCTTGGACGCCGGCGCCGGCCGGCAGCGTCGCCACCGGTCGGATGGTGAAAATCACGCTAATCCCCACGACCGTGGCCCGTGCCCAGGAAGCGAACTCATACAGGTTGATGGGGAACCAGTTGGGCAAGAGGTTGATCCAGGCGGGCATGGCCGGGAGGCGATCCCAGTCGTACTGGTCGAAGAGCGCCAGCCAGAGCTTCGTAAAGACCCGAGCCTTCGCGATGCCGCCTTGCTCCAGGATCCAATTCCGAGCCCGCACCATGTGTGCCGCGTTGGGATCCTCGCCCGATAGCTTCAGCGCGAAATACGCCTCGATTGTGGTGCTCAGTTCGCCGGGCCCGTCCAGATACTGCGCCCAATAGCCGTCCGCTGTCTGCTGGCGCCGCAGATAGTTGGCCATCTGCGCCCACTTCTCAAGCTCGCCAATTCCCAGATGATGGGTGAGTAAGAGGTACTCCGCGGTAATCGAGGCGTTCGCCTCAAGTTCCCCCCACCAATACCCCTCTTTGTGTTGATCGTTGAGCAACCAGGATTGGGCGCTCGTAATCGTGGATTGCAGGCGATCATCTTCAATGCGGGACACGGCGCCGATGGAGGGAGGCGGGGTCATCACAGATCTCGCTGCAAGATAAAGTCCGCGATCTCGTCGAAAGAGGTTTGTCCGTCTGAGTCGAGTTGCAACGACGACAGCTCCTCGCGGAAGCCGTCGTGATGCTCCCGGGCGGCGCGTTGCGTCGCCTCGCTTGCCCCCAGCGCCGTCAAGATCCCCATCACCGTTTCCACATCTCCATCGCTCATCGATTCTTGGGCGTAGATCGCCTCCAGTGTCTCCCGCGTGGATCCCGCCGCTTCCTCGAAGGCGTAGACGATTGGGTAGCTCTTCTTCCGCCGTCGGATGTCGTTGTCGGTGGACTTCCCCGTCGCTGCGCTGTCGCCCCAAAGTCCGAGCCAGTCGTCACGGATCTGGAAGCAGAGCCCCAGTCGGCGTCCGGCCCGATCCAGGGCCTCGGCCTTGGCGGAATCTTCAGTCGCCAATAGCGCGCCCATTCCCATCGAGCAACCCAGCATGGCCCCCGTCTTGCGGCCGATCATGGCCAGATATTCATCGACCCCGACGCTGGTGCGCTCCTCAAACGACAGATCCATGTACTGCCCTTCGATCATCTCCAGGGCCGCGCGATTCAAGAGAGTGATTCCCCCGAGCACCGCGTCCGCGGAGGCTCCCGCCTGCCCCGAGCGCCGCAGCGCATGCTCCGCGAGTTCGCGCAGCGCGTCTCCGACGTTGATCGCCTGCGCACGACCCCAGACTACCCAGACGGTTTCCCGGTGATGACGCTCGCGATCTTCATCTTGGATGTCGTCATGGACCAGGCTGAACGAATGGACCATCTCCACGGCGGCTGCCCCGCCCGCCGCTCGTTCGCGGCCCGGAGCTCCAGCGAGGGTCTCGGCGGTAAGCAGCGTCAGCGCCGGCCGCATCCCCTTGCCGCCTCCGCCCTCCTGCGGCGTTCCATCCGACTCTTGCCAGCCCAAGGCGTAGCGCACCATGTCGTAGATGGGCAGCGAGCGCCCTTCCAGAACTGCGCGCATCTCTTGCTGGATTCGGGCGTGATGGACGACGAATGCGGCGGGCAGATCCACGGCGCTCTCCCAGCATGTTCCGTTCGCGTCAGGATACGAGACCTGCTCCGTTCGCGGAGCTTCTGTTCGGGGTTCGTCCGTTCGCGCTACGAGCCGCTGGACGCCGCGCAGTCTCGACACAGTCCGAAGATCGCGAAGTGATCGACCGTGGCCTCGAAGCCGTGCTCCAGCAGGATCGCCCGGCGCAGCTCCTCCATCGATTCATCTCCCAGTTCGATCGTGACTTGGCATTTCCGGCAGATCAGATGATGATGCCGTTCGTCGCCGAGCCAGGAGTAGCTGGCCTCGCCCGTCCCCAGGTCTGTCTCGGAGGCGAGGCCGCTGTCCCGGAACGATGACAAGGTGCGATAGACCGTGCTGGCGTTAATCGTCGGATGTCCGGCTTGGATGTCATCGAGGATTTCCTGCGCTGTCTTGTGGCCATCCGCGTGCCGCAATGCCGTCGCGATGAGTTGGCGCTGCCAGGTTGCCCGGAAGCCCCCGGCGCGGAGCAGGGCGGTCGTGGTCGATTCACAGCTCATAGTCTTGCCTTCAAGCGTAGGTCACGAGGGGTCTGGGGCCTACGCCACGAGGCGTTAGGTCGGCGGCGCCTCAGGGACGTCCTGTGGCTTCGCGCCAGTCGGCGCGGGTGGGAAGAGGCACAGTTCACCGGCCCCCATCCAGCGTGGTGGCTGTGTGCCGCTGGTACTCACGATGTAGCAGCCATTCTGCGGTGAGGTTCCCTTTCGGCCTCCCCCGTTGTCATCCCTGGCAAGCAGACCGGAGAACGCGATCCAGCGTCCGTCGGGGGAGACCAGGCTGTGCGAGTGCGCGAACTGATCGAAGAACCCCAGCAGCGTGGCGAATTCTCCACTGGGCCGGAACTGCGCCAACCGGCGGCGCTTTCCGGTCTCCAAATCAAGGCGCAACAGTGTGAGATCGGCCTCGCCGCCAATCGGGCTGATGTAGAACAGGGCCGAGCCATCCGGCGCCCACGATAACGCGGTGACGGGACCGGATGTCACGGTTCGGTTCGCGCCCGAGTTCGCGTCGACGATCATGATCTGGCGCGACAAGGGGCCTTCTCCCGCGAGAGGGGTGATGGCGACGAGGTCGGCTCGCGGCGCCCGAACGAGCGTGCTGATCCCCTTGAGCGGCGCCAGGGCTTCGCGGCTCTCGCCATCTCGTGTGGACTTCCACAGGGTCACGCCGTCTGAGGTGTTGGGCGTCGTGTAGAGAAAGGCCTCTCCGGCCAATGTCCACACCGGGCTGCGAAACGTGGGGTTGTCCCGTGCGATCCGGGTCGATCCACTGGCATCGGTTTGGCCGCTGGCAGCGGTATCGAAGAGCAGGAGTTCCATGCCCAGGTGAATAGCCAGGGCCCGACTGTCGGGCGCCCAGGCGAGGTACAACGGCCCGCCCGCCATCAGCGGCTGCGCCGGCAAGCTCCGTGTCGCATCGACCAAGTGGAGCATCAACCCCTTGCGACTTTGTGCCACGATGGCGGCCATCCGCCCTGAAGGAGACCAGCACATGTAATGCGGGATCGACGGGGCGATCATGCCGGGAGAGTCCGAGTCGTTCTGGAACACCGTGATGGGATTGAGTTCGCCTCCCGGCGCGACCCGCCGGATCTCCAGCCGTTGCGCCCCGGCGGCGTCGTGCCCGGTGCCGCTCACCAGCAGCGCGTCGCCCTGAGGGGACCAGCAGGGCCAACTGAAACGCAGCCGCTCGGCGAGTCCGTCCGCCAGGATCAGGGGATCACCGTCGTCGGCGGGGATCGCGCCCACCGTGCGGACCACAAGGCTGCCTTCATCCGTGACCATGGCCAGGCGCGGGTCGCCCGTCCAAGTCTCGGGAACGTGATCTTGCGGCATGGGCCCTACGATGTCGTCACCTACGAACCTTCCGCGTCGCGCTGCTGGGCGTCCTGGGGATCGAGCCGGGCATGGGGCGATGCCCGACCGGCATGATGCTCTTCGTATCGGGCGAGGTCATACAACACGGATGAGGCGCGGTTGAGGAAGCGCATCACCTCCGGGTTCAACGGGTAGCCTTCGGCGCGGAGCCGCGAGGCTTCCCTTTCCGCGCGTCGCGTGATCGAGCGCGCCAAGTCGAGAGCGCCGCCCGCGGCTGTTCCGCCCGGCAGGACAAACTCTTTGGGCGCGGGGACCTCCGCTTCAAGCTCGGCGGCGACCTCCTCCAACCGTTCGACATCCGCCGCGCTCGTCACGAATTGGTCGGGGACCGGTGTGCCCTCGGCGACCGCGAGCTCCGCCATGATTCGGTAGAAGCCCCGCTGCAGCTCCTGGGCGATGGCAACAGTTCGCGGCACCGACGCGAGCGCCCGCGCCAAGCCCAACGCGCTCGTGGCCTCATCGAGCGCGCCGTAGGTTTCGGGTTGCTGGTGGTGTTTGGGAACGCGGCCCCCGCCCCAAAGGGTGGTGTCGCCGTCGTCGCCTTTTCTCGTGTAATGCGGCACGCCGGGATTGTAGCCCCCGCGCGTGCTTGCGGGGTCCCTATCGGGCTTGGAAGTTCGGTGGACGTTGCTCCGTGTACGAGCGGACGCCCTCGAGGTGGTCCTCGGACTCCCAGAGTCCATCCGCCAAAGGCATCGCGTATTCATCCAACGATTGCCAGTCCGTCGTCATTCCCTGCCGCACGACGCGCTTGATCGTGCGCTGCGCCAGCGGCGCGCCCCAACTCAGTTTTTCGGTGAGCTCGTCGACGGCGTCGGTGAGTCCGTCCTGCGGCACGACGCGCGACACGAGGCCGATTCGATCGGCCTCGGCGGCATCGATCAGCTCTCCGCTCAGCAGCATCTCCATGGCGCGGCTCAGCCCCACGATCTGGCGCAGGAAGTAGGTGCCACCCACGCTTCCCACCACTCCGCGCCGCACGAAGAACGAACCGAACTTCGCGCGGTCCGAGGCGATGCGGATGTCGCAGAGCAGGGCCAGGTCCATTCCCATCCCCACGGCTGCGCCATTGACGGCGGCGATTGTGGGCTTCTCGCAGTCGAGGATCGCGGGCACGATGGGCGTCAGCGCCTCCTCTCGCGACCGATAGCGCCGCAGCTTTCGCGCCGAACGCTGGCTGTCGCGGTCTTCCGCCAGGAAGATCTCCTGCACATCATCGCCGGAGCAGAAGCCCCGCCCCTCTCCGGTCAGGACCACCACTCGGGTCTCAGAGTCCTGGTCCGCCTTGCGGAACGCATCGGTCAGATCCGCATAGGTCTGCGGCCGAACGGCGTTCATAACCTCGGGACGGTTGATCGTGATCCAGGTGACGAGTCCACGATTCTCGTAGCGGATGTCGGTATAGCTCATGCTGGCCTCCGGGCAGAGGCTAGCCGAAGTGCGGCAAGGAAATCAGAATGCTCCGGTCAGGACCTTAGGCTGCCCGCTCTGGCTCAATCTCGGTCTGAAGCAGAGCGGGATGAGGCGTCGCATCGATCTCGCCGGAGGCGCTGATCCTCGAGACGGAGCGTCGCTCTCCTCGACGTCCCGCCCAGAGGAACGCAAGCCCCAGCAGAGCAAGCGGTATGACCAGCAACGCATGGAGGGCGACTGCATAGGCCGCCGCCCCCGCGCTTGAGAAGCCCATGGCCGCGACCGTGTGGCCGGTGACCACCTCGAAGGTCCCGAGTCCGCCGCCTATCCCGGGCAACATCCCCGCCATCGTCGTGACCGCCACAACCGTAGTGGCCTCCGTGAATGAGAGATCAAGAGACAATGCACGCGCGAGGACTAAGAACGCTGCTGCTTGTAGGCCGTAAGCCACCGTCGTGGCCCCTAGGACCCGGGAGACGCGTCTCGCGCTGCGCAACAACCCCATGCCCTCGCCCGCCTGGCTTCCCAGCTCGGTCAGCGTCCGCTCGAATCGCGGCGGACAGCGCCGCAGGAGGAGGCGCGGCGGCGCGGCGGGCAGACGTCCCATCGCAGCCAAAATGGCGAGCAGGGCACCGAGCCCAATGAACCCCGCGAAAGCGAGCACTGACGACCGCACTTCCATGCCGAGTGGCACGAAGGCCAAGGCGACGAGCATCAAGGCCAGGACGAAGAGGCCATCAAACAGCGCCTCGACGATGAAGCTACCGCTCACCGCTCCCTTGCTCATCGGTGTCTCGCGACTGACGACATGCGCCCGCGCCACATGACCGGGCTTCGCCGGGAGAACGCTGTTTGCCGCCACCCCAATCGTCAGAGCGCGCATCGGCAGCCAGCGCCCACAGTCGTGGATGTGTCCGAGCAGAACTCCGAACCGTTCCGCCCGCGCCACGTGATGCAGGAGGAAGAGCCCGAGGGCCGCGACGCCCAGGAGGGGGTTTGCGCTGCCAAACGCCCGACCCATCGTCGACAGGTCGTTCTGCCAGAGGAAGAGGGCGATGCTGCCCCCTGAGATCGCCAGCAAGAGCAGCGGCAAGGCCCAACTCCTGGGAAGAGCCCCTGTGGCACCCAGCGATCGTCTGCTACTCCAGTCGCCTAAGGGACCCAGCGGGGGCCGGTATGGGAGAGCGATTGGCAAGGCGCGGCCCATACGGTCCCCAACGATCGATCTCAGAGAGGTCGCCCCATCTGGGACGTTACCTCTCCGGATCATCGGCAGAGGTGGGGAGATGCCTTAGGGGGTTTCCGTAGGGGTTCTTTCATTCAGGAACGGAGAATCCTTGCGACGAGCGGGCTACGAGCCGTGAGGGCGGGTCCCGACGACTAGACCAGATACACCGTTGCCGTCGCGGCGTTCCCGTCCCGATCGAGCGCCGGCAGGGTCTGAACGGGCGGCTGCGGCTCGCCGTCCAGAACGTGGTGGGCGATCAGCCGGTGTAGCCGCACGACCTGTCTCTCCCGGTACATCGCCTCGATATCGTCGAGCGCGAAGAAGGCGGCGCCGTCCGTCTCCTCGCCGTCGGGCTGGGGTGTGCCTTCGGGGGCGGATGTCGCGAAGGCCACGAAGGTGTCCGATCCCAGCGGCGAGGCCAGTGAGCGGATCGCGAGGAGCCGGCCGGCCGATCCGCGCAGCGCCGCTTCCTCGATGAGTTCTCGCTCCGCGCAGGCGGCCAGCGTCTCTCCGGGCTGTTGTCCCCCGTTCGGAAGTAACCACCGGCCCTTGGCCCAGCCATAGGTCAGACGAACGAGCAGGATCTTCTTATTTCGAATGACAACGGCCCCGGCGCCGACACGCGCCAAGATCTCTGTCATTGGCCTGAACCTAGGCAGGCCGGGCGGGGGATGCGGCTCGGGTGACGGCGGGCGAGTTGAGCTGACATGTGCCGATCCTACTGAAAATCAGGGGTGCAGATTCCCGGTCTTGGGCATCCCCTGACGCGGCGCGATCTTGCGCTCTCGACCATTGAGAGAGGAGACGACGCTCATGGAACTCATCACTTCGCTTCGCGCCGTGTTCGCGGCTGGCCTCTTCGTCTTCGCCGCTGCCGCGCCTGCGTTACTTCCCGCATTGGCCGGGAGCCTCATCTAGGCTTCGGATTCGCTGGCGGCCTGGAAGCTCTTGGGTACTTAGCGGGCCGCTTCCCGGAAGGCCTGGAAGGCCACCTCGTCAAACAAGACGAAGCGCACGTCGTTCACGGCAGCGTCCCGGCCGGCATGTTCCTCCACGACGCGCACCATGATCCGCGCGCACTCCTCGACGGGGAATCCGCCGACGCCGGTGCCGAGCGCCGGGAACGCGATCGACTTCAAGCCTCGCTCCTCCGCCATATCGAGTGCGCCTCCGGTCGCCTTCGCGATCTTGTCCGCGTCGGTCACCAGATCCTGACCCATCGCGGCCGCGTGGATGACATGCTTGGCGGCCAGCGCGCCGGCGCCTGTGATCACGGCGTCTCCCACCGGAATCGGGGCGTGCCGGATCGCATCCGCCTCGATCACCCGCCCCCCGCGCCGTACGATCGCCCCGGCCACGCCGGATCCCATCCAGAGATGATTGTTCGCGGCGTTCACGATCGCATCCACGGTCTGTTCGGTGATGTCCCCCTGTACGACGTCGATCGTGCTCGCCATCGCGTTACTTGATAGCCAGCGCGTTGGGGGGACTGCCGGTCCCACCTTCGATGTTGAGCGGCGCGGATACGAAGAGCGATTCGTAGACGCCATCAACCGCGCAGTCGGCGGCGAGATGGGTGAGCTGGAACATCTCCCCGATCGCCATCCCGAAACGACCGATGATCCAGTGATGCAGGAAGCCCTCGGGGTCCATGAAATTCGGGGGTGGCCAGGCTTCCAGGGCCGGGTTGTCGCTGCACACGGCGACGGGGTGGGCATTGAAGAGGTACTCAGCCATCTCTTCCGCGCATTGCAAGCCCGGCGTTTTCAGGTCGCCGGTGACGGACAGCGCCTGCCGCACCCCGTCGTCCTGCTCTTCGTACCAGGGGATCCAGCCGGTGTTGATCAACAGGACGTCGCCCGTCTGTAGCTCAACGCCCTGCGCCTGCCGTGTCGCTTCTAGGTCCGCGACCGTGATGTCGACCCGCTCTCCCGCGTCGAGGGGGCGTCCCTCCGCCGCGAGATAGTGCGCCACATCCAACAGCACGGCTCGGCCCGCGATCCCGCGCCGCGCCCAGTGGTCGATTCCCAGGGTCGTTTTGTCGCCCGACTCCCGCAGCTCCGCGGAGGTGGTGCCGCCCCAGAAACCATGCTCAAAGTCGCCCACGTGGGTCAGGCTGTCCCATTGACTGGATGCCTGCGTGTAGAAGTTGTCCAGCACGTCGTCGCCGTGATTCCCAATCGGGATATCGCGGAACACTGTGTGCCGGAAGCGACCGCGCCCGTAGAGCGGCGGGTTCGGCTTTTCCTGCTCCCAGTTCATGGCGAAGACGGCGCCCTTCTTTACCAACTTGGCCGCCGCCACGATCAAGTCCGGCGTCTGGAGATTGAACATCCCCACGTTGTCGTCGTCGCCGAAGAGCCCCCAGGCGGTCTTCGCTGGGTTCCCCGCCTTGAAGGGGAGGTCGGCGTACGTGGGGAGCGGGTCGGGAATGGTTGGCATCACTAATCCTCGTTCTTGCGCTGCGGGAGACGTGCGCTGCGCATTCTTTTCGTCTCGCGGCGACCTGTCAACGATCGCATCCGGGATTTGGCGAACTCCTCGTATAATTGGGTCGCGCGCCTCAATCTCTGGGTCGCTTGTTTGGCCGTCGCGTCCGCCCGTGTGACGCGTCCTGGGAGGTCGCCGCGATCGCTTCGCCTCGAACCCGCTTGGGCAATGCCAAAGCAATCCTCCGTGGTCAACGGCAGGTCTACTACGGGTGGTGGCTTCTGGCGGGTTCCGTCGTCGCCATGGCGATCGGCAGCGGCGTCTCGTTCTGGTCCTTCGGTCTCTACGTTGGTCCGTTGGAAGACGAGTTCGGCTGGTCCCGGGCTGGGGTCTCGCTGGGCTTCTCCATCTCCCTTCTGATCAGCGGACTCATCGCCCCACTCATTGGCCGTTGGATCGACCGCTACGGCCCGCGACGCGTGATCCTGATCGGCGCCACACTCACCGCCGCCAGCTACGTCCTCTTGGCCTTCACCGATTCGCTCTGGCAGTGGTACGTCTTCTCTTCGATCAACGCGGTCTTCCGCCAGATGATGTTCTTCATGCCCTTCCAGGCCCTCGTGACCCGCTGGTTCGACCGCAAGCGGGGTGTTGCCGTCGGCATCCTTGCTACGGGGTTCTCGATGGGAGGCTTTATCGTGGTGCCGATCATGCGCGTCGTCATCGACACCTGGGGGTGGGACGGCTCCTTCGTCTTTGCGGGCATCATCATCACTGCCGTCTTCGTCCCGCTTAGTCTGGTGCTTATTCGCGACCATCCGGCACAAGTCGGAGCCAACGTCGACGGCGATCCCACTCCCCACGACGCACCTACTCGTGCCACCGGCATGACCGGCGTGACCGTCCGTACGGCGCTAGGCACACCGCTGTTCTGGGCGATCGCGTTCGCGCTGATGTTCTTCTTCTACGGCATGTTCGGCTGGATGGTGCACGCGGTTCCCTTTTACGAGTCGGTGGGGATCTCGCCGGGATGGGCCGCGGCACTCATCTCTATTGCCGCCGGGGGGGGCATCTTCAGCCGCCTCGCCTTCGGCTTCCTCGCCGATCGGATCTCCAGCATCGAGCTGGCGTCCATGGTGCTCGCACTCTTCCTCGCGGGCGCGATGCTGACTCTCCTGGCGACGGGCGGTTCGGTGGTCGGCTTGGTCATTTTCATCGCCCTCTGGGTTGTGGGATCTGGCGGTGGACCCATGATCGAGCCGTTGCTACTGACGCGATCGTTCGGGGTCCGGCACTTCGCCAGCATCCTGGGCGTTGTCGCCGTGGTCGAAACGGTGGGACAGGTGCTGAGCCCGACGGCGGCGGGCGCGATCTTCGACGCGACCGGCTCCTACGACTGGGCACTCGTCATGTTTGCCAGCGCGATCCTTGGTTCGCTCGTCCTCTTTTGGGTCGCAGCGCGATTGCCACGCCCGATGATCCCGCCGGCTGAACCCACCGACATGCCCAGTCCGACGCCCGAGTCCCTCCGACCGATTCCCGCCGAGGGGACGGCGGGCGGCTCCTGACGTCCGCTGCTGCGTTAGGCTGATCCGGGGTGACTGGTTGGGACTGTCGTGCCCGCGCGTTGGCTGCTGCTAGGCCTTGGTGGGATCGTCGTAGTCGTAGTCGTAGTCGTAGTTGTTGCGGGCGCGCTAGTGCTGGATTCCGGATCGACCTCCCCGAGCGACGCCGCGCCGATCGCGACCGCCCAAGCTCAACCGGATTCTCCGATCTCGACTGCCCCGGCCGTTTCCGCTCCCAGCCGCACCACCTCGGAAGACCCGCCGACTCCGGCGAGTGACCAGGCTGTCGTGTCGAAGGTGAGCCTCGGGCCGACGCAGCCGGACCAATCCACCAGGTCGCCGGAAGCCGCCGCCGAAGACTTGGGGGGCGCCACAGAGGACCCACCACCCGATCAAGCGGTCGGCCTGTCGTCCGCCGATACGGGAACGGACAGCCTGGCTGAGCTCTCTCCCCTCGCTGGCTTCCTCGTAGGGAACCGTGAGGGGCGTATCTCCGTTCTCGTGCGTGACTTCCAGACGGGGGCGAGCTTCGAACGCGGCGTCGATGAACGCCACGTCCTCGCCAGTCTGGCCAAGGTTCCCATCGCGCTTGCGGCGCTTGAGTACGAGCGGACGGCGCTAGAACCGCAGGACCCCGCCTTCGCTTTTTTCCTGCACGAAATGATCGTCAACAGCGACAACTGGGCGGCCCTTGCCCTGCTCGAACTGATGGGTGGCGAGTCCACCGTCCGGCAGTTTCTCGAACACGTGGACCTGCCCAGCCTCGCCCGGTTCTTTTCCGCCGACGATTGGGGGGAATCCGCCGGCACGGCCACGGAGATCGCCGACCTGTTTTCGGCGCTGGGGGAGGGACATGGCATCGACCCCGTCGCCCGGGCCCGGCTCTTTGGCCTGCTCGAAAACGTCGCCAGCGACCAGCGTTGGGGCGTCAGCAGCGGGCTGGACGTGGCCCTGCCGGCTGGACCGTCGCGCTGAAGAACGGCTGGTTCCCCGTCGACGCCGGCTGGCGCGTGCACAGCGCCGGCATTGTCCGTGACGGCCGCGACGTTCCGCGCTTCGTCATCGTGATCCTCTCGTCCGAGCAGCCGGAGTTTGAGTACGGGGTTCAGGGGATCGAAGCGATCTCGCGCGCGGTCTACGCGGGTCTTGCCCAGAGAGAAGCAGTGGCGGAGGCGTCGGACGGGTGACGGGCTGAGAGATCGATAATCCGGCCAGTCGCTAGATCACCGTGGGAGGACGGTACTCGCCGAACTCCTCGCGCAGCACGCCACAGATCTCCCCGATCGACGCATAGGCCTTCACCGCGTCGATCAGCGGTTGCATCAGATTCGTCTCGCTTCGCGCCGCCCCCCGCAAAGTCTCGAGTGCGGACTTTGCCCGCTCCGGGTCGCGCGATGCGCGGAACGCCGCCAATCGTTGTTGCTGTGCCTCGGCTAGGGCACGATCGACACGGAACAACGGTTTGCTGCCATCGGCGTTTCCCTCGGTGAAGGAGTTCACCCCCACGATGACGCGCTCGCCAGAGTCGATCTCTCGCTGGTACCGCGCCGCCGATTCCGCGATCTCCGTCTGGACGTAACCCGTCTCGACGGCGGCGACGGCCCCGCCGACGTCCTCGACACGCTGCATGATCGCGCGCCCCTCAGCTTCCAGGCGGTCTGTCAGCTCCTCCACGAAGTAGGACCCCGCAAGGGGATCGATGGTATCCGCGGCGCCCGTCTCGTAGGCGATGATCTGCTGGGTGCGCAAGGCGGCCCGCTGCGCTGCGTCCGTTGGCAGGGCCAGCGCCTCGTCGTAGCAGGAGAGGGCCATGCTCTGCACCCCGCCCAAGACGCTCGCCAGCCCCTGAATCGCTGTTCGCGCGATGTTGTTTTCCGGCTGCTGTGCCGTCAGCGTGCTGCCGCCCGTCTGCGTGTGCGTGCGCAGCATCCACGATCGTGGATTCGTCGCGCCGTACTGGTCTCGCATCAGGTGTGCCCACATCCGACGCAGGGCTCGGAACTTCGCGACCTCTTCGAAAAAGTCATTGTGGGTGTTGAAGACCCAAGAGATGCCGCCCGCGAAGCTGTCGATCGCCAGGCCGCGTTCCAACGCCACGTCCACGTAGGCCGTCGCGTTTGCCAGTGTGAAGCCCAATTCCTGCGCGGCCGTGCTGCCCGCGTCACGGATGTGATAGCCGGAGACGGAGATGGCGTTGAACTTGGGAATCTCCTGCGCGCAGAACTCCATCACATCCGCCGCCAGCCGCAGCGACGGCGCCGGCGGAAAGATGTAGGTCCCCCGCGCCACGTACTCCTTCAGCACATCGTTTTGCACCGTGCCGCGCAGTGCCTCTCGCGAGACGCCCTGCTGCTCCCCCACAGCCACATACATCGCCAGCAGCACAGCCGCCGGCGCATTGATCGTCATCGACGTCGAGATCTGGTCCAGCGGGATGGCTTCGAACACGGTCTCGAAATCAGCCAGGGAGTCGATCGCGACGCCCACCTGGCCCACCTCGTCGACGGCGAGCGGATCGTCGCTGTCGTAGCCCAGTTGCGTGGGCAGGTCGAAGGCGACGCTGAGTCCGGTCTGCCCCAACTCCAACAGGGTCCGGAACTTGCGATTCGTTTCATCCGGCGTCCCGAAGCCCGCGTACTGCCGCATCGTCCAGAGACGACCGCGGTACATCGTGGGTTGGATGCCCCGTGTGTAAGGGAACTGCCCGGGGAAGCCCACGGCCTCGAGGTACCCGTCTTCGGGCCGCGATACAGGTGTATACAGCGGTTCGACGTCCACGCTGGATGTGGAGAACGACTCGCGCCGCTCCGCGGACTTCGCGCGGGCCTTGTCGTAGACATCGTCGCGCCAGGCTGCTTCCGCCTGTCGAATCTGATCAAGATTGGGTATCGGCATCAACGTCTCCCGTCGTGTGTGCCGATCATCCCGGCATTCGACTAGTTTCGCAATGGAGCGGACGCTGGTTCCTGCCGCGCCTAGAAGATCCCCAATTCGAACTTGGCCTCATCGCTGGCCATCTCGCGCGGGTCCCAGGGCGGGCTGAAGACGATCTCCGTCTCCACCTCATCGACGCCGTCCATGTTCTGGACCGCCTCCTGGATCTGCGCCTGAATCATGGGACCGATCGGACAGGCCGGCGTCGTCAGGGTGAATGTGACCTTGAAGCCGCCGTCCGACTCCAACTCGTCCACGCCGTAGATCAAGCCCAAGTCCACGACGTTGATCCCGATCTCCGGGTCGAACACCGTCTTCAAGGTCTCCAGAACGTCGTTCGTCGATGGAGTGGATGTGGGTGTCGTCATGGGAAATCCTCCGCGCTGAGTTGGTTCGGGATCGAGAGAGTCAGTTCCGCGTCGAGGCGATCCGGATTGGGATATCGGAATCGGTGTCCGCCTTCTCGCCCCGCGCCTCGGCCAGTGCCATATCCAGCACCTTCCAGGCCAGCAGGGCGCATTTGATTCGCACGGGGAACTTCGCCACCCCGGACAAGGCTTCCAAGTCCCCCACATCGACGGCATCGATGTCGAAGTCTTCGTGTGTTAGTAGTTCCTGCACGTGCCCCGACAGCGTATCGATCTCCGACAACAACTTCCCACCGGAGCCACCGTTCACCGCTTCGTCCGACATCATCGAGGCCGAAGCCTGGCTGATCGAACAGCCCATGCCGCTGAAGGCGATGTCGGCCAGGCGTCCGTCTTCGATGCGTAGTTCCACTCGGATCTCGTCGCCGCAGGACGGGTTCATTCCCTCCGCCGCGATCGTAGCTGCTGCCAACGTTCCCTTGTGACGGGGATGCCGGTAGTGATCCAGGATCAGATCCCGGTAGAGATCATCGAACTCCACCGGGTGTTGGGCCTCCTGCGTCATTGCTGAGTGGTCCGTCTAGTCCGCATGGCCGAAGACCTTTGCGGCTTCCTGCAACGCATCGATCAGCGCGTCGACCTCCTCCTTGCGGTTGTAGACATAGAACGACGCCCGCGCTGTGGCCGGCGTCTTCAAGCAACGGTGCAACGGCTGCGCGCAGTGGTGGCCGGCGCGGATCGCCACGCCGTACTGATCGACGATGGTGCTGATGTCGTGCGGATGGATGTCCAGATAGTTGAAGGCGCAGACCGCGCCGTGCTCGGTGGGATCCGGCGGTCCATAGACCTGCACACCCTTCAAGCTGTTGAGCCGGTCCATGGCGTAGGCGACCAACTCTTGCGAGTGGGCGTGGACATTGCGCATCCCGATCAGGCTCAGGTACGTCAACGCCGGTCCGAAGGCGATCACGGAATCGATGTTTGGCGTGCCGGCCTCGAACTTGTGCGGCAGCGCCGCCCATGTCGACTCTTCCCGCGTTACGACGCTGATCATCTCGCCACCCCCCAGGAACGGGTCGAGCTCCTCCAGCAGTTCCTGCCGCCCCCACAACACACCGATGCCCGTGGGCCCCAGCATCTTGTGCGCGGAAAACGCGACGTAGTCCGCGCCCAATGTCTGTACGTCGATCGGCATGTGGGGCACGCTCTGTGCGCCGTCGACGATCATCGTCGCTCCCGCCGCCCGCGCCATCTCCCCGATCTCCGTGACGGGGTTCACCGTCCCCAGTACGTTCGACATGTGCACGATGGAGACGATTCGGGTCCGCGCTCCAATCAGTTCGCGCGCCTGATCCAGCGAGATCTTGCCCTCGTCGTCGATATCGAGGAAGCGCAGGACCGCGCCACTGCGCTTGGCCAGGAGTTGCCAGGGCACCAAGTTGGAGTGGTGCTCCATGTCCGTGAGGACGATCTCGTCCCCCTCTTTCAGCCGCGCTCCCAGGGAATACGCCAGGAGATTCAGCGACTCCGTGGTGTTGCGCGTGAAGATGATCTCTTTGGCGCTGGCGGCATGAATGAAGGTGGCCACCTGTTGGCGCACCGCCTCGTAGGCCGTCGTCGCCTCCTCGGCCATCGTGTGCAGGCCTCGGTGGATGTTCGCGTTCATTGTGGAGTAGTAGTGCGTGAGCGCATCAATGACCGACTGTGGCTTCTGGGTGGTCGCGGCGTTGTCGAGATAGATGAGGGGACGCCCGTTGATTTCCCGGCTCAGGATCGGGAAGTCGGAGCGAATCTTCTCGATATCCATCGAGGCGGCGGCGTGTTGGACCATCGTTTCTATCTCCCTAGTCCAGCGCGATCTGGATTTCGTCGCCCTCGACACGAACGGCGTAGGTTGCCACGCCGCGCACTGCCGGTAGTGACTTCGCCGCCCCACTGTGCGCATCGAACAGCGCTCCGTGTCGCGGACACTCGATCGAGGCGCCGCGCAAGGTTCCCTCGCCCAGCGGCCCGTCGTCATGTGAGCAGCGATTTTCCAGCGCTACTGGACAGTCCTCGCCTGAGATGTGGCAGATGGCAACGCTGCGCCCAGCGACCTCGAAGATCCGGGCTTCCCCTTCGGGGATCTCACTGACCTTCGCGATGCTGACGTACTCAGTCACTTACACGTCTTCCTCATCTTGCAGATGCGCGTCCACCAAATCCGCAATGCCCTTGCGCGTGTGCGCGTCGGGGAACTGGTCGACCAGTTCGGTCAGGAAACCTTGCACAATCATGCGCTCGGCTGTCTGCGGGTCGATCCCCCGCGACTCCAGGTAAAACAAGTGGTCGGGCGTGACGGGCCCCACCGCCGCGGCATGGGCGCACTTCACGTCATCGGCTTCGATCTCAAGGACCGGAATCGGCTCAGCGCTGGCACCGTCGCTGAGGAGCAGATCACGCATGGTCTGTTCGGAGGATGTGCGCTGGCCGTTGGGCGTGATTCGGATCGTTCCGTACTGCACTGCCGTCGACTCGGCGTCGAGGGCGCCCTTGATCGTCAGGGCGCTCGTGCCACCCGGCGCATCGTGGACTTGGTAGGTGTTGTGCTCGATGTGCTGGTGGTCGGACCCGACAAAGACACCGAGCAGCTCGAGATGGCTGCCATCGGCGGCGCCGCTGGTCGGTCCGCTGCCCGCCGCGCCAACGTCAAAGCTGCTGAACTCCCGGTGCAACCGACCGCCGAAGACGGCCGATCCCGCGGTCACCTGCGTGCCTCGGCCCAAACTGCCGCGCACGGTGTTGAAGACGTGGACATCGCTTGCCCAGCGATTCAGCCCCACGAGGTTCACCTGCGCACCGTCTCCGGCAACGACCTCGACCGTTCCCAGCGCCAGGCTGGGCGCCGCCGAGGATTCCGATGGCTCGTCCGACAACGCCGCTTCCACGACGGTCACCATCGCGCCCGGTTCGGCCACGATAAGGCTATGCCCGAAGATCCCAGCGCCAACCGTCGTCTTGCTCATGAGGTGGTACAGCGTCTCGTCGACGGCCACGTCTTTGGGGACGTAGATGAATATCCCTTGGCTCCAGAGGGCCGCGCCGAGAGCCGCGAAGCGGGCGTTGCCGGGCGTTGGATCGTCCAACGGTGCGACCGAGTTGAGGTGCGGCCGCACCAGCGATTCATGGTCACGTGCCGCATCCGACAGCGGCAAGAGCAAGACACCCCTCGCCGCCAGGGCCGCGGCGATGTCCCGCTCGACCACTCCTCCGTCGACGTGCGTGATCAGACCGCCGCGTTCGAGTCCCGCGAGGCTCGCCAGACTCGCAGGCGGCTTGCCCACCGTTTCAGCGATGCGCCAGGTCTCCAGCGGCGCGGTCCCGAGCGGCGTCCGACGCCAAACTTCGTCCGTGTCGCTCGGCCATTGGGCGGCCTCGAAACGCGCCAGCGCCGTCAGGCGATGGTTGCGCAGCCAGTCCGGCTCGTTCAGTCGCGATGAGATGGCCGCTACCATCTCGACCGTCGGCCGGGCAGTCAGCGTCTTCTCAACGACGGCGGTATCCGTCACTTGCTCAATCCTTCTCGCTGTCATTTGCTGTCGCGCTGTACTCGCTTCAGCGCGGAGTGGCGCTGCTGGCGGAGCTTCCGCTTAGCCAATCGCGCCTTCCATCTGGAGTTCGATTAATCGATTCATCTCGACCGCGTACTCCATCGGCAGCTGCTTGATGATCGGCTCCACGAAGCCGTTGACGATCATTTTTGTCGCTTCGTCTTCGCTGAGTCCGCGGGACATGAGGTAGAAGAGTTGCTCTTCGCCGACCTTCGACACGGTGGCCTCATGCCCGATGTCCACCTGCTTCTCATCGATCTCCATGTACGGGTACGTGTCGGAGCGCGACTGGTCGTCAAGCATCAACGCATCGCAACGCACGTTGGAGCGGCAGCCCGTGGCGCCGTCATAGATCTTGACCAAGCCTCGATAGGAACTGCGCCCGCCGTTGATCGCCAAGCTCTTGCTGGTGATCACGGAGGTTGTGTTGGGGGCCGCGTGCACCATCTTCGCCCCGGCGTCTTGGTGTTGGCCATGACTCGCCGAGGCGATCGACAGGACTTCCCCGTGCGCGCCCGGTTCCATCAGGTACACCGCCGGGTATTTCATCGTCAGCTTGCTGCCGAGATTCCCGTCCACCCAGGTCATCACCGCGTCCTGATAGGCCGCGGCACGCTTGGTCACCAGGTTGTAGACGTTGTTCGACCAATTCTGAATCGTCGTATAGCGGACGTTCGAGCCCTTCTTGCAGATGATCTCGACGACTGCGCTGTGCAGCGAGTCGCTGGAGTAGATGGGCGCGGTGCACCCTTCCACGTAGTGCACCTGCGACCCTTCGTCGGCGATGATCAGCGTCCGCTCGAACTGTCCCATGTCCTCCGAGTTAATCCGGAAGTAGGCCTGCAGCGGAATGTCGACCTTGACGCCCTTGGGGACGTAGATGAATGAGCCACCCGACCACACGGCCGTGTTGAGCGCGGCGAACTTGTTGTCGTTGGCCGGGATGATCGTGGTGAAGTACTCCTTGAAGATCTCCTCGTGTTCCTGCAGCGCCTGATCGGTGCTGAGGAAGAGGACGCCCTGCTCCTCCAGGTCTTCGCGGATGTTGTGATAGACGACCTCGGAGTCGTACTGCGCGCCGACGCCTGCCAGCAGTCCCTGCTTTTCCGCTTCCGGAATCCCCAGCTTGTCGTAGGTGTCCTTGATGTACTCCGGGACGTCCTCCCAGGAATCCTCGTCACGGTCGCTGGCGCGCACGAAATAGTGAATGTCGTCGAAGTCGATGTCGAGTTCGCCGCCCCAGTCGGGCATCGGCCGTGCGCGGAAGTATTCCAGCGCTTGGAGGCGCAATGCCCGCATCCACTCCGGCTCGCCCTTCAAGTCTGAAATCGTGTTCACGACATCCGAGCTCAGGCCTTTGGGCAATTTGACGATCGCCGCATCGTCGTCGTGGAAGCCGTACTGATAGTCGCTTTTGACGACGCCCGGCTTCTCCTCGTCGGGATGTCCCGTCTCGGACTGCCCCGTGTCAGTTTGGGCGGTTGGATCGCTGACCACTACGCCACTCCTTCGGACACTTTGCGGGCAGATTCTTCTTTCGAAACGCGTTCCAAGATCGGGTCGTAGCCTTCTGCTTCCAGCCGCTCCGCCAGGCTGAAGTCGCCCGATTCCACGATGCGGCCTTCGGCCAGGACATGGACGAAATCGGGCCGCACGTAATTCAGCAGGCGTTGGTAGTGCGTGATGAGCAAGATGCCGTTGGCGTCGTTGCGATGATCGTTGATGCCTTCCGAGACGATCCGCAAGGCGTCGATGTCGAGGCCGGAATCGGTCTCGTCCATCACGGCGAATTCCGGTTGCAGGAGCCCGAGTTGCAGCGTCTCGGCCCGCTTCTTCTCGCCGCCGGAGAATCCGTCGTTGACGTACCGCCGCACGAAGGATTCATCCATTTGCAGGCGGCCCAGAACCTCGTTCAACTCCTTGCGAAATTCGCGGACCGGGATCTCTTCTCCCCGCCGGGCGCTCATCGACCGGCGCAAGAAGTTGATCATCGAGACACCGGGGACGTCCGTGGGGTACTGCATCGCCAAGAAGATGCCGGCACGGGCCCGCTCGTCTGGCCGGAGTTCCAGGATGGATTCGCCGTGGAAGCGCACGTCGCCCCCGGTCACGGTGTAGCGCGGATGCCCCATGAGGGTGTTGGCGAGGGTGCTTTTCCCGGAGCCGTTCGGCCCCATGATTGCGTGGACCTCGCCAGCGCCGATGGTGAGGGACAGCCCGTTCACGATCGGTGTGTCGCCGACGGAGATTCGTAGATCATCGATCTCAAATAGCGGAGCGCTCATATCGCGCCGTTACCCTTTCTCATCGCGGGACGCTCCCCGCGCGTTCGGTCCGGTCCTGGTGGTTGTCTCGGTTGGGCTGCCAGGCAAGGTGACGTTGACGATGTACTCGCAGACGCCGTCGCCTTGAACCACACTGCCCACGCGTTGTACGGCCGCTCCGACAAGGTCTTCGATTGCCAGGCGGTCCGACTCGCAGACGCAATCGCTGGCGCCCGCCGCGGACCGGTAGGGGCAGGCGTGGTTCCGTAGCAGGAAGCCCCGCTCCGTCGACTCCCAGCCGTCCAGGATGCCCTCGGTCTTCAGCACCGCGACCGTTTCCGCGATCCGCGCGGGCATGTCATCGGCGCGCACCTCGCTACGATGCTCCGCCACGATCTCATCGGCGAGGCCCCGCGCAACATCGCCTGCGTCGCTGCGGCCTTGCTTCATCTGCCCCAGGAGGCGGGTGGCGAGCTCGGCGGAGCGGTCGCGCTCCCGCGTCACGCCAACTGCTGTCGCCTCATACATGCGGAAGGGGCGCCCCGTGGCCTGTCGGACATCCCGCATCGTTAGCAAACCGTCGAGCGCTAGCCGATCCAGATGGCGTCGCACAGTGGCGTCCGCCAAACCCAGCGAATCGCACAGATCCGCGACCGTCGAACCCCCGTTGTCGACGATGTGGGCGAGCAACTGGTCTCGAGTGCTATCCACTGGGGAGCCTTCACAACCGTGGCGCGACAACGCCGAAACCCTGCCAGAGACACGTGCATCTGACGTGCTTTCAGTAGCCTGAGGCTATCGAGACGCGGTCTTTTCGTCAATAAGTGAAAGAAAGCGTGAAAACACTGTCACGGCGCAGTCAGGGCGCGGCCACAGGGAGTGGGCAGGTCTCAAGAGTGCCGTGATCAGATGTCGCGGGCCATGCCGTCGCTGGCCATCAGGAGGGGGCCGGGGAAGACGGACGCCGCCCGGCGTTCAAAATCAGCCAGGTCCGTTCCGTACCAGAAGTGCGTCAGCAGGAGCTCCTTGGCTCCAGCGCTACAGGCCATCTGCGCGGCCTGTTCCGGAGTCAGATGGCCCTTCACGGGTCCGGTCTCTGGCTCGTCCAGCGTCCCCTCTGAGACGAAGAGGTTGCATCCGCGTGCAAGCGCCGACACATCGTCTGAGGGCGCGGTGTCGCCCGTGTACGTCACGCTGCCGCTGCCCTCCACCCGCACTGACCACGAGGGCACATAGTGCACGGCAGGCGCGAAGCGGGCCTTGAACGGTCCCAGCTCGAGCTCACCGTTGGGGTCGTACTCCGACACATCGAAGGTGTTCTCGCAAAACTCATCCGGGAAGCTCAGCACCCGCATCAGCGCGTGCATTGACTCCATGCCGCCGGGCGGCAGATGCAGCCGCACCTTGCGGTCGGCGACGCCACCCATGTCCCGCGTGACGCGGAAGCGCAGCGGCACGATGTCAATGAAGTGATCCGCATGCATGTGCGTGATGACGATGTCATCGACATCGAACTGCGGACGCACGCGCAAGACGGCGGAGGCGACGCCGTGGCCGCAGTCCAGCACGGCGGTGTGGCCGCTCTCCTCGATGAGGTAACCCGAGCTATTGCTGCCAGCCGGCGGACATGCGGCTCCGGACCCCAATACCGTGAAGCGCATGGTTCCCCTTGAGGTACGCGACCCACGGTCGCGGCACGACGTATAGGGCTTAAACTCTCCCTGGATCGCTGCCACCGCCGCAATCCCCGCGTTTACAGCCCCCTCTTTCGCGGTTGACAACTTCCAGCCGCGGACGGAACGCAATGTACGCGGTATTGCCCCTTTGTCAGCGCCGCGCGTGGGGAGCCTGCACGCCGTCGCCTAGCACATGCCAAGATGTCCATGTGTCCGAATCGCCGCTCTCCCTTCCCACCATCGCCGATATCGAGGCGGCTCGCGTCCCGGTCTCCGCGATCGCGCGAGTGACACCGCTGATCTCATCCCGGCAGCTCTCGTCGATCGCGCGGGCGCCGGTCTGGATCAAGGCGGAGGTCCTACAGCGCACCGGCTCGTTCAAGGTGCGCGGGGCTGCGACCTTCCTGGCATCGCTGGACGAGGTCGCGCGGCGGCGTGGGGTGATTGCCGCGAGCGCCGGGAACCACGCCCAGGGAGTGGCCGTGGCGGCGGCGGCATTCGACGCACCCTGTCAGGTCGTGATGCCGGTCGGTACCGCGCTGCCGAAGGAGCGTGCTACTCGCGACTACGGGGCGGAGGTGGTCCTGCACGGCAAGGATCTTGGCGAAGCGGTGGTTCGGGCCGAGGCCCTCGCCGCGGAGCATGACTGGACCTTCGTCCCGCCCTTTGACGATCCTCGCATCATCGCCGGCCAAGGAACCCTGGGGCTGGAGCTCCTTGAGCAAGCTCCTGACCTCGAGGTCGTGGTCATCCCGGTCGGGGGCGGGGGCCTCGCCGCCGGAACCGCGATGGCCCTCAAGGATCGGAACCCAGCGATCCGGGTCATCGGCGTCCAGGCCGAAGCGATGGCATCAGCGGTGCGGTCGTTTGGCCGGGACGTACCGCTGACGGTGGAATCCAGCTCCACGCTGGCGGACGGCTGTGCGGTCCCACGCGTTGGCGATCTGACCCTGCCTCTCCTCAACCGCCACGTCGACGAATTGGTCGCGGTATCGGAAGAGTGGATCTCCACGGCGATGGTCTGGCTGCTGGAACGCACCAAGCTCGTTGTTGAGGGGGCCGGAGCTCTAGCAGTCGCAGCTCTGCTGGCTGGGGTCATCGACGTGCACGACCAGCGCACCGCCGTCGTCCTCTCCGGGGGCAACATTGATATCAACTCCGTGGCGCGCGCTGTTGAACACGGACTGGCGCGGGCCGGGCGCTACCTGCAGGTCATTGCCACGGTGCCCGACCAACCCGGGCATCTCGCGCGGCTTTTGGACGTCACCGCCCGTGACCAAGCCAACGTGCTTGATGTCTGGCACCGGCGGAGTGCGCCGGCGATCCCGATCGGCGCTGTGGAAATCGAACTACTGCTTGAGACCCGCGATGCGAGTCACGCCGCGGCTTTGACGGAGGCCCTCCTCGATTCCGGCCTGCGCCAGGTCGACGGGCGTATCGGCTTCATCCGTCTCCGGGATCCGGTCGTCCCGGACCCCGGCTCGAGTGCGTCCGCGTGACGACCCCACCCAGGCAGCCGGTCCCGACGCCGTCGGCCCCCACGCCAGGGCCTGCCGCACCCGCCCCGCGGATCACCGACAGCGTGCAGCCGATCACCTTGCCGCCGTACTCCGTCATGCTCCACAACGACGACGTCAACTCCATGGACCACGTCGTCCACGCCCTTCTGGCCTCCGTGCCGGAGCTTGAGCCGGAAGAGGCGGTGCAGATCATGATCACGGCTCATGAGGGCGGCGTGGCGCGCGTTATCACCTGTCCGCTCGAGCGCGCCGAGCTGTATCGCGAGCGCTTGGAGTCGCAGGGGCTGACCGCAACGATCGAGAAGGGGTAGGCGAGTTCCGTCTCGCCGACAACCTCGCCAGACGAGCAGAAGGGGCATGCCTTCCGCCTGCCCCTTCTGGATCGGTCTCGGTTCGCGGCTAGAGAACGTCGTTCCCCCGCTCGCCGGTTCGTACTCGGATCGCCTCTTCGATGTCGCTCACGAAGATCTTGCCGTCGCCGATATTCCCCGTGGCCGCGGTCTCCACAATGACCTTGACGACGTTGTCCACGTTCCAGTCCGAGACCACCGTGACGACCTTCACCTTCGGCAACATGTCGATCACATACGACTCGCCGCCCCGACTCGTGTGAACGACCCCGCGTTGGTTGCCATGGCCGACCACGTTCTCCACGTGCAGGCCGGTCACCTCGGCCGCAATCAGAGCGAGCTTCACGGGCTCCAGTTTCTCGGGCCGGATGATCGCTTCGATCTTTTTCATCGCCATGGGGACTACTCCTTGCCTTCCGCGGTGATCGTTGCGGGATCTGTGGCCGCTTCTGAGATCGCGCCGGAGACCATTGTAGAGACGCCGCCCGAGTAGAAACCGGGCTCGTCGAATTGGTACGCTGATTCTTCGTGCTCGCTGCGGTCGAGCCCAGCCAGCTCGTCGTCTTCATCGACCCGCACCGACATGAACTGTTTGATCGTCAACCAAATTGCCGCAGTCATGACAAAGGAAAACGCGGCGGCTGCCAGCATCGCGGCGATCTGGCGCCAGAGCAGGTCGAAACTCCCCTCGATCAAGCCCTCTTGCCCGGCCGGCGTGTAGGCCGAGACCGCGAAGATCCCGGTGGCCAACGACCCCCAGAGGCCGCCAACACCATGCACAGCGAACACGTCTAAGGTGTCGTCCAGCTCGCGTACGTTGTGCAGCAGCCGCACCGCGTAGAAGCCCAGCAGGCTCGCCCCACCACCGATAATCAGCGCGGGGAAGATGTTGCCGTAGCCGTCCAAGTCGGGCCAGAGGCCCACGAACCCGGCTGCCGGCGTGATTGCCACCAGTCCCGCGACCGCTCCGGTCGCGGTCCCCACCACGGAGGGCTTCCCTGTCTTCCACCAGGACAAGCCCATCCAAACCAGGGCGCCCATCGCGGCTGCGGTGTTCGTCTGCACGAACGCGTTCGCCGCGCCCCCGTCCGCTGCCAACTGTGAACCGGCGTTGAAACCGAACCAGCCGAACCAGAGGAGGCCGGTGCCCAACACCACTTTGGAAATGTCATGCGGCACCGTCGCGCGCTGAATCCCGCGACGTTTGCCGATCACGAGCGCCGCCGCCACCGCGGCCATCGCCGCGTTGATGTGCACGACCGTGCCCCCGGCGAAGTCGATGGCGCCCAGCTCGCTGCCGATCCAGCCGCCGCCCCAGACCCAGTGGGCCATCGGCGCGTAGACCAACGTCACCCAGGCGACCGTGAAGATCAGGAGTGAGCTGAACTTCACCCGCTCCACAAAGGCGCCGGTGATCAGCGCTGGCGTAATGATCGCGAACATCATCTGGAAGGCCATGAAGACCAAGCCGGGGATCGTGTCCGAATACGGCCCCGCCTCGCCCGTTACGTTCCGCAGGCCAAAGAATTGGCCATCGCCGATGAAGCCACCGAGGTCGCCGCTGAAGGCGAAGCTATAGCCCCACAGCACCCAGACGACGCCCACCACTCCGATCATCACGAATGATTGCATGATGGTGGCGGCCGCATTCTTGCTGCGGACGAGGCCGCCATAGAAGAACGCGAGTCCCGGCGTCATCAACAGCACTAAGGCTGACGACATCAGGATCCATGCCGTATCTCCGGAATCGATCATGAAACTTTCCCGTCGAACTGTGGGACGCTCCCGATGAGGGGTGCGACGCGGCGAACCGGTTGATGGCGCAAGTCTCACCGCTGCCGCGCGGCATCGGAAGGGAGGGACGGTTACATTCAGATGAACAGTGCGGGTCGCCGCCCCCGGCGGGGTGGGGCGCTTATGGCCCTCGCCTTCGCCGGCAGGGCCGGCTGGCACCCGGCCGATCCTGTCGTTGACGACTCGCTTGGCTGCTGATTCCACCAAGACGGGTGGTAGAATTGACGCATGCCGACCCTGACTCCCACGACTGAGGACTACCTCCAGGCCATCGACGCCTTGAGGACTGAGGTCGGTGACGTCCGCGCCGCACGGATGGCCGAGCGCCTGGGGATCTCCCCCGCGTCTGTCTCGCAGACCTTGGATCGCATGATCAGACAGGACCTGGTCGAGGTGGCCGCTGATCACCGAATCCAGCTGACCGAATCCGGGCGACAGGCCGCGGACAGCATTAATCGTCGTCACCGGCTGACCGAGCGTTTTCTCGTCGATACCTTGGGTCTGGATTGGGTCTCGGCGCACGAAGAGGCCCACCGGCTGGAGCACGCCATCAGTGAACAGGTTGAGGCCCGCCTCTCCGCTCTCCTCGGCCACCCGGAGACGTGCCCCCATGGCGCTCCAATCCCGGGGAACTTCCCGGCCGGGTCCGACAGTGCCTGGCGTCCGCTCAGCTCCTTCCAAGCGGGCGACAAGGGCAACGTCGCGCGTGTCTCCGAGGCGATCGAAGAGGACACCGAGCTGCTCCGGTACTGCGATGAGAAGAATCTGCATCCCGGGGTCCGGTTCCTGGTCAGCGAGGTGGGGCCGGACGGCGTCTTCGTGCTAGAGCTTGGCGCTGCGCCCGTCGTCGTAAGCGCCCGCCTCGCGAGTCACATTTCCTGCACCCCCGACGGCAGTGACTAGCCGCCCCGCCTTCGCGGTTGACGCCCATCCAGAACCCGACACACTGACCAGGAATGCGCTCCGAGGTGGACCGTGCTCCGCGAACACGCGCCGTCGTTGGCGACTAGGAGGAGGCCCCATGAGTGACGCGATCGGTCCGGAGTTGAAAGGGCGTGTGGCGCTGGTGACCGGGGCCTCGCGAGGCATTGGCCGTGCGATCGCGCTTGAGCTCGCGGCGCATGGAGCCGACATCGCTTTCAACTACGTCGCTAGCCGGGAAGGGGCGGAGGCCGCGGCCGCGGAAGCGGCCGCGCTTGGAGTGCGGACCCATCTGGTCCAGTGCGATGTCGCCGACACCGCCGCCGTGGTGACGATGGTCAAAGCGGTGACCGCGGCACTGGGCAATCCGGACATCCTGATCAATAACGCGGGGATCACGCGCGACGGCTTGGTCATGCGCATGAAAGATGATGACTGGGACGCCGTGCTCGACACTGACCTCAAGGGCGCCTTCGTCGCCAGCCGAGCCTGTCTGCGGGGCATGATGAAAAAGCGCTGGGGGCGCATCATCAACATCGGATCGGTGATCGGCTCCATGGGGAACCCAGGGCAGGCCAACTACGCGGCCGCGAAAGCGGGTCTCGCGGGCATGACCAAGGCCATTGCGAAGGAAGTTGGCAGCCGAAACATAACGGCGAACGTAATCGCCCCGGGGTTCATCCAGACCGATATCACCGCCGGTCTCCCCGAGGAGGCGATCAACGCCATCATGCCTCAGATCGCGCTCCAACGCCTTGGCAACCCCGAGGATGTCGCACCTCTCGTCGCCTTTCTCGCCGGAGAGGGCGGACGCTACATCACAGGCCAAGTCTTCCATGTCGATGGCGGATTGGTGATGGGGTAGCGCTGCGGATGGGCCGCACCCATCGGTCGTCAGGCGAGGGAAGTCAACACCGCGGGGGTCGCGTACGACGTATTTGCCCCGTCGATAGCCAAGATAGAATTCTCATGTGCCTGCGTTGTGAGCCTGGATCGCGGCGTGATACCGTCGTTTCAGACAGCAAGACGTATGGTCCCGGGAGACGCCCGTCTCTTTGGGGGCCAGTCCGAACGTCCTGAGAGGCACGAGGTAAGCGATCAGATGACCGCTCTTACCCCGACCGATTCGTCGGCTCAAGAACAGAACCTCGGTGTGGCGGTGGTCTTTCCCGGCCAGGGATCCCAGTCTCTGGGGATGGCCGGCAAAGTCCTCGATGTCTGTCCGACAAGTGTGAAGCGCTTCGAGGCTGCTTCTGAGATCCTTGGTTACGACCTACTGAAACTGATCGAAGAAGGTCCCCTCGACGACCTGGACAACACCTCCTACTCCCAGCCCGCGATCTACACCGCCAGCATCGCCTGGTGGGACGCCCTCAACGAACAGTGGTCGCAGCGCGGCCGCGTCTTGAGTCCCGTGGCGATGGCGGGCCATAGCATGGGTCAGATCACCGCCCTCGTCACGGCCGACGCCCTCGACTTCGATCACGGCCTACGTCTCGTCCAACAGCGCGGTCTCGTCATGGATCGCGCCGATCGGCGCCGACCCGGGGGGATGGCGTCCATCATCGGCCTCCGCGACCGTGTCCTCGCGAAGCTCGTCGGGGAGGCCTCCGTCGAAGGCACCGTTGTGGTGGCCAACGCGAACGGTCCCGGCCACACGGTGGTGAGTGGGGAGGAATCGGCCCTGCGGCGGGTCATGCACCTCGCGGAGAGCAAAGGCGCCCGGCGTGTCGTCCGGCTCCCCATCTCCATCGCTTCCCATTCGCCGCTCATGGATGACGCGCAGGCCCAGTTCGCCGATGTCGTCAACACGATGCCCTGGCGGGATCCCAAGATTCCGATCATCGGCAACATCAGTGCTGACCTCATCGAGACTCGCAGTGCCGTCGTGGACGAACTGAACTACGCCCTGCTCCGTCCCGTCAACTGGACGGAGAGCGTCAAGTGCATGGTTCAAAGCGGCGCGGACCTCTTCGTGGAAGCCGGCCCAGGCGATGTCCTCACTAAATTGGTCCGGCGCATCGCCAAGTCGGCCTGGACATTTCCTGTCTCAGATGATGAAACGGGGCTCGCGGTTCGCGACTACCCCGACATGAGCGACGGTATCCCCAAGTGATCGCTCCCCGGCCCGCGAGGAAGACATGACCCCACGCGTCGTAGTAACTGGTCTCGGGACCGTCTGCCCCGTCGGGAACGATATGCCGACGGCGTGGAGCAACCTGCTGGCTGGCAAGTCTGCGGTTGACTACATCACGCGATTCGATGCCTCCGGCTTCAAGGTCCCGGTCGCCGCAGAGGTGCGAGACTTCGATCCCGCCGAGCACATCGATGCCAAGCGCCTCAAGCACATGGATCGGCATGTGCAATACGCAGTCGTTTCCGCGCTTGAAGCCCTAGACGACGCGGAACTGACGGTCACGGACGACAACCGCCACCGCGTCGGCGTGATCTACGGTTCCGGCGGCGGCGGCTTGGAGACCGTGCTCAAGTGGCACGATGTCCTCTCGGAGAAGGGACCTCGCCGGCTCTCGCCATTCTTCATGTCCAACATGATCGTGGATGCCGCCAGCGGGCATATCGCCATCGCCACCGGCGCCACCGGCCCCAACTACTCGCCCAGCAGCGCCTGTGCCAGCGGCGCCAACGCCGTCGCCGACGCGGCGATGCAAATCCGCGCGGGCAAGGCCGACGCGGTGATCGCCGGGGGATCAGAAGCCGTCATCCTGCCGCTCTTTCACGGGTGCTTCGAAGCGATGCGTGTCCTGGCCCAGCCGGCGGAGCCCGTGAGCGCCTCCTGCCGACCGTTCGACCTTCATCGCACCGGCTTCATCCCCGGAGAGGGCGGCGCGACAGTGGTCCTTGAGGAACTCGAGCACGCCCGCGCCCGCGGCGCCCGGATTTACGCCGAAGTGGTGGGGTCGGGCAGCAGCAATGACGCCTTTGACATGGCGCAGCCCGAAGGATCCGGGCGCGGCGTCATCAATGCGATGCAACAGGCGGTCTGCGAGGCGGACATTCCGCGCGAGGCAGTGGGCTACGTCAACACGCATGGCACCGGCACGCAGCTTGGCGACAAGATTGAGGTCCTCGCAGTCAAAGACGTGTTCGGGGCCCATGCGCCGAACATGCTCCTCTCTTCGATCAAGGCGGCGACCGGCCACATGATGGGTGCCAGCGGGGCGCTGGAAGTCAGCGTCGGGGTCTTGGCCCTGTATGAAGGCGTTATCCCGCCTACGCTGAACTACGAGACGCCAGACCCGGACTGCGATCTTGACTGCGTCCCTAATGAGGCACGGCAAGTCGACTTGGAAGCCGCGATGTCCATCTCCGCGGGATTGGGCGGCCACAACGCGGTCGTCCTCTTGAAGCGCTGGTCCGCGTGATCGATCCTGAACGTCTGAACCAGCGGATCGCAATCACGGGCATCGGTCCGGTCACGCCCATCGGAATCGGTGTGGATGCCTTCTGGGAGAGTCTGCGCAACGGCCGCTCGGGCGTCGACAGGATTCAGGCCTACGACGCCACCGATCATAAAGTCCAAATTGCCGCGGAGGTCCGCGACTTCGACGGCAACAACTACATCGATCCCAAGGCGGCGAAGCGGATGGCGCGCTTCGCCGAGATGGGAGTCGTCGCCGCGCATCTCGCGGTCGAGGATGCCGGCCTGGACCTCAACCACGTCGACCGGGAGCGCGTCGCGTCGGTCATCAATACCGGCGGCGGCGGCGTGACCACCATCGCCTCCGAAACCGAGGCGATGGCGCGTCGTGGCGCCGATCGGGTGAGCCCCTTCTTCGTGCCGATCATGGCCGCCAATATGGCCTCCTGCCAGGTCTCCATCGAACTCGGCCTTCAGGGTCCCGCGATTACCACGGCAGCGGCCTGTGCCAGCTCCATCTACGCCTTCCAAGACGCGGCGACGTTGATGCGTCTCGACGAGGCGGATCTCGTGATCAGCGGCGGCACCGAATCCAATATCTCGGCCCTGGGAATTGCCGGTCTCGCCAATATGCATGCTCTCTCGCGCAACAACGACGATCCCGCCGGCGCCTCCCGTCCCTTTGACAAGGAACGGGACGGGTTCGTCTTTGGCGAAGGCGCCGTCGTCTGTGTCCTCGAATCACTGGAAGCCGCGCAAGATCGTGGCGCGCGGATCTACGCCGAGGTACTTGGCGCGGCGCGCACCGCCGATGCGTTCCACATCACCCAGCCTCGCCCCGATGGCGCTGGGGCCGCCCGGGCGATGAATCTCGCGCTTCATAACGCCGGCATCGCTCCGGCGGACGTCGACTACATCTGTGCACACGGCACCAGCACGTCCCTCAACGACCTCGCTGAGACCATCGCGATCAAGACGGTCTTTGGCGAACACGCGAATCAGCTGGCGATCAGCTCCCCGAAGAGCATGACCGGTCATCTCATGGGCGCCGCCGGATCCCTCTCCGTGGCGGCGACCGCCTTGGCCATCCATCACGGGGAGCTTCCCCCCACGATCAATCTCCACACGCCGGACCCCGAATGCGATCTGGACTATGTCCCGAATCAATCGCGACGCTCGGACACGAAGGTCGCCTTGGCCAACGGCTTCGGGTTTGGTGGACAGAACGCCGTGGTCGCGCTGGGCGCAATCGATCGATAGGCTTACGCTCTCCAAGCGACGGAGGCTCGATCAGAGGGCTCCGTTCAGATGGGGGAGTGGACCAGGTGAGCAGCCTTCCCGAACGCACTTTTGCCATCATCGCCGAGCAACTGCGTGTGCCGGTGGACCAAGTCACGCCCCAGGCACATCTCACCGATGATCTCAACGCCGATTCCCTCGATCTGGTGGATCTGACCATCGCCATCGAAGAGGAATTCTCCACGGATGACAACGAGCTGGAAATTAGTGAAGATGACGCTGCGGAGCTGCACACCGTCCAGGACGTCATCGATTTCCTCGCGGCACGTGGGGTGACGTAGCCAATATCGCCGGCGGAGTTCTTCCCGCCGCACCGCAGCGCTGGGGAGCGCCATGCCCCTCCAAAGGATTCGAGCCGCTTCGCTCGGCCTTGAGCCAGATGCCGCCACCACCGGGACCGCCGCGGACCCCGGCGTCGACGCGGAAGGACTCAACCTGGCCGAAGGCCGCACGATGTTGAATCGACAGGTGACTTCTCCCACGGCTCTCATTGTGGCGCGCGGCAGGGTGGGCGTTGGTGTCTTGGACGATAGCGAGGAGCTGGGTCAGGGCGATGGGGTCTTGCTACCGAGCGACACGGTGTACTCCCTGCAAGCCCGTGAGGAATCGCTTGTCTTGCTCTTTAAGCTCTCGGAGCCGGAACCGGCCTAGGTACCCGCACAATGAGGAGTGTCCGGTGGCGCTACTTCCGCTGTCGCGCCAGAACTTTCACTGGCTGCCATCGTCCCGCCGCCTCGGGGTCCGGGCTCAGCACCGCGATCAGCTCCCCGTCTTTGCCCAACGCCAGCATGAAGCGTTCGTCCGGATGCGATGCGGCCCAGATCGCCTGACCGTGTAGCAGCGTCCTCCGCTGATCTTCACTGGCCACGACGCGGGGCCAATGCTCGAAGAACGCGCGGGGCGAAATCGCCAGGTCTAGGATCTGTCCGGCATCGGCGGCGGCTTCCAACTGATCCGGTGTATGAGCGTTGTCGGCGCTGATCGGTCCGATCGCGGTGCGGCGCATTTCCACCACGTGTGCCCCACACCCCAGCGCCTCCCCCAGGTCACGTGCGATGGCGCGGACATAAGTGCCCGATCCTACCGTCATCCGGATTTGGAGGAAGGGGGCCTCCCAGACCTCGGCCTCCAACTCGTAGACGTTGACTGTGCGGGGCGGGCGGTCCACCGGTTCCCCGCGGCGCGCGGCGCGGTGCGCCACCACCCCGCCGACCTTCACCGCGCTGTAGACGGGCGGAACCTGTTCCACCTCGCCGCGAAAGGGGCTGAGCGCCTCGCTGAGATCCGCCAGAGAGAGTTCTGGAACCGGGCCTTCCAGGATGACCTGACCCTCCGAGTCATCCGTATCGGTCGCTTGGCCCAGACGCAGGGTGGCCGTGTAGCTCTTGCGATGCTCCACGAGGTACTCGACCATCCGTGTCGCCCCGCCCACGAAGACCGGCAGCAGTCCCGTCGCCAGCGGGTCCAGCGTGCCGCCATGCCCGACCCGTCGCACGCCCGTCCAACGACGGATCATCTGCACGACATCATGCGAGGTGGCCCCTTCCGGCTTGTCCACTAAGAACAACACCGGTGGTGCGTCCTGATCGCGGCGGCGGCTCATGCCAAGTTCTCTCCCTCGGCCCCTTCGCCCGCGGGCCGCTCGGTGATGGGCACGGCCAAGGTATCGATCAGATCCTGGATCTCGCGTTCTTCAGCGATGCGGTTGTCCAGGCGGAACTCAAGTTGGGGAATGGACCGCAGCTTGAGATGCGGTCGGATCTGCCGCCAGATGTAGCCGCTGGAGTGGATGAGAGCCGCTAAGGCCGCCGTTTGCTCTTTCTCGTCCCCCATCACCGATACCAGCACCCGCGCCTGATGCATATCTGGGGACGCTTGCACCTCCGTGATGGAGATCATGAGGTCCTCGAGTCGTGGATCCTTCAAGTCCCGCGCAACCACCTCCGCGATAACCTCGCGCAACAGATCGTTGATCCGTTGAATACGGCGTGACGACATCTGGCACCGTCAGTTTCTCGGCTTGCGCCTTCTGCTGGAGAGAGCCCCGATTCGCTGTCGATCAGCCGGCGACCGTCTGCACGGTGCCGCCGGATACGATGCGACTTTGCACCTCGATGTGGAAGAATTCCAGGGTGTCCCCCGGTTCGAAGTCCTGGAAGCCCTCCACCCCCACACCACACTCCTGGCCGGCCTGGACCTCCTGCGCGTCGTCCTGGAAGCGGCGCAAGGAAGAGATCGGTCCCCGCGCGACCTCTTCGCGGTTCCGGAAGATTTTCACCGATGCCGTTCGGCGGATGGTGCCATCATCGCAGCGGGATCCGGCGATGTTACCGATGCGTCGAATCGGGAAGACCTGGAGGACTTCCGCGTGTGCATCGACGATTTCGACCTCGACGGGCGCCAAGAGGCCGCTGATCGCGGCCTCCACGGTCTCGATCAAGCCGTAGATGATGTCGAAGTGGCGGATCTCCACGCCTTCGCTATCGGCCAGTTTGCGGGCGCCGGGGGACTCACTCGTGTTGAACGCCAGCACGATTCCGCCCGCGGCCAGGGCCAGGTTTACGTCCGATTCAGAGACGCCGCCGGGCGCGGCGTGGATCACCTTGACATGGACTTCCTCGTTGGTCAGGCGCTCGAGGCTGTGTCGGAGCGGCTCCACGCTGCCGTCGACGTCCGTCTTCAAGACCAAGTTGAGTTCGTTGACATCGCCACTGCTGATCTCGCCGAACAGTGCGTCCAGGCTCGCGGCGTGCTGGAGCTTCGCTTCCGCCGCTTCCCGCTCCCGCCGCGCCGCTTCGTAGATGCGCTTGGCCGCCTTCTCGTTCTTCTCAACCCGGAAGCGATCCGCTGCCTTCCCCACCTCTTGCACGCCCAACACCGATACCGGAGTGGAGGGCCCGGCCTCCTTCAGACGCTCGCCCTTGAAGTCGAACATCGCTTTGACGCGTCCCCAGGTCTCACCCACGAGCATCGCATCGCCAACATGCAGAGTGCCGCGCTGTACCAAGACCGTCGTGCGAGGGCCTTGCTGCCGGTCTAGCTCGGCCTCCAGCACGACGCCCGCGGCCACGCGGTTTGGATTTGCCTTGTTGTCTTGCACCTCCGCGACCAGCAGGATGGTCTCCAGCAGATCGGGGATCCCCTCTTTCGTCGTTGCCGAAACAGCGACCAGCGGCACGTCGCCGCCGAATTCCTCGATCACCACTTCCATCTCGGTCAGCTGCGTCTTGACCCGGTCCGGGTTGGCAGTGTCCACATCGATCTTGTTCAAGGCGATGACGAAGGGTACGCCCGCCGCGCGGATGTGATCGATGGCTTCGCGCGTCTGTGGCATGACTCCATCGTTTGCGGCCACGACGAGGATCGCGATATCCGTCGACTGAGCGCCATGCGCGCGCATCTCCGTGAACGCCTCATGGCCTGGTGTGTCGATGAAGGTGATCAGCTGGTTGTTGACCTCGGCTTGGTAGGCCCCGATCGCCTGCGTGATTCCGCCCGCTTCGCGGTCGGCCACGCTCTCATCTCGAATCGCGTCCAGCAGGCTGGTCTTGCCGTGGTCGACATGCCCTAGGACGGCCACGACGGGAGCGCGCGCGACGAGCGTGGCGGGGTCATCCGCCTCCGCCTCATCGAAGATGGTGCTGGCGCTTTTGGCTTCGGCTTCCTCCACCACCTCCGCGGCGGCCTCCACGGGGTCGAAGCCGAGGTCGACCGCCACGACGGCCGCCGTGTCGAAATCGATCGTCTTGTTGACGTCGGCCATGATCCCGTTGGTCATCAAGGCCTTGATGACGTTGACCGGCGTCCGCTCCAGCAGGTCGGCGAGTTCGCGAACGGTCAGCGTGCGCGGAATCTCAACGGGACTCGTTTCGTTGGGGGCCGCCTCGGTCTCAGTGGTCATCGCGTCGCTCTTTCCTGGTTCGGGCAGGGGCGGTCCGGAAGCGTTTCCGCGAAAGCGGAGAGCTGGTCCCTGTCATGTTCGCTGATCGTTGTGCGCAGAGCCTGTCCCAGCCGTGTGCCCTGCAAGGCTCGGGTCCAGCAACTGCGGAATTCCCCTACGTAGGCTCCTCGACCGGCGGCCTTCCCGGACGCATCGATGCGGACCTCGCCACTTGGTTCGCGCACGACACGCAGCAAGGCACGTTTTTCGGTCGCGGTTCGGCACGCCACGCAGGTGCGCGTCGGCTGTCGGCGCGTGGGCTTCTTGGCGTTGGGGGTAGGTGTCTGGGCGGTCATCCCTGTCGGTCCCTCGCGCGGTAGGACCTAGAGGTCCTCCGCGTACTCCTCTTCGTACTCGGCGTACGGATCCTCGTCCAATCCTTCGTTCGTTTCCACGTAGCGCTCTCGGCGCTTCTTCTTCTTCTTTGATCCGTCATCCTCTGTATCAGCTCGACGCAGCACATCCTCCGCGAAGCGGATCTTCCCGCTGTCGTCGCGCCGGGGCGCCACTTCCACAGCCGCGAGGACCGGCTCGGCCACCTCCTCGGCATCCGTGCCTTCTTGGTAGGCATCGTCGCGCTCGTCGGTTTGGCTCGGCTCGGCCGCGACTGCGTCGACCACCTCTGCCTCGGTTTCTGCCGTCGCGGCTTCGTCGACGGCCACCTCCACCTCGGCCACCGCCTCGTCCGCCATCTCCGGCTCGGGTGCCGGTGCGAACGGACCAATGCCTTGCTCCTCCATCAGTTTTTCGGCCAGAGACTGCGGTTTGATGTCGATCCGCAACCCCGTCAGCCGCGCCGCCAGCCGGGCGTTTTGCCCTTGCTTGCCGATGGCCAGCGTCAGTTGGGCGTCGGGAACGGCGATCTCCGCCGTGTTCGTTCCCGGATCGATCCGTGCCGCGACCACCTGTGCCGGGCTCAGCGCATGGGCCGCGAACTTCCGCGGGTCCGGGTCCCACTGGACCACGTCGATCCGCTCGCCTTGCAGCTCGTTCACGACGTTCTGGATGCGTGACCCGCGCATTCCCACGCACGCGCCGATTGGGTCCACACCCTCCTGGCGGGACTGCACCGCGATCTTCGTCCGATGTCCGGGCTCCCGCGCAATCGCCCGAACCTCCACGATGCCCTTATAAATCTCCGGAACTTCCAGTTCGAACAGGCGCCGGATCAGATTCTTGTGCGTCCGCGAGACGATGATCTGCGGGCCCTTGTTGCTCTTCTGGACCTCGACGACATACACGCGGAGCCGTCCGGGGGCGCGGTAGTGCTCCATCCGCACCTGTTCCGAGACGGGGAGCAGCGCTTCCGTCTTGCCCAGATCGAGGATCACCTGACGCGATTCCACGCGTTGGATCACCCCAGAAACCAACTCGCCTTCTTGGCCCGAGTATTCGTCAAAGACGGACTCGCGCTCCGCTTCCCGCAGGCGTTGCAGGACCACTTGCTTCGCGGTCTGTGCCGCGATTCGCCCCGCCGATTCGGGGAGCTGATGATCCTCATGCAGCGTGTCGCCGATCTTCACCGCCGCTTGGATCTTCTGTGCCGCCTCCAGATCGATCTGGAGGTCTTCATCGGCGATGTCCTCTTCGACCTCCACCACCTCGCGCTCCGACCACACCTTTGCGATGCCATCGATCCGGTCGATCTCCACGAAGACGTTGCCCAGTAAATCGTTGTCGCGTTTATACGCGGCAGCTAGTGCGGCTTCGACCGCTTCGAAGACCGTGTCTTCGGGCAGGCCCTTCTCCGAGGTCAATTGTTTGATGGCGACCAGAAAGTCAGGTTGCATCGGCGTCGGTCTCCAGTCGCGGCGGGCGCCGCGCTTCTCACGCGTTGGGGACGCGGCCTCGCGCATCTCCAGAAAACAGAGAAGGTGGGCGCAAGCCCACCTTCACAGCAAAACTATGAGGTCTGCGCCGAGTATACCAAAACCGCTGGGTCAAAGGCGATGGCATTCAGCACCCGTTGGTCTGTCTCTGTTTAGTCCGCGTCTGTTCAGTCCGCCTCTGTTCAGTCCGCCAAGTCGCGGCGATTAGTTTCCCGCCCGCGCGGCGACGACCGATTCGGCAATGGAGTCCAGAGGTACGGTCGTCGCCTCATCCGCGTTACGTCGTTTGAGCTCCACCGCGTTCTCCTTGAGATTGCGCGTGCTCACCGTCAGCCGCACCGGTACGCCGAGCAGATCCGCGTCGTTGAACTTGACCCCGGGGCGCTCTTCTCGGTCGTCGGACAGGACCGACAGCCCGGCTGACTCCAACGCGGCCTCCACCTGTTCTAAGGCCGCCACGACAGCTTCATCCTTCTCCATTCCGATCGCCACGATATGCACATCGAAAGGGGCGATCGCAGCCGGCCAGACGATGCCCCCATCGTCGTGGTTGGCTTCGATCGATGCCGCCAGAATGCGGTCCAAGCCAATGCCGTAGCAGCCCATAATGGGCAACTGTCGTTCGCCCGCGTCGTCCGTAAAGCGGGCGTCCATCGCTTCGCTGTAGACCGTGCCCAGCCGGAAGATGTGCCCGAGCTCAATCCCGCGGTGCATCGCGATCGTGCCGCCACAATCTCCCGGGCAGGGCGCGCCTTCTCGCGCCAATCCGATGTCGGCGATGATGTCCGCGTCCCAGTCCCGTCCATGATTGACGCCGCGGAGGTGGAACCCGGACCGGTTCGCTCCCGCAACCAAGTTGACGGCGTCTGGAATCGACAGATCGGTGACGATGCGCGGCGTCTGCGCGCCGCGAGTCTCCAATCCCACCGGCGAGGCGGATCCCGCGACCCAGCCCACTTCCGCCACCTCGGCCTCCGTCATCGGCCGAATCTCCTTCGCGTTCAGCGTGTTCTGGAGTTTCAGCTCGTTGACCTCCAAGTCGCCCCGGATCACCGCAAAGACTGGTTGGCTGTCGGCGATGAAGAACGCGGCCTTGGCCGTCTGCGTCTCGGCGATGGCCAAGAAGCTGGCTAACTCCGCGATCGTCTTGACTCCCGGGGTCTCCACCTCCGCCAGCGCTTCAGCGCTGTCCGTCGCGGGTGCGCCCCGGTCGAACTCTGCCCGCTCTTGATTCGCCGCGTAGCCGCATTCCGCGCAAACGCAGATGGTGTCCTCGCCGATCTCCGAGAGGAAGATGAACTCTTGGGACACCTTGCCGCCCACGGCGCCCGAATCCGCTTCGACCGGGATCACCGGGACGCCGCAGCGCTGGTAGATGCGCGCGTAGGCGTCGGCCATCGCGTCGTATGAGGCCTGGAACGCCTCGTCGTCGATATCGAAGCTGTAGGCGTCCTTCATGGTGAACTCGCGGACACGGATTAGTCCGCCGCGCGCCCGAGGCTCATCGCGGAACTTCGTCTGGATCTGATAGACGCGCTGCGGCAGCTCCCGGTACGACTGGATCGTTTTGCGGAACAGATCCGTCACCGCCTCTTCGTGTGTAGGCGCCAGGACCTGCTCCCGTTCACGGCGGTCGAGCAAGCGGAACAGCACGGGTCCGTAGGCGGTGTCGCGGCCGGTCTCTTGCCAGAGCTCCAGCGGTTGGAGGGCGGGCATGTGCAGCTCTTGGGCTCCGGCGCGCTCCATCTCTTCGTGGATGATCGACTCGATCTTGCGAAAGCTGCGCCATGCCACGGGCATGTACGAATAGACTCCCGCCGACAGCTGCGTTACGAGGCCCGACCGGAGAAGGAGTTGATGGTTCGCCGTTTCGGCCTCCGCGGGCGCCTCCCGCAACGTCCGACCGAATAGTCTGCTCATGCGTTGCGCCAAGGCGATGCTCCCTCAAACGCCGGAAGTATCGTCCGGCTCATCGGTGTCTGCTGGCTGATCGGTGCGCGACGGATCTAGAGCTGAATCTATCGAAGGGCTGGAGTCGTCGCCAGCCCGCTGCATGTCAGCGGCGTCAGTCGATGGTTCGCCCTCCAGCCGGCTCACCGCCAGGAAGGCGAAACGTTCACCGAGTCCGAAGTCGTCCCAGACCCGATACGCGGCACCGGTCAGCAGCGCTCCACCGACTGGCGCCATGATCATGCTCACCCCCACGCCGACTCCGTTGTCCAGTCCCAGCAGGGGGACGAGCACGCCGCCCGCGGCACCGCCGAGCAACGCGAAGGGCAGCGCCCAGATCGCTCCGTAGGCTCGTCGCCGAATCGACCAGCCCAGCCAGACCAGGCCGCCTTCGATCGCCCAGGTCAGAAAAAAGACGGTGAGGAAGATGGTGTCGAACAGCACCCGTCAGCCTTGCGTCTCCACTTGCGGTGCGGCGAGCGGATCAGTCTCGGCTGCGCGCGCCACGACGGACGTGATGAACGCCGTCTTCGCCTCCGTGTAGGCTGCCCGGTGGTTGCGGAAGCGCTCGGCGAGCCGGACTTTGAGCGCCCCGTACTCCTCCGCCACGCTCGGGTGCATCCGCAGAGCGTCTCGAAAGACCAGCTCGTGGCGCGGTTGGTCCCCGCCCGGCCCCTCGCTCGCCGCGAACACATGCAGATTGTGTGTCCGGATGTCCTGGCGGCTTCGCGTGAAGAGATGACGACCGGGAATCCCGAACTCGCCCATCGACTCGAACCCCAGGGCAACCAGTGGCTCCACGGCGGCGAACCCTGCCTGGAAGGTTGGCACGAAGCCCATCACGTCGATCACCGGCTTTGCGGCCAGCCCCGGTACCGCGGTGCTGCCGATATGTTCCACGTGGACGAGCAACGGACCCAAGGCGTCACGCAGCTCCGCCGCCACGGTTTCGAACTGCCGAGGCCAGTTCGAGTCGTAGGGAACGATGCGGACTGGATCGGTCTGGAGCGCAGCGCCGCTCGGCGAGCCAGCCTGGTCAGGGGTTTCCGGCGCGTCCATGTGGATCTCCGCTCTGCTATCGACTTTAACAGCCATTGTTGGCCGCCTTCCGTCCAACCGTGCGAAACTGAAGGCACGAGAGAGATTGGGGACTATGGCGGTCGAGCGCAAACCCACGCGTGCCGTGCAAGTCGGCAAGGTCCAGATAGGCGGCGGCGCGGCCATCGCTGTCCAATCGATGGCTGCCACCAAGACCCAGGATGTCGCCGCCACCACGCGGCAGGTGCAGCTACTGGAGGCGGCCGGCGCCGACCTCGTCCGCATCGCGATCGACTCCAACAAGGACGTCGAAGCGCTGGCCGAGATTCGCCGGGCCACCAGGGCCACCCTCTCCGTCGACCTGCAGGAGAACTACCGGCTGGCAGCCCAGGTTGCGCCCCTTGTCGACAAGATGCGCTATAACCCCGGCCATCTCCATCACCACGAGAAGGACAAGTCGATTCGCGAGAAAGTGGAGTTCATCGCCCAGACCGCCGTCGACCATGACTGCGCGCTCCGCGTCGGCGTCAACTGCGGCTCCGTCGACCCGCGCATGATGGAGAAGCACCAGGGCGACCACGAAGCGGCGATCGTTGCCAGTGCCATCGAGCACTGCGAAATCCTGGATAGCCTCGGCTTCGAGCGCTACGTCGTCTCTCTGAAGGACTCCTACTGGCGGAAGGTCGTCGCCGTCAACCGCCTCTTCGCCGATCGGCGGCCGGATGTTCCCCTCCATCTCGGCGTGACCGAGGCGGGCATGCCCCCGGACGGCATTATCAAGACGCGGATCGCCTTCGAACAGCTCGTCTCGCAAGGCATCGGCGACACCGTCCGCGTCTCCCTGACGGTCCCCTTCGACGACAAGGGCCAAGAGATCGACGCGGCTCGCGAAATCCTCGGCGACATTGAAGCCGGGCGCTTCCGTTCCGTTCCCGATTCCTTCGGCGAGGGCCTCAACATCATCTCTTGCCCCTCCTGTTCCCGCGTCGAGAACAATCGCTTCGTCGAGTTGGCCCAAGAGGTCAAAGCCACGACCGAATACGCCAAGCAGCACGACATCACCATCGCCGTCATGGGCTGTCGTGTGAACGGCCCGGGCGAAACCGACGACGCCGACCTCGGCCTTTGGTGCGGCCCCGCCGCCGTCAACCTCAAGCGCGGCGAAACCACCCTCGGCCACTACGGCTACGAGGACGTACTCGACCGTCTCAGGCAGGAATTAGACGCCATCATCGCCGAGCGCTAGCGGGGCCTGGGGGGCCGGCCGGCGCCGCGTGTGCTTACCGCAGCGGACTCTCGCCCGAGATCGCGCGCACGATATCGAAATACGAGACGATCACGACGAACGAGATCAGGAGGGCGAAGCCCGTCAGGTGGACGAGCCCCTCCTTCTCCGGCGAGATCCGCTTCCCGCGACGCACGACCTCTAGCAGGACGAAGACGATGCGGCCTCCATCGAGCATGGGCAGCGGCAGGATGTTGACGATCGCCAGGTTGATGCTTAACAGCGCTGCAAGCTCGATCAGCCGCAGCCAGCCGGCCTGCTCCACCACCTCGCCCGTCGTGCGGGCGATGCCGATCGGCCCCGATAGCTGGATGCCCTCCCCGCCGGCGATCCACGATCGCACACGGTTGCGCAGCAAGATCATGGTGTCGACGGTCTGATCCCATCCCGTCTCCACGGCGTCGAAGAAGCCTTCACTCACGGCTACGCGGTTGATGCTGGCATTGGCGATCCGGATCCCCGTGGCGCCCTGAGGGATCTCGACGACGGTCCCCGGATCGAGATTGATGAAATCCAAGCCGGACGCGGCGATGATCTGGCTCTGCCGGCGCAGCAGATCTCCGCGCAGCGAGAGGACGCTATCACCGTTCTCCGTCACGTAGGTCTCGCCGTCCGGGAATGTCAGCGTCAACCCCTCAGGCAGCTCCAAGCCGAACCCAAAGACAGCATGTTGCACGAACGTCACGTCGACGTTGAGAGCGTCCGCGGCGTCGAAAACGGTCTCGTTGGGCTGTGCGATGTGGCGCAGTGGATCGGGGGCCAAGCGGGCTTGCACGATCGTCGCGAAACGTTCGGTCTCGCTGCCGCCGGAGCTCGCTTGGGAGAGCTGATCACCCTGAATCGGCCGGTCCACGACGACATCGATTTCGCCGCCCAGATTCAACTGAATCTCTCGGCTCACATCGATGCTGTTGCGCACCGACTGTCCGTTGATCGTGACGAACTGGTCACCGACTTCCAACCCCGCTTGTTCGGCGGGCGCGCCCGCCACAACGGAGGTGATCTCCGCCGGGCCCGCAGGGACATCCTGCGGAATCAGCGCCGCCAGCGCGAATAGGAAGATCGGGAGGACCGCGTTGACGGCGGCTCCGGCCGCCATCACCGCGATTCGGATGGGCCGCGACTTCGACCCGAGGGATCGGGGGTCCGGGGCCACTTGGATGCCCGCGATCCGACCGATCGTGGCCGCGGGCGATTCCGCGGCGACTCGTTCTGGCGCGGTGGGAACGTCAGGGCCTGGACTCGGCGGCGGCGGAGTGTCGGGCGATAGCAAGTCGTTGGCCGCCGATGCGGGCAGCACCAGGTCGTACTCGACGAGTTCCGTGCCGCGACCGTCCTCCGTGGGTTCATCGCGTTGGACTACGAGATTGATTGGCCCCAGCAGCGCAGCACTGCGCAGATGCGCGGCGAGCTGCTCTTCCCGATGCACGGGTGTCTCGTTCACGCTGGCGATCACGTCGCCTTCACGCAGTCCGGCTTTGCGCGCGGCACTTTCGGCATTCACCTGGTCGACGAAGACTTGCGAGCTTTCTTCGCCCGTGAGTCGGACGAAGCCACCAAGCGGCAGCCAGTTGATCGAGTACAGCGTCTCGCCCACCCGGAAGCCCCAAATTCGCGGCGGCATCCCAATCCCGAATTCCTCCACCCGCACTCCGGCAAGCTTGGCCACCGCGAAATGACCCAATTCATGCAGGATGACGAGCCCAACCAGGATGCCGAAGAACGGTAGGACCGTGTTGATCAAGACCATCAGGCCGTTGCCACTTCCGCTAATGCTGTCGTCACCCGGCGCCGCGCCCAGGCATCGGCGGCGTCTATCGCCTCCAGGCTCGGCTCGTCGACACTCTCGTGTGTCGACATCGCGGACTCAATCAGGCCGGGGATCTGCGTGAATCTGATCTGCTCGCGCAGGAAGGCGTCCACGGCGATCTCGTCGGCCGCTGCCATCACTGTGGGGTACGTCCCCGCCGCCTTGCCGGCTTGCATCGCGAGCTGCAGACAGGGGTAGCGGTCGAAGTCCGGCGTTTGGAAATGCAGACTGCCCAACTTGGCGAGATCCAAGGGCTCCACCGTTGGCGACAGTCGCGCCGGATACGCCAAGGCGCACTGAATCGGCAAACGCATGTCCGGGTTGCCAAGTTGGGCCTTCACCGAGCCATCGCTCATCTCCACGAGCGAGTGCACGATCGACTCCGCGTGCTGCAAGACTTCGACCCGTTCGTAGGGCACGTCAAAGAGCCACCGCGCTTCGATGGTTTCCATGCCTTTGTTCATCAGGGATGCGCTGTCGATCGTGATTTTCTGGCCCATGTTCCAGGTTGGATGATTGAGTGCCTGCGCCGGCGTCACGTCCGCCAAGGCCGCCTCAGGGAGATCACGCAACGCTCCCCCGGACGCTGTTAATATGATTCGACGGATCTCGTTCGATTCCTCACCCCAGAGGCACTGCCAGATGGCGCTGTGTTCGGAGTCCACGGGTCGAAGTTGGGCCTGGCCACGGTCCGCGGCCGCTCGCAGCAAATGCCCCGCCATCACCACGACCTCTTTGTTCGCCAGTGCCACATCCACGCCGCGAGCTAACGCTTCGAGCGTTGGCTCGAGCCCCGCACGGCCAGCGGTGCCCACGACCAAGACGTCGAGTTCAGGATCTTGGGCCATCTCGTCCATGGGCATCACCTGGGCGCCCACCGCGCTCGCAATCTCCCCCACGGCGGCTGCGTGCGGCTTTTGGGCGGCGAGACTGCTCCAGATGTATCGCGGCTGGAATTCCCGCGCTTGTTTGGCCAGCAGATCTAGATTGCGCCCCGCGGCAAGACCGAGCAGCTCGAACCGATCCGGCATCGACCGCACGACATCCAACGTCTGCGTGCCGACGCTTCCGGTGCTCCCAAGCAGCGTGAATCGGGTTAGAGAACGACCCATCGTACGAAGAAGTATACGATCGGCACGGTGAAGAGAATGCTATCCATACGGTCCAGGAGGCCCCCGTGGCCCGGAATCAGCCGCGAGAAGTCCTTCACATCCGCCGCTCGCTTGATCACGGAGGCCGTCAGATCCCCCAGTTGGGCCATGATCGGTACCACCAGTGCCAGGAACACCAGCTTCCAGTAGGCCACATCGATATTGGGCAGCAGATGCAAGGCCAGGACCGCCGAGACGCCCACGGCCCAACCGCCCAGGGCGCCCTCCACTGTCTTGTTGGGGCTGATCCGGGGCGCTAAGCGGTGCCGCCCCAGGAGCTTTCCCGTGGCGAAGGCTCCGGTGTCCGTCGCCATCGCGGCGAAGATGGCCAGCAGCAGCCACTCCTCGCCGTCGGGGAACTCGCGCAGCAGCATCACGAATGAGCCCAGCCAACCCACATAGAGCAATCCCAGTACTGCCGCCCCCGCGCGCCGGTACATCTCCGCGAAGCTGGGGACCGCCGCTTCGTGGCGCCAACGCGACCGCGCCAGCTCATCGACCACGGGAGTTGCGAACAATGCCAGGACGCCCGCGGTCAGCGGCCACGTGGTTGGGATGTCCCGTGTCACACTCACCGCCACGAGCGACGCCACGCCCGCGGCGCCCACCCAGACGAGCGGCTCCCGATGACTGAGGTCCATCGCCTGTGAAAACTCGAAATAGCCAACGACCAAAACCAGCGCCAAACCCGCCGCGAGCCACTCACCGCCCACCAGGATCACCGCGACGATGATCGGGACGCCGGCGAGCGCGGTCGCCAGGCGCAGGATGAGCTCACGGTCTGCCCCTGCGGAGGGGTCCAGTCTGGATAGTCGATGCCTCCAGCCGGCGTCCGGCATCGCCGACACGCTACCCGTCAGCCTTGGGAGACGTCCCGCCGAAGCGTCGATCGCGATGGGCGTACGCGGTGAGCGCCGCCTCGATATCGGCCTCGCCAAAATCCGGCCAGAAGGTCTCCGTGAAGTGGTACTCCGCGTAGGCAGCCTGCCAGATGAGGAAGTTCGATAGCCGCTGCTCTCCACCCGTGCGAATGATCAGGTCCGGGTCGGGCAGATCGCGCGTGTAGAGGTGGGCGCTGACCAACTCCTCTGTGATCGACTCCGGATCCACGCCATCCGCGATCAGCTCGCGCATCGCGTCGATCAGCTCTGCCCGCCCGCCGTAGTTGAACGCCACGCAGACCGTCATCTTGGTGTTGTCCCGCGTCCGCTCCACCGCCCGTTCGATTTGGTGGCGCACGGATCGGTCCAATACGTCCGTCCGACCGATGTACCGCAGCCGGATCCCGGTCTCGTCGAGTGGTTGGAGTTCGCGGTCGATGGTTCGTGAGAGGAGCCGCATTAGCCCCCGTACTTCAAGCCGGGGCCGCTTCCAGTTCTCAGTGGAAAACGCGAAGATCGTGAGCACTTCGACCCCGCGGCGCCCGAACTGCTCAATGACGTGCCGGATGTTCTCGGTGCCCGCCGAGTGGCCATCGGAGCGACTGAGGCCGCGCTGTTTCGCCCAGCGGCCGTTCGCATCCATGATCACGGCCACGTGGCGCGGGATCGCGCCCGCAGTCAGGTCCGGATCGGGTTGGCTCTCCGTAGCAGGAGCGGTGCTGGGCCGCCGCGTTGCGACCACGTCTAGACCTCCATCAGCTCGCGCTCTTTTTCGCTGCCCACCTCATCCACCTGAGCCACGAACTTATGCGTCACCTTCTCCAGTTCGTCGTGCGCGCGGTGCTCTTCGTCTTCGGAGATGTCTTTCGACTTCAGCAGCCCGCGCAATTCATCCTGACAATCCCGCCGGACGTTGCGCAGCGCGATGCGCGTGTCCTCATTGCGCTGGCCCACCAGTTTGACGAGTTGCAGGCGGCGCTCCTCGGTCAACTCCGGGATCGCCAAGCGAATGACCACGCCATCGCTCTGAGGATTGAGGCCCAAGTCCGATTGCTGGATCGCTTTGGAAATCGGTTCGAAGGCGTTCTTGTCCCAGGGCTGAATCACAATCAGTCGCGCATCCGGCGCCGTGATCGTGGCGAGCTGGTTGAGATCCATCTGCTCGCCGTAGTAGTCCACGCGCAGGCGGTCCACAAGCGAGGGCTGGGCGCGGCCGGTGCGAACCGTCCCTAACTCACGCTTCAAGTTTTCGATTGACTTCCCCATGCGTGTTCGTGCGTCGTCGAGGGCGAGCTCGATAAATTCAGACTCCGCCATACGACACCTCCTGCCCCTCCATCTGGCTGGTTGCCCGTCTGGGCGGTTTCCCGGCCGTGCCGTGCAGGAGACGCGCAGCGACTGCGTTCAGGTGGCGAGCCGAGTCTCCACGGCCCCCACCACGGTCCCCACCACACCATCGACCACTGCGTGAACGATAGCGTCCGCCGGAGCGATATCAAAGACCAAGATCGGCAGGTCGTTCTCTTCGCAGAGCGATATCGCGGCGGTATCCATCACGTGCCCCAAGTTCCGCCCGATCGCGTCCCGGTACGAGATCGCATCGTAGCGCTTGGCCTCAGGGTGTGTCTGTGGATCGTCTGTGTAGACGCCATTGGTCCCGGACTTGGCCATGAGGAGGCGCCCCGCACCCATTTCCACTCCCCGCAACGCCGCTGCGGTGTCCGTCGTGACATAGGGGTTGCCGGTGCCCCCCACAAACAGCACCACTCGCCCCTTCTCCAGGTGGCGGAGTGCTCGGCGACGAATGTACGGCTCCGCGACCTCCGAGACGTTGATCGCGGACATCGTGCGCACCTCAAGGCCCTGCGCCTCCAGTGCGTCTTGCAAGGTCAGGCCATTGATCACCGTCGCGAGCATCCCGGCGTAGTCCGCGGTCGCCCGGTCCATCCCGGATTCCGCCGCCGCCCGGCCCCGGAAGAGGTTGCCTCCGCCCACGACCAGGGCGATTTCAAAATCTGCGTCGTGGATCTGGCGGATCTGTTTCGCCACGAAGCGGAATGCCGCGGGATCGATGCCGAAGTCGCTCGACCCCAGCAGTGCTTCGCCGCTGAGCTTGATGAGGACGCGTTCGTCGGATTTCTTGGCAGTCACGCGCGGATGCTACTCGCCCAGCGCGTAGCGAGTGAAGCGGCGAATCTCGATCCGCTCCCCCGTGCTTGTCACCGTTTCAGCGATCAGATCTCGAATCGTCTTGCTGGGATCCTTGATGAAGGGTTGATTGAGTAGAGCCAGCTCTTCCGGCGTCCCCTCCGCGTCGGCCGGAATGTCCTCCTCACGCACGACCAGAGCCCCCATCGATGCGATCTGCATCGCCACGTCGTGCGCCAAATTCTTGAAGACATCGGTACGCGCCACGAAGTCAGTCTCGCAGTTGATCTCCACCATCACGCCAATGCGGCCGCCGTGGATGTAAGCCTCTACCCGTCCTTCGCTGATCTCGCGATCGGAGCGCTTTTCAGCCTTGGCGAACCCCTTTTCGCGGAGGACTTCCACAGCCTTCGCGACATCGCCGTCGGCGTCGTTCAGGGCGTTGCGGCAGTCCATGACTCCGGCGCCGGTCTGTTCGCGGAGGCTCTTGATGTCGTCAACGGAGATGGCCATCAGCCAGGTCCTTTCTTGGGCTTGTCGTTCTGGGACCCGATCAGCAGCGCGGCCGTCTGGACGCTGTCAAGAGACGACGCGGCCGCCGCCGAGACACGGCGGAACTGTTCGGAGGCTATTGGGCGACGGCCTGCGCCTCATCTGGGGCTTTGGCTTCAGTCGCCTCATCTGCCACCTCGGCTTGACGCTCCATGGCGCCGGAGGCTGCCGCATCCGCGACCGCGGAGGCGATGAGCCGAATCGCGCGGAGCGCGTCATCGTTGGACGGAATGGGGTAGTCGATTCCGTCGGGGTCGGCGTTCGAGTCGCACAACGCAACGATGGGAATCTTGAGCCGCCGCGCTTCCGCCACCGCGATTTTCTCGCGCGGCACGTCCACGATGAACATCGCGCCAGGCAGCCGGTTCAAGTCGCGGAGTCCATCCAAGTACTTCCGCAAGCGCACGCCCTCTTGGCGGCGCTTCAGGGCCTCGCGCTTCGTTAGGACATCCAGTTCACCGCTGGCGTCTTGGTGCTCGATTTGCAGCATGTAGTCGATGCGACGGCGAATCGTCTGGAAATTGGTGAGCGTGCCGCCCAGCCAGCGGTTGATCACGAAAGGCATGTTCACCCGGCGCGCCTCTTCCTCCACGATGTCCTGCGCCTGTTTCTTCGTGCCCACGAACAGCACTTCGTTGCCGGCGCCGGTCGTGTCGGCGATAAAGGCCGTGGCCTGCTGCAATCTCGGCAGCGTCTGGCCGAGATCAAGGATGTGAATGCCGTTCCGGGATCCGTAAATGAATCGCTTCATCTTGGGATTCCAGCGCCGTGTCTGGTGCCCAAAGTGGCACCCGGCCTCTAACAGGTCGCGCATTGAAGTTGGATCAGCCATGGGACTCCTGAGGTGACGGCCTGGGCGGGACGACCGCGGGGCAGTCTGAACTCGCACCCGTGGCTCTTGATGGAAGTCCCGCCGAGACTATGGAGTCATGCGGAGCGGAACCAGAGAAGCGAGGTTATCGTCCAACCGCGCTCGCCAAGGATGGGACTGCAAGTATATGGGCGCTTCAGATCCCAGGGCAACGAGCCGGTTCGTGTCAGGCGCGCGTCTTGTGGTCTGGGCTGCATCCAGGCTGTGTAGTCGTCCGCTGTTTCCTGGGTGGCGAGGGGCCGCAGTTTCGAATACCGTAAACGTTCAACTGATCCTGTCGTTATGCGGAGCGTGGAGCGAGACGCGTGCCTCGATATCACTACGAATGCACCAAGTGCGGGCATGCCTACCGGTTGGTGGAAGGCTGGGATGCCAAGCCGCAGAAGCGCTGCCCCGAATGTCGGAGCAAGGCCATCCGGATTCCCAAGGCCCCGGTCATCATCTTCAAGGGCAAAGGCTTCTACGCCTCCGACAACCGCAGCTCGTCCTTCAAGAACCGGCGTGATGAGGAAGAGGGTGGATCGACCGAAGGCGGAGACTCCTCGGAGGGAACCGGCGAGTCTGGCTCCAGTGACGGTGCCTCCAGTGACGGTGCCTCCAAGGACGAAAGCTCCAGTTCTTCCAACAAAGAGACGGCGCCTTCGGCCGGCGATTAGTCGGCGCGGCGAGTCAGATGCGAGTCGTCCTACAACGCGTCACGAAAGCCTCGGTCCGCGTCGATCAGGCGATCACCGGCGCCATCGATCGAGGATTCGTCGCGCTCGTGGGGATCGCCGAGGGCGACACTCCGGCTCACGTCGATGTCATGGCTGCCAAGGTCGCTGGGCTACGCGTCTTCGACGATGCCGACGGCAAGTTCAACCTGGCTCTCGCCGACGTCTCCGGCTCCGTGCTTGTCGTCAGCCAATTCACGCTCATCGCGGAGCTGCGCCGCGGCCGCCGGCCATCGTTCAATGCGGCGGCCCCGCCCGATGTCGCGGAACCGCTGGTCCAGCGTTTCGCCGAGCAGTTGCAGGCCGCGCAGATCCCCGTCGCCCACGGCCAGTTCGCCGCGCACATGCTCGTTGAACTCGCCAACGATGGTCCTGTCACCATCGTCATCGATTCCGCTGATCTCGAGAAGCCACGCCGCTCGAGCTAACGCTGCTGTGGAGAGTGCGGGCCGCGTGTCTACCGATCCGACTCCAGCGTTTCCGGCACCACGTTGAGCGAGATGTCGAGTGCGGGCGCGGAATGCGTCAGCGCTCCCAGCGAGATGAAGTCGACATCCGTCTCCGCCACGGCCCGGATCGTCTCCGTCGTGATTCCGCCGCTGGCCTCCGTCGTTACGCTATTTTCCCTGGCGACCGCGGCCGCCTGAGTGAGATCGGCGATGGCGAAATTATCCAGCAGGACGGCGCGCGCTCCCGCTTCGATCGCTTCCTCCAGTTCTGCCAACGTCATTACTTCGATCTCCACGGCGGTCCCGGGCCCCACCGAGGCGAGCGCTGCCTGCACTGCGTCTGCCAACGATCCACCACGTGCCCGCACGGCGGCGATGTGGTTGTCCTTGACCAGGATCGCGCTGCTGAGGTTGAAGCGATGGTTGACGCCGCCCCCCACCCGCACGGCGTAGCGCTCCGCCACGCGCAGGCCCGGCGTCGTTTTGCGTGTGTCGAGGATTCGGGCGCGAGTGTGCGCCACAGAATCGACTGCAGCGGCGGTCATCGTCGCGACGCCTGAGAGGCGTTGGAGGAAGTTCAGCGCGATCCGTTCCCCCCGCAGGATCGCGTGGAGCGGTCCGGCGACGTGTGCCAGCGTCGCTCCCTCCGCGACCGCGGTCCCATCCATGCAGGCCGCCATCCACTGCACACGCGGCTCCACGACGAAGTACACCTCTTGTGCGAAATTCAGCCCACAGACAATGCCTGACTCCTTCGCGGTTATGACCCCCCGGCCGAGCTGATCGCTCGCCACTGTGGCGTTCGTGGTGAGGTCTTGGTTGGCGCCGTCTTCTTCCAGCGCCAACTGCACGAGTTGGCGGATCGTGACGCGATCAAGCGCGGCGAAATCTGAGGAAGCCACGGCATGCCTTTCTCGGTGGGGCACTAGTTCGGGTTCACGAAGGAGAGATGCCGTCTCCAGGCCGGCACGGCGTGCGGGAAGTCGGTCCGGAAGTGCGCTCCCCGGCTCTCTTCGCGCCGCAGCGCCGCCTCCACAACCAGCCGCCCGAAGCAGGCCATGTTCGACAGCGCGGCGGGCGTCTGCGGGCCGCTCGCGGGAAGGCCATTGAGGACGGCGCGTGCGTTCAGTAGCCCGTCGCGGTTGCGCACGATCCCCGCCTCTCGCCACAGCAATCGTTGCAGCGCCTCTTGGTTGATCGGCGCCGCGTGATCGGGGATCGCCAGCGGAATCACATCCGCTGGTGGCGCGGCCGCCTGATCCGATGGCCGCGAGACCGATGGCCGCGAGACTTCGACGGCTCGCTGCGCGAACACGACCGTTTCCAGCAGCGAGTTGCTCGCGAGCCGGTTGGCGCCGTGAACGCCGGAACTCGTCACCTCGCCGCAAGCCAGCAAGCCCGGCAGGGTGGTGCGCCCCCAGGCGTCCGTGTAAACGCCGCCCATCATGTAGTGTGCCGCCGGAGCGACCGGGACCGCCTCCCGCGTGATATCCAGCTCGTATTGCAGGCAATACTGATAGATCCATGGGAACCGCGTCGCCACGAACTCGGCGTCGAGGTGGGAGATGTCCAGCTCGACGTGATCGGCCTCCCGGTCTCGCATCTCCGTCGCGATCGCGCGGGACACCACGTCGCGGGGCGCCAGGTCGCCCTGCACGTCATAGCGGGCCATGAACCGCTCGCCCGTGCTATTGCGCAGGACGGCGCCCTCACCCCGCATGGCTTCGCTGAGGAGGAACGTCGGCGCACCGGGCAGACGTAGCGCGGTGGGATGGAACTGTACGAATTCCATGTCTCGCACCGTTGCCCCGGCCCGATACGCGAGAGCAACCCCGTCCCCCGTGGCGACTTCGGGATTCGTCGTCAGCGTGTAGAGCCGGCCGGCTCCACCCGTCGCCAGGATCGTCCATCGCGCGCCCAGCTCGATCTGGTCCTCGCCCGTCGTGGCGACGCACCCCACCACACGCCCGTTTTGCTTGAGGAGGTCCGTCGCCGTGTGACAGTCGAAGACCTCGACACCCGCTTCCCGCACCTGACGCACCATGACCGTCTCGATCGCGTCGCCGGTGCGGTCGCCGCCGGCGTGGAGGATCCGCGCCCGCGAATGCGCCGCCTCCAGCCCCAACTCCACCGCTCCCTGGTGGGCATCCCAGGGCACTCCCAACTCTGATAGACGCCGGATCCGATCGGGGGCCTCTCGCACCATGACTTCCACGGCCTCCCGGTCGCAGAGGCCCGCGCCTGCCGTGAGCGTGTCGTCGAGGTGTGATTCCACGGAGTCACCGCTGCCGATCGCCGCCGCGATCCCGCCCTGCGCATACTTGGTGTTCGATTCGTCTATCGCGCCCTTGGTGACGAGACCCACGCTGCCGTGGCGAGAGGCCAACAGCGCTGCGTATAGTCCCGCGATACCCGAACCCAGGATCAAGTAGTCGTACTGCTGCATCCGCCTCGTACTTTCACGTGTGCGCAGACCCTGCTGGGGGCGCATCGTGTCGGCTAGGTGATCTCGAGCATTCGCTCCAAGGCGACGGTGGCCCACTCACGGGTCTCGTCCTCCACCTTGATTTGGTTCACCACCCGGCCTTCCACCAACGACTCCGTGACCCAGGCCAAGTAGGCGGGGTGGATCCGGTACATCGTCGAACAAGGGCAGACGATCGGATCCAGGCAGAAGACCGTCTTACCCTCGGCCTGGAACTGATCGTGCAAGCGGTGCACCAAGTTGATCTCGGTCCCCACCGCGTACGTGCCCGGTTCGCCGTCGCGGATGTAGTCGATGATGAAGCTCGTCGACCCATCGGCGTCCGCCGCGTCCACCACGGGTTCCGGGGACTCCGGATGCACGACGACCTTGCAGCCGGGATGCTCCGCTCGCGCCTTCTCGATCTGCTCCGTCCGGAACCGTACGTGGACTGAGCAGTGTCCCTGCCAGAGGAGGACCTTGCTCGACTCGATCGTCTCCGGGCTGAGCCCGCCCAAAGGACGGCGTGGGTTCCAGACGGCGGTCTCTGACCGCACGTCCACTCCGAGTTTCTTCGCCGTGTTGCGGCCCAGGTGCTGGTCGGGGAAGAAGAAGACCTTCTCACCGCGCTCGAATGCCCATCTCAGAACCGCCTCGGCGTTACTCGAGGTGCAGACCGCGCCGCCGTTCTTGCCCACGAACGCCTTCAGATCGGCGGCCGAGTTCATGTACGTGATCGGGATGACGCTCTCCGCCGAGACGATCTCTGTGAGCTCGTCCCATGAGGCGTAGACGTCGTCCGGGTCCGCCATGTCCGCCATCGAACAACCCGCCGCCAGGTTTGGCAGCATCACAATCTGCTCGGGCTTCGTCAGAATGTCCGCGCTCTCCGCCATGAAGTGGACCCCGCAGAACAGAATGAACTCCGCATCCGCTCGGCGCGCCGCTTCGCGAGAGAGCCCGAAGGAATCGCCGCGGAAATCCGCGAACTGGATCACATCGTCGCGCTGGTAGTGGTGGCCCAGGATGACCAGCCGGGACCCCAACGTCTCGCGCGCCCTCGCGATCCGCTCCACGAGCTCCGTCGGGCTCATTTGTAAGTACCGCTCTGGAATGTCCGGCTGCCACTGGTTGAGGTGTGGCTCTTGGTGCAGTGGAATCGTCACGATTCCGGGATCGCACTCCGCGTCCGGCAGGTTTGGCGGCAGGCGACCCGGTTCGTAGGTCGTTGGGCTCACGGTAATGCCAGGCGTGGTCATGGGGTCCCCAATCTCAGGTCGGCCAGCGGCGGGGTTCGAGCATTGTCGGACTTAGTGTCAGAGAGACACTAAGTCCCGTGCCACCATTGTCCTGAATCGCCGGAGTAAGTGTCAAGTCGACACTTACTCCCCAGTCTGGTTCCTTCGTTTGTTTGTGACATAACGATGTCGATTCAGATGTGGTTCCGCGTCGCTCTCATGAGACCCGGCGACCCAAGAGGACCAGTGAAGCAGGAGAAGAGGCAGCACAATGACGACCGGTCAAGAACTCCAAGCAGCGATCGCAGGCATGGCCCAATCTCTCGAAGTGGCGGCCGACGGCGCCGCGGATGCGATCGGCGACGCGCCCATGGGGGAAGGGGAGTGGAGCCCGAAGCAGGTTCTGATGCACGTGCTCGGGCCCGAGGCCGCGACCTATCAGCAACTTATCCAGTCCTTCATCGATTCGGACAGCCCGTCAATGGAGGGCGCCCCGGGCACGCTCCATAGCTCGCCCGATCGTGAAGCGGCGACCTTCTCCGATCTGCTCACCCAGACCGTTCAGGTCTATCGGAGCCTCGCGACCTACGTTGGCGGTCTCAGTGACGAACAATTGAACAAGGTCGCCGACGCCCGGGTATTCGCGGCGACCCCCTGGGGAGCGAAGCCCACCATCGCCCAAGTCGTGGAGTTCCTCGGCGACTGGCACGTCCGCGACCACACGGCCTCCATCAAGATGGCGACGCTCATCTCCAAGTCGATGGCCCCCGCCACGGCCTAGTCCGATGTGCGGCGATCCAACAGCGCCCGCAGGCGTTGTTGGGTCGCCGGCCAATCGTCGTCCGTGATCGAGTAGTAGACGCTGTCTCGACGGCTGCCGTCGCGAAGCCGGTAGTGCTTGCGGAGCACGCCTTCACGCACCGCCCAGATGCGCTCGATCGCCCGCTGCGACGGCTCATTCCGAAGGTCCGTTTTCAACGTCACCCGCGCGCATCCCAACTCGTCGAAGGCATGGCGCAAGAGCAGCCACTTGCACTCCGTGTTCACCGCGCTCCGCTGATACGCCACGGCGTACCAGGTCCAGCCGATCTCCAGACTGTCGTGATACCGGTCGATATCCAGGTATCGAGTCGACCCGATCGCCCGGTCTGATTCCTGGTGAATCACCGCGAACGGGATCTCCGTTTCGGCTTCCCGTCCCTCCTGTGCCAGCTCGATCAAGTGCTCAATAGTCGCCAGTGATTCCGGCATCGACACCGGCATGTACCGCCAGATTGACGGATCACCCGCCGCGACCAGCAGATCGGCGGCGTGCCGAAGTTCGAGCGGCTCGAGCCGCACAGCTGTTCCCGTGAGCGTGATCGATTGCGGTTCGATCATCGTGGTTCCCTCCACATCAGGGTGAACGAGGGCCCGTCCGGCAAGCGGAACTCATCCCGGACCGAAAATCCGTGGCGCTCGTAGAAGGGGATGTTGCGGCGCTTTGTCGACTCCAGTGCCGCTGGCATCCCGACGCGATCGCACAACTCCAAGACCGGGCGCATCAGCGCGGAGCCAACCCCGCCGCCCTGAGTCGCCGGATCGACCCCGATGTTCGACAAGTAGTAGTGAGGACGATCCTCGTGCAGCGACTCCGCATCTGCCAAGGCGCGGTTGACGCGGTGTACTCGTGGCCACCCGATGTAGCGTATCTTCGCCCAGGCCAGACGCAGCCCCGCCCGACGGCCGGGTGTCGTCGACGGCAGATCCCAGAGCGCGGCTCCGCTTCCGTCGCTCATCACGTAGGCGCCGCCAACCGGCAGATGCCGAAAGAGAAACTGTGCGGCGAAGTATCGCCGCAGATTCCCGACGCGTCCGTCGCCGGACCTCACGATCCAGTTGATCA